>Ga0326728_10005174_pt1 | contig 37272 bp, 38 predicted proteins | sample MB3enrmetagenome_FD_207602 | JGI IMG/M metagenome (GOLD analysis project Ga0326728, IMG submission 207602) | Lab enriched peat soil microbial communities from McLean, Ithaca, NY, United States - MB31MN | ecosystem: Environmental > Terrestrial > Soil > Wetlands > Peat | place: USA: New York...
TTTCACCCGGCCGCCCTGGATGAAGTTGTTGACATAGGCGCTGCCGAAGGCCCCCGAGATGGTGTCATGGATGGAGGTAATCGGGACCCCAAGGGCGCCGGCCTTTTCCCAGTCCACGTCGACCCGGCACTCGGGTACGTCTTCCATGCCGTTGGGTCGGACTTTGACCAGACGCTTGTCCTTTGAAGCCATACCGAGGAGCTGGTTACGGGCCTCCATCAGCTTTTCGTGACCGAGTCCGCCGCGGTCCAGCAGCTGGAAGTCAAACCCGGTGGCATTGCCCAGCTCGATGACCGAAGGCGGCGGAAAGGCGAAAACCAGGGCATTGCGGATCTGAGAAAAGGCCCTCGTGGCCCGTTCTGCAATGGCTTTCACCCTTAGGTCCGATCGGTCGCGGAGTTTCCAGTCTTTAAGCATGATAAATACCATACCGTTGGTCTGGACCCTTCCGGAAAAGCCGAAACCGGTAATTGCCATACACGATTCCACTGCCTCTTTTTCATTCTCCCGGAAATAACGCTGCACTTCGTACACGATCTTCTGCGTCTGCTCCATGGTGGAGCCCGTCGGCAACATGACCTGGGCGAGGAGGATCCCCTGGTCCTCGTCGGGAACGTACGACGTGGGCATACGAAGGAAGAGAATCCCCACGGCCGCCACAATCAAGATATAAATGATAAAGTAGCGGAGTTTCCTCGAGAAGGAGCGCTCGACCGTTTTCACATACCGATCTCTGGTGCGGAAAAAGATGCGGTCAAACCACGAAAAAAAAGGCCGCAGGAAAAAGACCGCATTTTCCGCGGGTTCATGCCCTGCGGCCACCGGTTTGAGGAGAGAAGCGCAGAGGACCGGCGTCAGGATCAATGCCACCACCACCGACAGGAGCATGGAGGCGATGATGGTTATGGAAAACTGGCGATAGATGACGCCCGTCGAGCCGCCGAAGAAGGCCATAGGGCCGAACACGGCCGAGAGCACAAGTCCGATGCCGATCAGGGCGCTCGTGATCTGCTCCATGCCTTTGCGGGTGGCGTCCCTGGGCGAAAGCCCTTCCTCGCTCATGATGCGTTCCACGTTTTCCACCACCACGATGGCGTCGTCCACCAGAAGACCGATGGACAGGACCATGGCAAACATCGTGAGCATATTGATGGAGAAGCCGAAAAATCCCAATACCGCGAAGGTCCCCAAGAGCACCACCGGCACGGCGATGGTCGGGATCAGGGTGGCCCGGATATTTCCCATGAAAAGCCACATGACCAGGAAGACCAGCAGGATGGCCTCAAGGAGGGTCTTCAGCACCTCGCCGATGGCTACCTTGACAAAGGGGGTGGTGTCGTACGGGTAGACGACCTTCATCCCCGGAGGAAAGTACCGGCTCATTTCCTTCATTTTCGCTTTGACGGCATCGGCCGTATCCAGGGCGTTTGCGCCGGCGGCCTGCCGGATGGCCATGCCGGCCGAGGGTTTGCCGTTGTAAAGAACATCCATGTCGTAGGAGTCAGTTCCCAACTCCGTTCGCCCCACATCCCTGATCCGTACGATCGAGCCGTCTGGATTGACGCGGATGGGAATGACGGCAAACTCATCAGGGGTCTTCAGCATGCTCTGGACGATGACGGAGGCGTTCAGGCGTTGACCTTCCACTGCCGGCGCCCCGCCGAACTGGCCGGCTGAGACCTCGACGTTGTAAGACTGAAGCGCGGCGATCACGTCATCGATCGTCAGATTATAATCGACTAACCGGTCGGGGTTCAGCCAGATACGCATGGCATACTGGGTTCCGAATTCTTCCACCTCGCCCACGCCGGGGACCCGCGAGAGGACCTTCTCCAAATTGGATTGGGCATAGTCCCTCAAGTCGTTGCCGTCCATGCTGCCGTCTTCCGAAATCAGGCCCACAATCATCAGATAGTTTCGGGTGGCCTTGCCGACGGTGACACCCTGTTGCTGGACAACCACGGGCAGGCTCGCCATGGCAAGCTGGAGCTTATTCTGCACCTTGGCCCAAGCGAGGTCCGGGTCGGTCCCCGGGGCAAAGGTCAACTCGATGCGGGAGGACCCCGACGAATCGCTGGTGGCGGACAGGTAGATCATCTTGTCGAGGCCGGTCATCTTCTGCTCGATGATCTGAGTGATGCTGTTTTCCACGGTCTCCGCCGAGGCCCCGGGATAGAAACTCTGAATGTAGATCGACGGAGGCGCAATGGGTGGATACTGCGATATAGGCAGATTATAGATGGCGAGGACGCCCGCCAGCATGATGATGATGGCAATGACCCAGGCGAATACGGGCCGATCCAGGAAGAATCTCGATAACATCAGGTACCTCCATCCTTCCGACTGCCATCGAATGGGACAGCCTTTACGGGAGCGCCCGGCCGAATTTTCTGGCTCCCTTCTACAACCAAACGGTCACCCGGGTTCAATCCCTCGCTGACAAGCCATCGGTCGCCCATGGCGCGAGCGACTGTGATCATCCGCTGCTCGACCTTGCCCGAGCCGTCCACGATCAGGGCGACGGGATTCCCCTTCGGATCGCGGAAGACCCCTTGCTGCGGGACGAGAATGGCGCGGTCAACGACGCCTTCCTGGACAACGGCACGCACATACATCCCTGGCAGAAGAGTATGTTTAGGGTTCGGAAAGACCATCCGGAGAATAAACGATCCGGTGCTTGGATCAACCGTGACCTCGGAGAACTTCAGGGTCCCTTCCTGCGGGTAGGGTATGCCGTCTTCAAGAAGCAGCTTCACCCGTGCCTGGTCGGGACCGGTACCCTTGATCCGGCCGGCTGCGATGTTTCGTTTGAGCTGCAGCAGGTTGGCGCTCGACTGTGTTGCGTCCACATAAATCGGATCAAGCTGTTGGATCGTCGCCAAAGGGGAACCCTGATACGCTGTTGCGAGAGCGCCTACGGTCACATTGGATTTGCCGATGCGACCGGATATCGGCGCCGTAATGCGCGTGTATGCCAAATTGATACGGGCGGATTCAACAGCGGCCTTCGAGTAGTCGATATCGGCCTCGGCCTGCTTGAGGGCAGCGTCCGCATTGTCGAAATCCTGCTGGCTGATCGCTTTGAGGGCAATCAACTGCCTGTAGCGCTCGGCCTTCAACCGGACGGGTTCGAGATTGGCTTCGCTCCTTGCAAGCGCGGCGACGGCATTATTGTAAGCCGCCTCATAGGGCGCTGGGTCAATCCGATAAAGTACGCTGCCGGCTTTGACATCAGAGCCTTCGTTGAATAGACGTTCTTGGATAATGCCATTCACTTGCGGACGAATTTCCGCAACAAAGTAGGCAGATATACGCCCTGGCAATTCGGTGTTTAGCACGACGCGCTCGGGATTGACGGTCACAACGGCAACCTCCGAAGGACCGGGCTGGGGAGCAGCCCGCTGCGAGCCGCAGCCGCTCAGTATAAGGCTTCCGAGTAGAGCTGTCGAAACGACAAACATTTTAGCCCTTTTATTTCCATTTCCCTGAAGCTGCATGAGACACCTCTCAAAGGTCAATTTTTTTCATGGGGCGTCGGCAAACCCCGCTACAGATCACGGGCCAACCAGTCCCTTGAAGAGAATATCCAGGATCGTGTCCGGATTTTCTGGGTAAGGATGGCGATCAGGCGCCTCAAGCCAGAGAAAAAGAAAAGCATTGGTGAGGCTTTCAAGGGCAACGGCTAAATGGTATGGGTCTGCGATTTTCTTAAACCGCTTCCTTTTAATCCCGCTTTCAAAGATCGACGCGAGGGCTTGCAGGAACCGGCCATATCGTTTTCGGATTTCGCAATCAAGGCCCGCCATGACGTTGAAGCTCGCTCCCCCGGTCTCAGCAAAATAGAGACGGATGACGGAGACATTGGCACGAAAGACTGCACCCTTGGCCCTGACGTAATTTCGCAGTTTTTCAACCTCGTCATTCGGCTCTTCAATTGCCTTCGTGAGCGCATCATGGAACTTCTCAGCCTGGCCAAGAATAAGCGCCTTGTAGAGATCCTCCTTATTCTTGAAGAACTTGTAAAGCGTCCCGATGGCAAACTCAGCCTTCCCGGCGATCTCGTGCATGGAGACGTTGTGGTATCCTTTCTCCGAGAAAAGCTCGATTGCAGAGGCAAGTATCTCCTGACGTTGCCTTGACTTCTCTCTCTCTCGCCTTGGGAGCTTTTCGCTTTGCATCGCTTGACCTCCTGCGGGCTTACACTAAACAAATGTGAATCAAACGTCACATTATAAAATATACCGTCAAGTTGTCAAGAAAAACCTTAAGAATTCTGACCAGCGACTTCTACGCTGCGGCGAGGAAGTTCGTTTTGCCGATGACCCGCATAACCGCATCTTGTTGTGGGCTGGGCGAAATTGACAAAGGACGGAGGTCGGGGGATGGGCTAAAGCTTTGTCAAAGGATCGCGGTCGGTCCCGAATGCATAAACGGTTTCCTTTGACTCAGGATTTGGGTAAAACGGAGACGATCTTTCCGCTTACCTCGAGAGCATGGACCGTGACCCCCTTTAAAGATTCAAGGATGCCAAGATAAATAGGGGAATGTTCTGGCTCGCAAACCCCCTGAATCAGTCTCTCTTCGTGTTCTTCGGAATAGGCATTCGCAATTTCAAAAACGGACCTCCCCTCTTCTCCGATTCGTTGGCCGAGGAGTCTGTTCTCGGTCGTAATCAGATTGGGGAGGTATTCCAAGAGTCTGATGGTCTCCTGGAAGATGTCGTTCACCTCTTTGACCGCTCGCTCACTAAAAAGGATATGTTTTTCAGACTTGGCTCTTAACCGATCCAAAATTCCTTCGATATTGTAAGCCATGCGGTCGAAACTGGTGGCGATAGAGAGATAAGGTTTCGTCGACCCCTTGCCTTTCTCACTGGGTGGACTCTTTGAAATGATAAAACTGGTCAGCTCTGAGGAATATTGGAGAATCCTATCCTTGACCTCCCCCGCCTCTTTGAAAGATTTCTCCGTTGGCTTTCGAAATACCTCCGAAGCCAAATTCAGCATTTTCATCAGATGCTGACAGACCATGACCATCTTCTCCTTTATTTCTTTGTCCATCCTCCCGCTCCCCTGAATGCAAACCCGCAGCAGCCCATCCTGATCATTTATTTTCTTAACCTCACCCTTAACCTCAGCCTAAAATAGTTTGAGTTGTTCCTTTGACTCCCCCTCTGCCTGTCGCTCGGGGAAGAGATCAATTTTCCCGTAAACGCCGTCATGGCCCGGAATGATCGAAACCTTTCCTTGCCTCACTCGGACAATCCCATCCAGGATATTTGGCGGGACGAATGAGGCCAATTCATCGGGAGTGGCATCGAGAAGAATCCTGAATTCCGATCCCCCTCTCTCGATTAACCTTTCATACTCAGCCTCTACTGCCTTGGTCCCAACCCGGACACCCAACGCCTCGGCAATGATTTCTTCCAATGGGATCAGGTGGATCGAGGGGATGGCATTCTTCGGAACAAATCCCTCGGGACGGTCGGCGAGCTCCTCCACCCGATGCATCACCCCCACCGTCAGCTTCTTATGACAGTTCGGGCACAGGTACTGGTTTGCCTTGGTTTGGGAGGGAGAGAAGATCACGCCGCATTGACGATGGCCATCATAATGATATTTTCCTTCTTCGGGAAAGAATTCGACGGTGAAGAGAAGTTTCTTCCGGTCTTTCGTCCGAATTGTCTCAGCGATCTCCCAATAATCCCGCGCACAGTCGAATGCATTCGCCTCCCTCCCCAGCCGACTCGGGGAATGGGCATCCGAATTGGAGATGAGGGTAATGGCATCGAGAGCCGACAACCTCCAATTCATTTCAGGATCTGAGGAAAGACCTGTTTCAATCGCGTGGATATGAGGAGACAGTTCTCCGAAACATTCTTGGATGGAGTCGAATCCCGAATTGGCCCCGAAGATCGAAAACCAGGGTGTCCAGGCGTGGGCAGGAATAACCAGGCAATCTCCGGAAATATCCAAAATCATCTTCGCTAATTCTTTTGCGCTGAAGCTAAAAATGGGCCTCCCATCTGAGGAGAGTTTCCCGAGGCTACCCAATTTAGAACGGATGGCCTCCACTACTTCAAAACTGGGTGCAAAAAGAAGGGTGTGGATCCGCCTTACCCTTGCGTTCTGAGTGTAAATATTGCTTACCTCTGTCGTCAGAATATAGTGGATGTCCTGATCTCCCTTCTTCAACTTGAAGAGGCCGTTGCCTAAAGGCTCTAATTTCGACCGCAACTCTGCAAAATAGGTGGGGTGGGTAAAATCGCCTGTCCCAAGAAGAGCAATGCCCTTTTTCTTTGCCCATCGAGCAAGTGTTTCCACCTCCATGTCCTTACTGGTGGCCCGACTGAATTTAGAATGAATGTGAAAATCAGCAATGAATCGCATACGCTTGAAATCCCAAATTCCAATTCCAAACGCCCCCTCACCTTTATCCTCTCCCCGAAGGGAGAGGGAAGGGTGAGGGGTTTGGCATTTGGGCTTCATTTGACATTTGAACTTTGACATTAAAATGACTCAGCCGGCGGATGGCCTCCATCTTCTCTCGGTCTCCTACCTTGGCTTTATCAATTACACCTTTTAGCACTTCAATCGTCTGATCATAGACTTTTCGATCCACGGGATAGGGATGGCCGTCTTTTCCTCCGTGAGCGAAACTGAATCGAGTCGGGTCTTTGAAACTCGGCTTAATCCCGCAGATCAGCTCTGAGATGAGACTCAACGCCCGCAGGCTTTGAGGACCAACCCCTTTGATTCCAAGAAGCTGCTCAAAATTGTTTGGCGAACGTTCATAGATTTGGATAAAAATCTTCTCCAATCTCTTGAGACGGGTCTCTTCCATGGGTACGGGATGTTCTCGGGGAAGGTAAAGTGCCGTGGCTCTTTTCCCCTCGGCCATCAAAAATTCTGGTTTCTCCTCGGAAAGCTCCGTGATGGATTGCCTGGCCCTTTCACTTTCTTGTGCCACAAGGTTTAAGCCTTCTCCTTTTTGATCACAACAGACTGCCCAGTGCGGTTCACAGACAAAATCCTTAATCCCCTGGCTGAACCAATGATATCTTCGGGCATATCTGTTTTCTTCATTCATGCCTTGTTGGACCACTGCCCACTGTCCCGATTGAGTAAAGAAGAAAGTATGATGGTAGATTTGGTACCCGTCCTGAACGGCGGCACTGTCCACCTTGGCAGACATCCGGCTCGCATAAATAAGAGGGGTGCCATCAATCGCTCTCTCGGAACAAATCTCCTCGATTTCGACGGGAGTTCTTCTGGAGACTCTTCCTTTCCCTCCTGCAATGAAGAACCCCATCTCTTTTCCCATCCCTTTCATACCTTCCTTCAGCGCGCCACAAACGGTCGTCGTCACGCCGCTCGAGTGCCAGTCAAACCCTAACGCACAGCCAAAGGCCTGGAACCAGAAAGGGTCGGAAAGCCGGGAAAGCATTTCTTCCGCTCCATAAGCATCGACGACGTAAAGGGTGATCTCCCTCGCTAGACTCTTCATCCTCTGAAAAAGCCAAGCAGGGGCCTTCCCATAGTGGAGCGGAAGATGAGCCACTCCCGTTTTCATCTCAAAATGACTCCTTCTCCAGCCTGTTGATTACCCGCAACACATGATCGTTTGTATTGTGACCACCTTAGGCTGACGGGATCACGCCACGACCTTGTAGACGACGTCGTGTTCTCTGACCCGGCCGTTTACTTTGATCCCGAGATCCGCACCTGGCCCCGCCTCTTGAACATTTTTGTTCTCAATCTGCATGGAATCGATGGTTTGAGTGACATCGGTGGTATGGCCGACAATGTGTATGGTATCCCCGACCTTTAACAATCCCTCTGATAACCGTATCGCGGCGACACTAATCTTTCCAAAAAATTTGATAATTTCCCCTACTTTTTTCTCTTCCATGTTTTTCCTCCTTTCTTAACATTCTTGCACGTTGGACTATCCTCCCCCTTGATGGGGGACGATCGACCCTGCACCACATAGAGTGCGGGACAATGCCCTGAACCTCACACGGTTCAGGGGGTAAGGGTGAACATGGTATGATCCCCCTCACCCTTGCCCTCTCCCACTAGGGGAGAGGGGCATGTTTGGGTTATTTTCAACGTAGTCCAAATGTTCAAAACCTTAATTTTAGGTTCAAGGTTCTCGACACCCCCTCCAGAACCTCTCCCACCCCAATCCCTCTCAGACATTCAAAATCCTTGCATAGGACGAAACGCTCCTGAGGACAAGGGGAGCAACGGACTCCCTTGGAAACGACAAACGTCTTTTCACCCCTCGGCGCCCAGACCCTTTGATCCGTGGGCCCGAAGATGACCACCGTAGGAAGTCTTAATGCCGCGGCCAGATGAGAAACACCAGAATCGTTTCCGATAAAGAACCAGCATCCTTCCATCACGGATGCCAGTTGGAGAAGAGTAAGTCCCTTTGCCAGAAAGGGTGGACCGAATCCCGTTCTCTCAAAGGCCCCTTGGACTTCTGGCCCCTCGGCCGGACCAACGACGATGAGGATTCTTGAACCGAGATGATCTTGAAAGGCCTGAGCAAGGTTTAGGAATCGGTCAAGGGGCCAAACCTTCTTCTTGCTCCCGCTGCCGGGATGGAGGACGATGACCTTGGATCGCTCTTCCGGAGTCACCCCTCTGCTTTCCCAGAAGTACTTTGCCCACTCTCGATCCGATTCTTCCAAATAAAGTTTGGGAATTGACCCGGATGCCGGAAATCCGTATTGGGCAAATTGTCTGAGAAGGTGATCGGTTAAATGAACCTTCTCATCACAGGACGGAAAAGAACGGATGTGAAGCACTCGACCCTCACAAACCCTTCTCAGATTTTTGATGAATGGTTTTTCCCCATCTCTTCCAAAGACAGGGATGAGATCAAACCTCTTAAAAAATTGGGAGAGAACGGGATCCAGAGAGCCTTCCCGAACGAAGAAAGAGGCCATTCCTCTTTGATCGACGGAGAGGACCTCGTCGGCGTAGAATCGCTTTTCAGCCAGCTCCAGAATTCCCGGATATCCCATGATGACCGTTTTGGCATCTGGAAAGGTCTTGCGTACGATCTCGAGGGTAGGTAGGGCGAGAATAAAGTCGCCCAACGCACCCTGATGAATCACCAGCACGGATTGCACCCCGGGTGGGTCGGTGGGACGGGGAGAAACCATCATGGATTTTCCTCTCGGTCAGGAGATTCTTTCCAACCGCTTTCGAACGTGCTCATCGTCGGGTGTGATCCGGAGGATTTTTCGATATTCCCTTCTCGCCTCCTTCCATCTTTTCTGATCCTCATACAGGACACCCAAATTGATCCTCGCAAAGAGGTAGTCGGGGTTGATGCGAAGGGCCTTCTTCAATTCTAAGATAGCTTTCCTGTACTGTTTTCGATCATTGTAGAGAAGGGCCAGATTATAATGAAGATCTGCATACTGAGGGTTTAACCGAACCGCTTTATTCATATACCGGAGGGCTTCATGGGTACGGCCCATCAAACCATAGACATAACTGAGGTTAGCATATCCCATGCCGTAGAGAGGGTTAATCTTCAAAGCCTTCTGAAATTCCTGAATCGCCTTGGAGTACGTTCCCTGATAGTAATAGACGGTTCCAAGGTTCGCATGAAAAATGAATTCATCTGGATTCAACCCTTCGGCCTTCTTAAGCTCTTTGACCGCCTGCGCAAATTTCCCTCTTTTAGCAAGATTGAGACCGACGAAGTTGTGGAATTGAGCGTAGGGGTGCAAATGAATCCTTTTCAACAGGCTCTCTGCTTTCGGATCGAGGTGGATGGTTCCTCTCTGCCACACCCCTTTCTTGCTATAATAGTCCCGGTAGTGGGAATGGTACTGCATCGCTTTACAAATCCTTGCCGCCGCCTCCTTTTGCCTTCCGGTTTGCAGGTACAAGATCCCTAAGACATGATGAAGAAAACCATCCCTGGGACGCCTCTTCGCCTCGGAGAGGAAAATTTCTTCGGCTTTCTCCCATCGCCTCATTTCCATATACAGAAAGCCCAAATTGAGAATGGCCTTTCGATATTTTGGGTTTAGCCGGATAGCCTTCAAGAAATGGATCTCCGCTCTTTCCATTTTTCCCTCAACCATCAGGAGAAGGGCGAACTGATTCTGGAGATCTGCGTAATTGGGATGCATTTGAACCTTTTTCACAATTTCATCTAAAATGTGCCTATGAATTGGGTTCCGTCTTGGCTTCATTTGTTTTCTTCCTTTTTCGTCACTTTAACGTGGAACCAATGCCCTTTCTCCTTCTTCCAGTTGTTAAGCTGGAAAATCACATCCGAGACGCCTGGTATGCGTCGGATCTTCTTCTCCAAGGAATAAAGGGTATTCATCGTGAAATCTTTTACCTTGTCCGAATCCCATGATGGATCGAAACGAGAAACCTGAAAAGTCCCCTGAATGTAGACCACTCCCCTCACCGTGCCAAAATCCATTTGAGAAGCATCGATATCGGTACGAGTCAGCATCCGTCGGATATTCGCTTGAATGACAAAATCTTCTCTTAACATAGCAACCGATCAATGATTCCTATGATCTAAGGAGGTATCCAAATCTTTCTCCAACGCCCTCTTGATCGCATCCAGCAAGTCCTCGGGGTCATAGGGTTTCTTAATATAGAAACGAGCTCCGAGTGTCATGGCCCTTTCCTCTGAGTTCCTCTCCGGACTCCCCGTCAGGAAGATGACGGGAATGGAAAAGGTACTCGCGGAGTGCTTCAGCTTCTCGGCAACCCCAAACCCATTCCCGGCTGGCATTCGGATGTCGAGGATGATGAGATCCGGTTTCTCTTTGTGGGCCACAAAGATAGCTTGGGCCCCGTCAAAAGCGGTGACAACCTCGTATCCTGCTCCCTGAAGCCGGATCATCAATGCCTTGACAATATCCCGTTCGTCATCGACAATCAGGATCTTCTTTTTCTGGCCCATAGACACCTCATTCTGCCCCCTCAATTGTCATTTCCCCTTTTTCCATTTTCTTCCAAAAAGGTGATTCCCCTTGAAGCCACACCAGCATCTGATCCCTTCTTTGATGAAATGTCTCTATCTCTGCCTTTTCGATGGGAAGCCCCGCGGGAAAAACTTCCTTCACGGGATTCCGGAATCGGCCGTCTCTGGACACCCGATAGTCCAAGTGAGGCCCTGTGGAAAGACCGGTCGATCCCACATACCCAATGACCTGTTTCTGCCTGACCTTCGCCCCTTTTCTAATCCCCGGGCAGAAACCGGAAAGATGGCCATAATAGGTCGTGTAGCCATTCCTATGGCGGAGAATCACCTGATTCCCGAACCCATCGCCCCACCCGCAAAAGGTAACGGTTCCATCTGCCACCGCCCAAATCGGTGTTCCGAGCGGAGCCGCATAATCCACACCGAGGTGGGGCCTCAATCCCCCCAGGATGGGATGGAGTCGTGCCCTGCTGAATTTAGAGCTGATCCGGTTAAACCTTAAAGGAGCCTTTAAAAATCCCTTCCTCAGAGAAATTCCTTTCTCATTGTAATAGCCATCTTTATAATGGATCCCTCTGATGATTTTTTCTCCCCTTTGATATTCGACGCTATGGATGGTTCCATATCCGACGAATTGATCTCCTTTGTATATCTTCTCCACCACCGCTTTAAACCGATCCCCTTCTCGGACGTCCTTATAAAAATCGATCTCCCAGGCCAGAATTTCAGCGAAGGCGAGGGTCAACGGGTCCTGTTCTCCGGCCGCATCCATCGCCTCAAAGAGAGAGGAGCGAATCTCCCCGACGACCTTCACCAGATGGGTTTCGAGGGAAACTTCTTTCCTACGAACGACGTATCCCTGAGCATCCTTTTCAATCTCATAGATCTCGGTTGGACTCGCTTCGTAAATAAACTTTACCAACTCTCCCTTCCCATCGGCGATGAAACGATAAGTCCCTCCTTTGATCTTCCTGAAATTTACGTAGGATTTCAATTTGGAAACGATCAGATCGATCCATCGAGGGGGGATGTTCTTCTCCGTTAAGGATTGGAAAAAATTGCTTCGTTCTTTTACTTCGCCCTCGATCGTCTGAAGCTGGGGCTCCTGGGAAGCGGATGTCATGGAGGCAGGAGGAGCGGCGGGAGGCGGTGGAGAAGCGGAGGGGATTACAAAAAAGTAGATCAGAAAAAAAAGGCCCACGATAAAAGACCCCGAAAGAAGAACCCACTTCCCCCTCGCTTTCTTGACCTCAGAAGGCCTTCCTTTGAATCGGTCCAGTTTTTTTGACTCAAAATTCTCCATTCTCAACTCTTCATTCTTTATAAGACCCCTCTCAAAAAATTCGCAGCATCTTCAGGTGGAGTCGGATTGACAAAAAAACCCGTCCCCCATTCGAATCCTTCCCGCAGTCCAATTCGTAGTCGGGTTTCGATATGCCAATGGTATTCCGGCCGGTGGAATCGATTCTGGACAGGGGATGTATGAAGGGTAAAACTGTAAGGAGGATCGGAAAGAAGTTCAAAAAAACAATGGAACAGCGACTGGATCCCACCGGAAAGATCTCCCATCTCCTCTTCCTTAATGCAATGAAAATCGGGGGAGTGAACTTTCGGGATGATCCATGCTTCAAAGGGGTAGCGCGAGGCGAAGGGCAAGAAGATTAAAAAATGGACGGTCTCCAGAATCACCCTTTTCTTCATCGCCATTTCTTCTTTGATGATGTCACAGAAAATGCAGCGCTCCTTGCGTTGATAGTAATCCAGTGTCCCCCAGACCTCTTCGTCAATCCTCTTCGGGATGACTGGCATAGCCAGGATGTGGGAGTGGGGGTGACGATTGAAGATGCCGGGATAATTTTTCAGAATGAGGAACTGCTGGAACCGCTGATCTTTCTCCAAGTCGATCAGTCTTTCCCGATAAGCTCGGAGGATCTTCTCAATCTGCCTGGGTTCCATGGTGGCCAGGCTCTGATCGTGATCAGGGGCTTCTACGACGATCTCATGGGCACCGATGGCCTCCATGACATCATACATCCCCTCAGGCCTTCGGTCGTAGTCCCCTTCGATATGGAAGAAAGGAAACTTATTGGGGACGACCCGGACGGACCATCTTCCGCCGTCGCGTCTCAATGAATAAGTCTCTTGCGGAGTCATCTTTTCATTGCCCGGACAGAAAGGACAGGGGCCCTCCGCCTCCTGAATCCGATAGGGAGGTTTGAAAGGAAGGTAGTCCGACGGACCTTTCGGGTGGTCGGTGGTAACCACCACCCACATTCTTGTAACGGGCTCTCTCCTCAGTTCTGCCATCACACGCTACTCAGGAAAGGAGGGATTGGTAAATATACTGTCTCCCCCGATGAGGCTCGTCCCTTCCCATCGCTGGTCCCTCCACCCGCGCCACAAGGCGCTTTCTATAAAGATTGAGAAGCCGGGTGCCGCTTGTGTTCATCCCGATCCCTTCCTCCTCGGATAATTCCCTCAGGGTCAACTGCTTCTTCTCCATCACACGATTCAAGGTGTGGATGAGATAATTATTCAGAGAACCGATGATTCGCCATCCTTCCGTCCCTGTAATCAAAATAGCCAGTCTTTTCCTTTCCAAGGCCACATCGACGTTCTCCGCCTGAGAGGAGTTGAGGTTCTTCAGAACGAGAAACTTCTCTCCATACTCACCGCTCCACAGCCGGGAGATCATTTTCGCCACCACCTCATCGGCCCAGGAAAAGTCGATGGAACCCATCCCCGAAAAATCGAGGACGACGCGAAGGGATCGTTTTTCTTCGCCCAAAATCTTTTCAAGGGCCTCTCGAATCCGGGCGCCTCGCAGCCTGCCGGTCATCTCCCTCGACCCGTTCTTCAAAACGGCACTAGTTAGTTTCTTTAAAGAAAGAGTCCGCTTTTCCATTCTCTTGCTTCAATTGATTCAGTTGAACCAACTAATCATAAATTTAGCTTTTTGTCAAGTGATTTTTGAGAGAGGTCCGCTGGACGTCCCCTTGGGGGTTGTGTGGTATATGCTACCTTTCCATCGGCTTGCAGCCCAGTAGACGACCGATAAAAGGTTTCCGCCCTGCCTTCGCCGAAGCGGCTTCGCGCAGGCAGGTCTAAAGCTTCGTCACCTGACCGCCTGTCCCGTCTCGCAACGCAAGCGGTTTTTCGTTAACGACGGCGCAGTCTCTTGGGGGAAAGGGTGAGGGACAAAAAATGGCGGCGGGGAGTGACGGGAGGGCAGGTTTAATGAAGCAGAGAGTCCGGGTCTTTTTGAACTCGAAAGGGACCTTCCCACGGGTTCCGAATCTCATCCACAAACCGATCCCGACAACTTTTGCACATGATCAAAGTGATCTCCTCGTAGACATCTTTCTCCAGCTCCCTGGGGTCTAAGCGTTCAGCTTGTTCGAGCAGTTCCTTTAATTGTTGATCAATCCCTTCCGCTGGTTCCGTAAGGATGCCGTCAAACCCTGAGAGAACCTTAATATGGACGACGTAGAATAAACCCCCTGGTTCCAGTCCTTTCCCACATCGAAAACAATTTTTCTCTTTCATCGCTTCCTCGTTAGATTCTTACATCTTTAAGCGTGAGAATTTCCTTCTAATACGTGGGATCGGATTGCGCCTTATTCAAACCTTAGCCGCAACCTCAATCTTAACCTCGCATTCTTAGGATTTCCCCCTTGTTCTTCAAACTTCGTTTTTCTCCTTCCACTCTTCCAGGTCTATCAATGCCCGTTCTGCAAAAAGGAGCCGTTTCCGTCTGCCCCTGCTCTTCCCTGGCGAAGGAGGGAAGAGACCAAAGTTGATGTTCATAGGCTGAAAGGGGGCAGTGAGGGAATGGGTGATGTAATGGACCAACGCACCCATAGCGGTCGTCTTTGGGGGAATAAGGATGGGCAATCCGCCCGCATATCGATGGGCATTGATTCCGGACAGTAGTCCCATTGCTGTTGATTCCATGTACCCCTCTACCCCCGTAATCTGCCCGGCGAAGAAAAGATTCGGAAGCGCCTTTAGCTGGAGGGATTCCCCCAGCAGTCGAGGCGAGTCGATAAAAGTATTACGATGGATTGAGCCCAGCCGGACAAATTCTGCTTTTTCCAAACCTGGAATCATCCGGAATACCCTCTTCTGTTCTTCATGCTTCAATCGGGTTTGAAATCCTACCAAATTGAAAAGCGTTCTAAACCGATCTTCCTGCCTCAGCTGGACGACGGCAAACGGCTGTTTTCCTGTCTTCGGATCAATAAGGCCGACCGGCTTGAGGGGCCCAAAAGCAAGAGTTTCCCTCCCCCGCTCCGCCATCTCCTCAACGGGAAGACAGCCTTCAAAGAGATACCGTTTTTCAAACGGGCGTATCGGGACTCTCTCTGCCTGATTCAACGCCTGCACAAATTGGTTGTAGGTTTCCTCATCCATCGGACAATTGACGTAGTCCTCTCCTCCTTTCCCATACCGAGATGATTTGAAGGCATGTTGAAAATCGATGGAATCAGCCACAACGATGGGTGAGATGGCATCATAAAAAAAGAGATGACGGGTCCCGGTCATCTTCTGAATCTCCTTGCTGAGAGCTTCGGACGTAAGGGGACCTGTGGCGATAATCGTAATCTGATCTTGAGGGATGAAAGAAACCTCCTCACGGATCACCCTCACATTGTCCAAGCCTTCCAAGGTGTGAGTGATCTGCTTTGAAAAAACCTCACGGTCCACAGCGAGAGAATCTCCCGCAGGAACCCTTGCCTCTTTGGCAACTTTCAATACAAGGGATTCTGATCTCCCCAGTTCCTCCTTCAGAACACCGGAAGCGTTTTCAAGCGATTCCGACTTGAAAGAATTACTGCAGACCAATTCTGCGAAGAAGGGAGAGCGATGGGCCGAAGAATAAACCTCCGGCTTCATCTCATAGAGGATCACCTTCCCCCCTCTCCTGGCAATCTGCCAGGCCGCTTCACACCCAGCCAGCCCCGCCCCGATGATGACAATGGGTTCCATCGATTTCTATTTTATTTCGTCTTCCCCAAATTTGCAAAATAAAATTCCAAGCTCTGATGCAACCGTCCTGAAACAAAAGACCTTTCCCTCATATGAAAGGGAAAGGTCTCCTACACTTCCAACCCTTCACCCATTCATCCGGAACCCCTTCAAGGCCCCGGAAAAAGCTTTCTAAAGGAACCGACAGTGCTCAAAGCCTGAAGAAGTGGGTCTGTGAATTTAGAGCCGTCTACTGGCTCGGGGGCGGACTGATTATCCCTGGGTTCCTATGTGAAGTAGGGTCGCTTGTAAACCATAATTACTTAACAAATTGAACTACGTTCCCCCGCGTTAATTTGAGTTCAATTGCGTTCACTCTTTCTTGACAGACAATCCAACTCACCTTATAGTTAAATGGACGCTACCTGTCAAAATAAAATGGAGGAGATGTTTATGATTAAATCAAGACTTTGTGATTTGGTCGGGATCAAATATCCCATCATCCAGGCGGGAATGGGACCTTTCAGCAACAATAATCTTTGCGTGGCTGCGGCCAATGCGGGGGTTCTGGGCTTGCTTTCCACCAGTGGCCTTTTCAGCAAGGACACGCAACCTTGGGTCTATAATGCCTTTGTGGATAGTGGTGAAGCGAACAGGGATGACGATATGGCCACTGTGCTGGAAAAGGTAATAAAACGAACGTATCGTCTGGTCAAGGATAAAGGCGGTATCTTCGGAATAAACGTCATGGTATCGGCTGAATTGGTGGATAAAGCGCACATCATGGTCGATACCGCAATTCGGATTAGAGAAGAAAATCCCGATGTAAAAAAACACTTCAAAGTGATCTTTACCTCCGCCGGTGACCCTGTCGGTTGGAAGGACAAGATTAAAAACGCCGGATTTACCTGGATGCATGTGGTTCCTTCCGTCAAGGGGGCCATGCGCTGCAAGAAAGCGGGCGTTGACGTGATCGTTGGTTCGGGCCACGAAGGTGGCTTCCATACATCCTGGGAACCGGTACATTCTATGATTTTACTGCCCGCCGTGGTGGAAGCCGTGTCGGACGAAAAAACGCTTGTGTGTGGCGCCGGTGGATTTTGCGACGGCAAAACCCTTGCGGCAGCATTGGTTCTGGGCGCCGATGGCGTTCAGATGGGAACCCGCTTCCTGGCAACGCAAGAAAGTGATTTTCATCAGATCTGGAAAGAAGGGGTTGTGGCTGCCGGAGACCGGGGCACCCTGGTCGCCCGCGGCTTTGTCGGACCAGCCCGGTGGCTGAAGACCCCTCGGAGTGATGAACACGCCAGAAATACCCTGCAGAAGTCGCCCGGCGTCTTCCTGGGCACGCCTGATGACTATACCACGATCGACATGTCCTTGATCCAGTTTGAGATTGAGTCCATCAAGGCTGTGTACGATGGCAATAAGGAAAAGGCCCTCATGGCTGCCGGTGAAGCGGCACAGCGGATCAATGACCTGCCCAAGGTCAACGACATGGTCCAGGTTATGCTCAACGACGCAGAAAACATTTTGAAAAATATCCCCAAGAAATTCCTCGCTTAAAAAGTTCTACCGCCGGAAGCCCTTGTCCGCAATCAAATTGCACAGGGGCCCGCGGTATGTGTCAATAAAGATTGCTGTTGAAAAATTGTAGGCCTTTTCTTCTGACACGCTTAATCGTTCTTTTTATACTCCCGGTCACCAGAAAGATTTTTTGCATTTATACCCTTTCCCCAAAAATACAAAATCAAGGAGGGTTGAAAATGGCGTTTAATTATGAGAAGTTGGTAGTGGAACAAGACGGGATGGTCGTCGTGGCGGCAATCAACCATCCGCCAGCGAATTCGATGGGGCAGGGTGTTTTAAGAGATTTGAACGATCTGCTGGATAAATGCGAAAAAGACGAGAATGTGCGCGTCATCGTCATTACCGGTTCCGGCCCCAAACTTTTTTCCGCCGGAGCGGACATTACCGAATTTGCCGATATTCAAGCGGGAAAGGTGCCAAAATATAACGGCAACGAAATATATTTCAAAATCGAAAATTATCCCAAAGTCATCATCGCGGCCATACAGGGCGGCGCTTACGGCGGCGGTCTGGAATTGGCCTGCTGCTGCCACCTCAGAATCATGGCCGAAGAAGCAACTCTGGGATTACCTGAAGTTAAACTCGGTCTTAACCCCGGCTGGGGCGGAACCCAGCGCCTTCCCCGCTTTATCGGCAAAACCAAGGCTCTCGAACTCATGCTGACGGGTGATTTTATGCCGGCTAAAGATGCTTTAACCCTGGGTCTTTTGAACAAAGTTGTTCCTGCTGCTCAGGTGCTTGAAGAAGCCAAGAAACTGGCCCAAAAACTGGCGGCCGGGGCTCCGGTTGCACAGCGCGAGATCCTGAAAGCTGTAAGGCTTGGTCTGGAATCTAACATCCGCGACGGTGTTACGAAAATCGAGAGAGCCGCATCGCAGGCATTGGTCTTCACTGAAGACTTCAAAGAAGGTTCCAGAGCATTCCTGGAAAAAAGAAAACCCAATTTCAAAGGTCGATAATATTTGAATAGTGCATCTCTATCCTTTAAAAAAGAACAGCGGTTAAGGCGGTTAGGTTTACACTTGTGAAGATTGAATTGATTGTTCCGGCGGTTGAAGAAAATGCGCGTGTCCCCAACCTCGCCCTTCCTATTCTGGCTGGCCTTTCTCCAACCGATGCTCAAATTTCATTCACCGATGACCTATTGACTCCTATCAATGTAGAGAAGGACTTGAAGGAGGTCGACCTGGTCGGCATCACGGTTTTGTCCAAAACAGCCCTAAGGGCTTATGAAATTGCCGACGCTTACCGAAAGAAAGGAATACCCGTTGTTCTCGGCGGAATTCATCCCACAGCCCTTCCAGACGAGGCCAAAGAACATGCCGATTCGGTCGTCCTTGGAGAAGCTGAAGAAGTCTGGCCTCGTCTCGTCGAGGATTTCAGAACAAGAAATCTCAAGTCCTTTTACCGGCAGGAAGGTTACACAGATTTGTCGAAAATGCCAATGCCTCGGCGAGACATTCTCCCCAAGAGGAGATATCTTCCCCTGGATGTAGTTCAGGTGTCACGGGGGTGTCCTTTCCGCTGTGAATTCTGTACCGTCCAGAAATTTTTTGGAGAAGCTTATCGGTTCAGACCCATCTCCGAAGTCGTCGATGAGGTACGCCATCTCCCTCACCGATGGATGATGTTCACCGATGATAATATTATTGGAAATCCTTCCTACTCTGTGGAGTTACTCAAGGCTTTAGTCCCTCTCAAGAAGAAATGGTTCGGCCAGGCCTCCCTATCTGGGCTGAAGAAGGTCGAAAATGTGGAATGGCTGGCGAAGAGTGGCTGTATCAGCCTTTTCATCGGTTTCGAATCTCTTTCCAAGAAGAACCTGGTGGTGGCCCAAAAACCTCAGAATGATCCGTCGGAGTACCGGGAAATCATTGAGTCCCTTCATCGATTTGGGATTGCCATCTGTGGAGCGTTCATCTTTGGATTTGATGAGGATGATCCTTCTGTATTTGAGGAGACGGTCTCTTTCGCCATTCAAACCAAACTCTTCTCTGCGGTCTTTATGATTCTCACTCCTTACCCAGAAACGGCCTTTTACCATAGAGTTAGAAATGAGGGACGTTTGGTTCAGGATCAGTGGTGGTTACTGGAAAAACCGGAGGATTCCGCTCCCCATTTCCTTCCGATGAAAATGACTGCCGAGACACTCCGGGAGGGCTGGAAAAAGGCCTGGAAGGAGTTTTATTCCTTGCCTTCCATTTGGAGACGATTCCACTGGAAATATGCACCCACCTTGATCAACCGAATCGGCTATTTTCCTTTTCAGGTGATGCAGCACCGGTTTACAAAAAAGAAAATCCTCGGGGGCAGGAGAAGGTACCGGGGATGAGGCAATGTCAAATATCCCCATCCCTCTCCTGACCTCCTCCTTGAAGGGGGGAGATAGGCATTCAAAGGGGAGCAGGTCTTCCCACTTCACCCTCCCCTTCAGGGGGAGGGGCAGGGTGGGGGCGGGTTAGGACAAGACAGGTTTATTCTGAAGTGCGATAACCACAATCTTTCTGGGGGCATCGTTTGGTAATCCCGCCCTTCCCATGCTTCTCAACCAGGAAGGGGAAACCGCACTGAGGGCATTTCTCCGGAATGGGCTTATCCCATAATGCGTAGGTACAATTGGGGTAGTTGGAACAGCCGTAAAAGGTTCTTCCTTTACGGGTCTTTCTTTCGACAATCAGTCCATTACACCCCTCCTGTGGACACCGGACGCCCGTATCCAGGGATCGGGTGAATTTGCACGTCGGGTAGTTGGAACAGGCCAGGAACCTTCCGAACCTTCCGTTCTTGATGACCATCGCGCTTCCGCATTTCTCACATTTCGCATCGGTCTCCACTTGATTCTCTCCGTTTCCTTCCACTTCTCTCGTATAGCTGCATTTGGGATAAGTTGAACAGGCCAAGAAGTAGCCTCTCTTTCCCCAGCGTTTTACCATCTTTGAACCACATCGTTCGCAGACGGTATCCGTAGGGATGAGCTCTCGCTTCACATCCCGCATTGAGATTTTGGCCATCGCCAGGTCCTTCTCGAAAGGAAGATAGAACTCTTTCAGCGTCTCCACCCAATCCTTTTCACCCTCTTCGATATGATCTAAATTTTCTTCCATCTGCGCCGTGAATTCGACGTCAAAAATATCGGGAAAATTGACGACGAGGAGGTCATTCACCAGACACCCCAATTCCGTAGGGAAAAATTTCCCTTTTTCTAAACAAACGTACTCTTTTTCTTTGATGGTAGCCAAAATGGTGGCATACGTCGAAGGTCTTCCGATGCCCTTCTCTTCCAACTCCTTGATCAATGTCGCCTCGGAGAATCGGTAGGGCGGTTGGGTAAAATGCTGTCTGGGTGTCAGGGCTAATAGCTCAAGAACTTCCCCTTCTGTAAGTGGCGGAAGTTTCTTCTCGCCATTGCCGTTCTCCTGGTTATCCTCTCCTTCCATGTAGAGGATCATGAAACCCTGGAAAACAGGAACTGTGCCGACGGCTGTAAACACGGCATCATTCGCTTTGATCTCGACGGTCGTCTGGAGAAAGTCTGCGGAAGGCATCTGAGAAGCCACGAACCGGTCCCAAATCAACTTATAGAGAGCCCATTGATCTTTGTCCAAATAAGGCTTCACCTTCTCAGGTTCCATTTCAATCGAGGTGGGCCGGATCGCCTCGTGGGCCTCCTGGGCTCCCCTGCGGCTTTTATAGACATTCGGTTTGGGAGGAAGATAAGCATCCCCGAACCGCTCTTTGATCCATCCCCTGACCTTTTGAATGGCTTCCGCAGATACCCTCACCGAGTCGGTCCTCATATAAGTAATCAACGCAACGGTCCCGAGCGGACCGAGGTCCACACCTTCGTATAACTTCTGGGCGATCCACATCGTCTTCTTGGCGGGCAAGGAGAGCTTCCGATAGGCTTCTTGCTGGAGCCGGCTGGTAATGAAAGGAGGAAACGGATGGCGTTGTTTTTCTTGCTGAACAATCTTTGAAACAGAATAAGGGACACTCTCTAAAGTCTTCCGAATGGCCAGGGCTTCAGCCTCGTTGGCCATCTTTACCTTCTTCCCCTTCCATTTCGTCAATTTCGCGTCAAAGGAGACGGGGGAACTTTGACCCTTGAGCGTCGCGGTAAGGCTCCAATATTCTTGGGAGACGAAATCCTGGATCTCCCTTTCCCTATCACAGACGATTCGAACAGCAACGGATTGAACCCGACCCGCACTCAGACCTCTCCGCACCTTCTCCCAAAGGATCGGACTCACCTGATAGCCGACTAAGCGATCCAAGATTCGCCGCGCCTGCTGGGCTTCATACTTGGACTGTTGCAGCTTCCCGGGGTGATGAATGGCATCCAGGACAGCCTTTTGGGTTATTTCATTGAAGAGAACTCGGTAAATATTCTTGTCCCCGTTTCCAATCTCTTCGGCAATGTGCCAGGCGATAGCCTCTCCCTCGCGATCCGGATCTGGCCCGAGGTAGATATTCTTCACACCCTTGCTCGCCTTCTTCAATTCCCGAATGACCTTCCCTTTCCCGGGGATCGTGACATACTCGGGTTGAAAATCTTTTTGAAGATCCACTCCCAGCTCGCCCTCCGGGAGGTCTTTGATATGTCCCACCGACGCCTTGATGACGTAATCAGCCCCTAAAAACTTCTGAAGAGTTTTTACCTTTGCCGGAGATTCGACAACAAGCAAACCTTTTGACATCGAATTGTCAGCCCTTTCTTCTAAATTCCCTATTTTCATTTAATAACTGATAATTTTCTTTTTTTCACATCTTCTTACTGAAACATTTGCCCGGCCACTGAGAGATCAATCCTTTTAGCTCCAAATTCAGAAGGAGACTGGAGACGCTTCCTGGATCCAATTGGCTCTCCCGTATGATGGCATCGATATGCAAGGGGATCTCGCTTAAAAGCCCATAGAGAATCTTTTCTGCTTCCGTGAGGCTGGGGGCCGCCGTCTCTGCCTTTCGGATCGTCTCCCCTTCCCTTCTCCATTGGGGCAAAATTTCTTCAAGAATGTCTTCACTGGACTCCACCAGCTTTGCCCCTTCTTTGATCAACTGATTCGTGCCACGACTGCCCTCGGCTCCGACATTCCCCGGAACGGCGAAGACCTCTCTCCCCTGCTCCAACGCAAAGCCCGCCGTGATCAGGGAGCCGCTCTCCGCGCTGGCCTGGACGATCACCACGCCCATGCAGAGACCGCTGATGATCCGATTCCTTCTTGGAAAATGTCCCGCCTCGGGAGGAGAACCCATCGGAAATTCGGAAAGGACAGCCCCTCGTTCCAGGATTTGATGGAAGAGATTTCGATTCTCGGAAGGATAGATCACATCGATGCCACAACCGAACACCGCAATCGTTCTCCCCCCTCCTTGGAGCGCTCCCTTGTGGGCCACTGAATCGATGCCCCTTGCCATTCCGCTGACAACGGTTACTCCATGACGGGCAAGATCCTCTCCTATCCTTTCCGTGGTCTCTCTCCCATAGGCGGACGTTTTTCGGCTCCCGACAATGGCAACGGCCAATTCGTCGTCTTTTTTTAATTCTCCCCTGAGATAAAGCAGCGCAGGAGGATCGTAAATATCCTTCAAACGCTTCGGATAATCATCGTCCCTCAACGTGACAGCTTTCCCTCCCGTCTTTTCCAACCGAGACAACTCTCTTCTTACGGCTTTCTCCGATGGCCCTTTTCGAATTTCCCCAGCTCCCTTTTCCCCCAACCCCTCAATTTTTAGTAATTCTTTCAGCGGCGCGCGGAAAACAGCTTCTGGAGTTTTAAACTGATCCAGGAGCCGTTTGATGAGAATGCTCCCCACCCCAGAGGTAAGGCTTAAGGCCAACCAGTAAAAAATATCTTCGGCCATAAAGATCCTCAGATGAGAGAATGCCTTGTCGACTGAAGCTGGGCCGGGTGATAAAGCCACACGGACAAGCCCGTGATACCTCGGTGATGAGATACCCGCCTCCGCCCCAGGGCGTTGAAGAGCTTTGGCGGATTATCCGCCAGGAAGCCACTTCTGCCGTGGCATTTACACAATCATTGACCCCAAGGGTAAACCCATTGTCTACTGTGAAGGCGAATAAAAAAAGGCTCGGGAGATGAAAGGAGATCTCCGAAGCCCAGATGAAAATTCCAATCACCAAATCCCAAATAGATGCTACTTATCTGGTGATGGGTGCTTGGACTTTGGTTACGACGATAGCGATTTAACGCGTTTGTGCTATTTTTCTACAACACCTTCCATTTTTTCTTTTGAATAGGGTTGGATATAATCCCCCGCCATAATGGCGTCGAAGCATTCAATGACTTTCGCTGTGAAGAAACTGCCATATTGGTCAATGAGTTGAATATTTCCTATGATGTTATACTTTCTCCCAATCCTTTTCTCGGTAACGGGATGCTCTATCTCATCCGCAGCACGAAAGACCGTATATTTGTCTCCGATCGAGATAGGTTCTGAGGTTCTGAAAGTCAGGTAGATAATATCTCCTTCCGCCATAAGGCTCTTGCCATCCTTGCTCTCTAAAACAATCCCGATTCCCCGATACTCAATGTCGCTCATAAACCCGGCGGACCGAATTTCCCGGAAGTAAACGCGTTTTTTCTCCGCCTTGACAGGTTTCTCCTCCGGTATAGCTTCTTCTTCCTCCTCAGCAGCTTCTTCTTCCAACGGGACAGGCTTCATCTCCGGCGGAGCAGGCTTTTGTTCTGCAACTGTTTCTGGTTTCTTTTCTACCGGGGCCGGCTCTACCTTCTTGACCTCTTGCTCTTTCACCGCCTCTTTGGGTTTCTCTTCGACCTCTTTTGGCTTCTCCTCGACGACCTTCTTGGATTCCTCCTTCACTGCCTCTTTCTTTGGCGGCTCAACCGCGGTCAGTTGGATGGGGTTTCCCGGATAGATCCAATGAGGGTTGGTGATATAAGGATTTCTCTCCCATAATTTCGGCCAAAGAAAGGGATCTTTCAGAAATTTAGCGGAGATATCCCAGAGCGTATCCCCTTTTTTGATGGTATAAACCCCTTCGGTTTCCTTTGTTTCTTGTGTCAATCCTGAAAGAACAAAACAGAAGGAGAGCACCAAAATCATGGCAAAAAAGAAACCAAAGAATCTTCTCATAAATACCTCCTCTTTTTTCAAAACGGTTTTATAAGATTGGTAAAAACAAAATTTAGTTAGAAATTAGCCCCTTAACATTATTTTGTCAAGGAAAATATCGAAGCAATATCCGTACCAAACCTCACACTATTCTTTTTAACTAGCGAAAAACATTAGACATTTTTGGAAATTGAAAAAAATATCCATTCGCCCTGCTGTTGCGGGGTGGATAATTTTTGTGCAACTTTCTTATATTTTTGAACACATTTTAACCCAGGAAGAAAACCCCCATTGACAGACAAAGTCTCCCCGTGGTAAAAAAAGTCAACGCTTCGGCCTCGCTTGTTCACCCATGGACTTTCTCCCTTCACCCGATGAAACATTAGATACCTTCTTGAATGGAAAGCTCCATGTTCTTCAGAAGAAAAAAGGGTACCGATTTTCTCTCGATGCCATTCTCCTCAGCCAATTCGTCAGGATTCGCAAGAATGAAAGAGCCATCGATCTGGGCACGGGCTGCGGAATCTTGCCGCTGTTATTATCACATACCACAAAAGCCCATTCTTTTGTGGGCGTTGAAATTCAAAAGGGGTTAGCCGAGTGCGCCCGAAAAAATGTGGTCTTGAATCATCTTGACGGCCGGATATCGATTCTCAGGCAGGATTTCAGAAAGTTAAGAGGGACCTTCCCGCCAGGTTCTTTCGATGTCGTTCTTTCGAACCCACCTTACCGAAGATATCGGTCCGGGAGAATCAACCCTTCGGTTGAAAAGGCGGTCGCACGCCACGAGATCAAAGGAACGCTGGAGGACCTGATCGCCATCGCCTCCTACCTTCTTCCCCCTCAGGGGAGGTGCTACTTGATTTTTCCGGCTTTGAGAACCGTCGATCTATTCGTCGCCCTGAGAGGGGGAAAGTTAGAGCCAAAGCGATTGCAGTTTGTTCATCCCCGTATCGAAGGAGAAGCAAAACTCATCCTCACCGAATCCGTTAAAACCAGTGGTGTCGAATTAAAGATCATGAATCCCCTAATTCTTAACGAGTCTGACAAGGGGAAGAGCTTGCCCTCTGATCGGGGAGATAAAACATTTTGACAATGTCCTCTGGATAGGATAATAATTTCTAATATGAGCGGATTGATCACGGTGCCTCCCCTTTTTGAAGAGAAGACCTCTCCTATGGCGGAGGGGGTTCTGGAAGGGATGGAGGAAGACTTAAGAAAAGTGGATCACGAGTTTCAAAAGAACTTAAGATCCGATGTTCCCATTATCTCTGCTATCGGGGAACATCTCCTTCAAAGCGGCGGCAAACGATTTCGGGCAAAGCTCTTATTGCTTTCAGCGAAATTATGCGGCTATTCTGGAGAAAACCATATCCCCATGGCGAGCCTCATCGAATTTATTCATACTGCCACCCTACTCCACGATGATGTCGTGGACAACGCCAAGTTGCGGAGAGGCGTTGAATCTGCCAACGCCAAATGGGGTAATGAGGCATGCGTTCTCGTCGGAGACTTCCTTTTCACGAAATGTTTCACACGGATGGTGGAAAGCGGCAATTGGAAGATTCTTCATGCCATTTCCGCTGCGACCACCTTGATCGCGGAGGGAGAGCTGGAGGAGTTGGTTAAAACCAATGACCTTTCTCTGACGGAGGAGATTTACCTTTCCATCATCGCCCGTAAAACCGGTCATCTTATGTCAGCGGCCACACAGATCGGCGCGATCCTCGGAAATGTCTCGGAAGGGAAAGAGGCTGCCCTAGCCAAGTTTGGGATGGATGTGGGGATCGCCTTCCAATTGATCGACGATAATCTCGATTACACCTCCAATAAATCCGGGAAAAAGATCGGCATCGACCTTCAGGAGGGCAAGATTACTCTTCCGCTGATCTTTACGTTGAGGAGGTGTGATGGAGACGAGAGAACGTTTATCCAGGAGACTGTAAATTCCCACCCGATCACAAAGAGAGCCTTCTTTCGCGTCGCGGAAATCATCGAGCGGTATCGAGGGGTCCGTTATACCTGGGAGAAAGCCAAAGGGTATGTGGAAAGGGCGAAGGATTGTCTCCATCTCTTCCCCCATTCGAAGGAGAAAGAAGCCCTTTGCACCCTGGCCGATTATGTATTGGAAAGGAAGCTATAAGGGATTTTGAATTGCAGATTTTAGACTTTAAGGTTATTAGAGAGTAAGATGAATACAGAAAGTGGGGGAACAGAAAATGGCAAATGAGTCAAGCCTGGTTCATGTCGATGATAAGAGTTTTGCCTCTGAGGTGCTCAACGCGGATCTTCCAGTGCTGGTCGATTTTTGGGCCACCTGGTGCGGTCCCTGTCGTAGCATTAGTCCCATCGTCGAGGAGTTAGCGAAAGAGTTTCTGGGTAAGATCAAGGTGACCAAGCTCAATGTGGATGAAAGTCCTGCTACCCCGAGTCAATATGGGGTAAGGGGAATCCCTACCCTGATTCTATTCAAAAGCGGAAAGATTCTCGATCAAATTGTGGGCGCGGTGCCGAAGGCGCGCCTGAAGGCTATGATTGAAAAAGCCTTATAGTGCTAACCGAGATCCAAATGTCAAATTCCTGCCCGCCGCGGGCAGGAATTTGACATTTGACATTTCTGGCATGAAACAATCACTTCTCAGATGGCTCATCATCCTTAGCCTCTGTCTGGCATGGCTATCCCTTCTCCCCCACTGTGCCAAAAAAGAGAACGAGACCGGGTTAGCCCCAGACTTCACCCTCAAGACCTTTGACGGGAAGGAGATCACCCTTTCCCAGCTTAAAGGGAAAGTTGTTCTTCTTGACTTTTGGGCTACCTGGTGTGGACCCTGCAAAGAATCCATCCCCCATCTCATTCAGCTCTATAAGGACTATCGCGAAAGCGGATTTGAGTTGGTTGGAATGAACGTTGATAAAGGTGATGGAGAGGTCGTCCGGCGCTTTATCACGTCCATGGATATCCCTTACCCCGTCGTGAGCGCGCCGGAAGATGTGGTCAGGAGCTACCGAGTGACCGGCATCCCAGCAACTTTTCTCATCGATAAGGAAGGTAAGATTCGAGAAAGAATGGCCGGGTTTAATAGCACCATGGCTCGTCAGTTAGCTACCCAAGTCGCAAACCTCACCTCAGAAAAACCGTAGAACTCCAAAAATCCAAATGTCAAAAGAATGCCAAAGTTCAAAATTAGGAGTTTGTAATTTTCGAGCTTTGGATTTGATTTGGCATTTGAACTTGATTCACCTTCGGTTCATCACTTCGTGCGACATTTGACATTTCGAGCATCAAATCTGCCAAGGATTTGAGATATAAGTGGAGCGATGGGATCATTTCTTCTTAGATTCTTCCTTGAATCGGAGATATTCTTCAATGACCTTGGACGGATCCAACCCGAGAGATTGGGCATAACTTTTTAAAAAACCCTTGAGATAAACCAGGGCCGGAAGTTTCTCAAAGGCTTCCTCTTCAATCCACTCCAAGGTCTTTGTATTGATCTTCATCTCCTTGGAGATGGTCTGGAGTTCAATTCCCATCCCTTCTCGGATCTGCTTCAATGTCTTCCCACGATAGGGCCGCTCCCCGGCATTGAACAAAAGGCCTGAAAAAGAAGGGGGGGGCTTTTCGGGGATCCCTTGGGCTTCAGAAGAGGTCTCTGTCGGCTGTCCCTCAGCCATTGGAGGCATTTGGAGATGCGACTGGTTATAATCTCTCCGCAAGGTCTCATCCATTAGAACCCGATAGGCCTCTTCAACAGCCTCTTCTATTCCTTTCACCTCTTCTTCGGAAAAAAGAGAATAGACAGCCACGGAATCGGCATGAAAAGTCTCTTTGGCATGTTCATAAGCCTTCTGGATCTCTTTGGACGTAGCGGTCGGGCTGATCTCCAAGATCTCATAACAAGTCTGGTCTCTAATGTCCTTCATACCCGTACCCTTTAATCTTGATTGACCATGGAATGACTGTTGGCTAATTTGGAGGCGATCTCCATCACGCATTGGGCAGCCCTGGACCCGGAATTTTCCAAAACCAGAGGCCTCTTTCGTCGGATGGAATGACTCACTTCCTGATCGTAGACGACGTACCCCAAATAGTGGAGGTGGATTCCAAAATATTTCAGGCAGGCACTCCGAATTGAAAAACCAATCTCAATATCTTTCTTTGACCGGACTTGATTCAGAATCAGATTCGGACGAAACGTCTTTACTTCCTCGACAACCCTTTGGGCATCCCCCTCGTCCATCTGCCTCACCGCTCTGATGAGGTCATGGGGGTTTCGAATTCCCACCTCATTCTTTCGATCCAGGGCGTCATCGATGAGGGCCTTAACCGACGAGGAACAAACCGATTGTTTAAGCCTCCGATAGAAAGCGCTCTTGAGAAACCGATACGTATTTTCAATGGAAGTGGGTTCAGGGGTGACCACCAAAATCCCTCCATCAGACATCAAGAAGAAGTCCAAGACGCTCAGCGAATTCCCCCCTCCCAGATCCACCAGGATCGTGTCGCTATCCAGACTTTGGATGGAGCGGACCAGTTTCCGCTTCTGAACGCTCTTCGCATCCAAGGCATTCAGGAGATCCTGTGCGCCGGTCAACAGTTGAAGGTTGGGAACGGCTGTTGGGATGAGCACGTCTCGGAGATGGGGAACCCTCTTTTTGATGAAGTCAGAAAGGGAGAGGGCGGGAGGGGAAATCCCGAGAAAGGTATGGAGGTTTGCTCCTCCTAAATCAGCATCGATGAGGACAACCCGAACACCCAGTTTGGAGAGGCAGACACCCATGTTGGCGGTGATAAAACTCTTCCCGCTTCCTCCCTTGCCACCCCCGATGGTCCAGATCATCTTCCGATGGATACTCTGATCCCGCTCCATTTTGTAAAATCGTAATCCATGCCCGTGAGAAAAATTATTTCCAGACTCCGTCGATCTTTGTATAGCAGTGACGGCACACTCCATTCACCGCATCATTCCGGGTCACTCGAAATCCTATCCGCTCAATCAACCTTCGGCCGCAGTGAGGGCAGAACGTATCTTCGCCTTCATCACCAGGGACGTTTCCACAGTAGACATACCGGAGTCCTGTTTTGATTCCAATCTCCCTCGCTCGATGAAGCGCCGAAGCAGTCGTCCTCGGGAGGTCCAGCATTTTATAGGTTGGATAGAAGGCCGAGATATGCCAGGGCACCTCCGGCCCCAAGGAGACAATGAATTGGGCGATCTCCTCGAACTCCTGATCTGAGTCATTCAGGGTGGGAATGACCAGGGTGGTGATTTCCACCCAGATTCCCATCTGTCTCATCTGTTTTAGATTCTCCAGAACCGGTTTCAATGTCGCCCCGCAGATTCCTTTATAAAATTTCTCCTTGAAACTCTTCAAGTCCACATTCGCTGCATCCAAATAGGGTTGGATCGTCTTGAGGGCTTCCCCGGTCATGTAGCCATTGGTGACAAAAACATTCTTAATTCCTTCCTGACTGGCCTGTCGAGCGGTGTCATAAGCATATTCGAAATAAATGGTCGGTTCCGTGTAGGTATAGGAGATGGATCGGCACTGGTATTGCTTCGCTAACGAAACAATTTTAGAGGGAGAGACCTCCGACCCTTCGATCCGACCCTCCCGATCCCTCGGCATCTGAGAGATCTCATGATTTTGACATTGGAGGCATCGGAAATTGCATCCCACCGCGGCGACGGAGAAAGAGCTCGACCCGGGAAAGACGTGAAAGAGGGGCTTCTTTTCGATGTGGTCCACATTCAGCGAGATCGCACGACCGTAGACGAGGGTGTAAAGCTTGCCTTCCCGGTTCTCCCGCACTCCGCAGACCCCCCTTTTGGAAGGGGAGATGACGCATCGATGGTTGCAAAGGGAGCATTGCACCTTCCCATCCTCTAAAGGACTGTAAAGCATGGCTTCCTTCATACTCTCTTTCCTATTTCCGGACAGGACAGGTCCTGATTAAAATACGGGCAGTACCTAAAGATCGTAATGAGGAAGTTGCTCAAGAACATATTCTCGTATGGCCTGTGGTTTGGGGAGGTCCCAAAGGATCTTTCTGTCTTGGATAAACGGGATGAGAAGCTCTTTAAACCGGCCCCTACATGAGCATCGATCCGCACCTAGGATAGATCGTCCTCGGTTCTTCTTGAACGGAGCCATTTTGTCTTGAAAACATTTCGAGCACCGTAAAACACTCTTCGAACCCGACATCTTTCCCCTCTTCGCGAGAGGCTTCCCATCGATCTCGATGATGTCCATGGCAAAATCGATCACCCGTGCATTGGTGATCGAAGTCCCCACCCCATAGGCATCCACCACAGGATTGAGAGCGAGGATTCGTTTCTCGTCCAACCCGCCGCTGACATAGATTTGAATGCGTCCGAATCCCCTTAATTTTAGTTCCCACCGAATCTCCTCGATGATCTTCTCGAAATCTCCCCGCCTTGAACTGGGGGTGTCAAGCCGAATCCCGAAAAGTTTCTTTCCGAGCGCTTCAGCCACTCGGATGGCTTCTATCTTCTCATCGTTAAAGGTGTCGATGAGGGAAACCCGTCTCACTTTCGGGTGGATGACTTCATCAAAAGCCCGGGTGGCCTCCACCGTATCCCCCATGATCAGAATCAAGGCATGGGGCATGGTGCCCACAGGTTCCTCGCCGATCAACTCGGCATTCTTCACGACCGATACCCCGTCACAACCCCCTATGAAGGCATTCCGCTCCACCATAGGAGCCACCACCGGATGGATCCGCCTCGCACCAAAGCTGATCACCCCGCGCTCCCCGGCTGCCTTCTTGCAGCGAGCAGCCTTTGTGGCCACGCCCGAGGCCTGACAGATCAGCCCCAAAAGGGAGGTTTCGTAGAGGCCAAAATCCGTGTACATCCCTTCGATCTCCATGACGGGCTCAAAGGCCCGAAAGATCGTCCCCTCTTCCATCGCTCTGACACTGACTTTCAGGTCTTTCAAGAGGTGAGCTGCTTCTTCGACTCCGGCCAATACCCCCCATCCGTAATCCTCCGGAAACCGTTTGGCAATGAATTCGGCTTTCACCCATTTGTCAATCTTCTTTGCCTTGAGGACCTCCATCGTCCTCACAAAATAGACATCCGTGAATTTCCCTTCCTTTATTTCCTTGGGCTCTGCGATATGGAACACGCGTTTCTCTCCGAAATAGGATGAAAATTTCATTTTATATAACAGAAATTTATCACCGTTGTCTACAAAAATATTTTTAAAATAAATCCTGTGAGATTGAAGAGATAAGCCGATCAGGGATTAAAAAGCCTTACCATTTTCACAATTGTTCTATGAGATATCCCTTTCCTCTGAGGAGTTCGATGACCCCTTGGTTGCCCACAAGATGACCCGCCCCCGCAATGACAAAATAGGTCTCCTTCGTCTGCAAGAAATCTTCTATTTTGGAGACCATCCTTCTATTTCTTTCGAAAATCAGCTTTTCAAAAATCGTAGATAATCTTTCATCTTCCGAAACGCTTCTCGTCAGGAGCGATTCCATGCTTTTTGTATCTCCTGAGGTCCATGCCTGGATCAATTGATTCACTTCTTGCTCCATGATATGCAGATCTTTTAAAGTATAGATGAGAAATAGCTCCTGTTCTTTATCGGAAAAACCGGAAAGGAGGCTGATCTGATAGTCCATACTCTCCAGTTCCAATATTTTTTTCTTCCCTTCGGCTTTTGAAAGAAAATACTGATCGATCCCGAGGTTTGGGTCCAACCCCAATTTTATGCTCTCCAGCGACACGAGGGTCATGGCCAGAAACCATGGCTTTTGTTTATTCAGGAGTTCAAAAGGAATACCAAGCCCACCTGTCTCTTTCTTGAGCGATTCAAGCGTCTCCGAGGAAATGTGTTTTTCCAGTGTATCATTATCTGGATAAATAGCTCCCTCCATTAATTTTCGGATATCGATCTTTTTGATGTCGTTCACATTCGCCTCGACCACCAAGGAATCAGATTGATCAAAGGCATTTTCGATTTTTTGATTGAGAGGATAAATATCCTTCGTCGCAAGGTGTAATGAGCCTAACACATAAGCCGTGCTCGTTTTGGATTGGACTTTCCATAAGAAACTCTTCTGAGATTGAGAAAGAGCATCCTGAACAAAGATGGCAAGAGACACAAAAACAACAACAAAAAACACTCTTGAAAATTTTGATCTTCTCTTCTCCATGCTACCTCCCCTTCCTGGTGTGGCGGGCTCTCCCGAGTATTTGTTCTTCGCATCCGCTCTGATAGCTCCGCCGGGTCTATTACCTCATGAGTACCGTTGACTCCGCTTTTCTTTTCAAAATGGATGACCGCTCTCACAATTAAACTGATCAATTTTATTCCATTTCTCCGATTATCACAATGAAGAATTTTTGGCATTTTAATTGCAGGTTTCTCCCGTGATTTGTCATTTTCGATTCTTCCTCAAAATTGTAAGGACAAATTAGTTCTTCACTTTCAATAGGTTCCATGGAATTTTTGGAAGAAGGGAAGGAAAATGACCGTTAAAATAATTTCAATTTTGTTAACTTTTTTCATATTTGTAATAGTCAACCAGGCAGGGGCTGACGATGTTAAATCAAAGAAAAACACGGCCAATCAAGACACGACAATAAAAATGGATGACAATAGAGTGAGCGTCCAGAAAAGAATGGAACCTGCAAAAGAATCTGCTACGTCCTTGAAAAAACTCAAAGCCGGATTTCAATCTACGATTTCATATCCTGCTACAAATCATGGGACGATCACAGGCAGCAGAACCAAGCTACGCGTCAACTTTCTAAAAGTCTTGGAAGAAAAGAAGAAGCTCCATTTATCAGACTCCCTGCACAGAGTCATCTCTTCTTATGAGTTTTTTCAGCATCCATGGAGAGATACATTGTTAAGCTCACGGGAAACCAACGAAACCAATTCTCCAGATTCAAATTTCGGTCATGCCGCTCCAAATCGGTATCTGAATCCAGATGGAGAAAAATATTTTGAAGAAGGGAAGATCCAATCAACACTTAAACTTCTTCAATCGAAGAGGGAAGAAATATTCAACGAAATATTTTTGGGATTTCGTTTTTCTTTTGGAGCGAAAAACACTCACATGCTTCCAGAAGTGAAGATATCCCCTTCTTTTGAGAAAGGAGCGGGGTTCATTATTGCGTTCTGAAAAATGCCTCGGGATAAATGATGGATAAGGAATATTACAATATCCTTATTTTGGGTCATACCACCTTCGGGATCAGACGTCTGAGGATCAAAAAGGAAAGTTTTAAAATTGGCGTCTATCTTCTCGCCTTTCTTATCCTCTCGATTACATTCTTCTTTTGTGATTACATCCAGGTCAGAAAAAAAACCTTTCTCGTGAATCAATTGCGTCAGGAGGCGCAGATTCAGGAATCCCACATCCAGCTCTTTTCTTCAAAAATCGAAGACCTGGAGAAAAAACTCACCAAATTGAAGGGATTTGACAAGAGGATCCGCACTATCGCCAACCTGGAAGGGGGCGGAAAGACAACCTCCTTTATAGCCATGGGCGGATTCCCGTCTTCTGGCGTTCAGGAGAAGCTGGACGATGAAGGAGAGGGGAAGTGAATCCTTCGAATCCTCGACCAAAGGCTGGGCTTCGCGCCAGTGATCCGCGAATCTATTCTGACGGCCAAGGTTTACGCTCCCGATAGAAATTAAGCCGCTGCTGGAATTCCGACGGCCCGGCCAATTTGGGATATCCCAAAGCCTTCTCCTGCCACTTCACCGCATTGTCAAAGTCTCCAGCTCTCGCATAACCGGCCGCAAGCGTGTCCACGTATTCTGCGTTTCTCCAATCCGACAACTCACACGCTTTGAGTGCAAGGTCTACAGCCTTTTTCCCATTACGAAAACCTGGCGCTTTAGCCGTCGCAAAGAGCCATGCCAGGTTATTGTAACCCTCCGCATCCAGCGGGTTTATCTCAATAGCCTTATTGAAGTCCGAGATCGCCTTGTCATATTGTCCCTTAAGCCTATAGACAATCCCTCGATTGTTGTAAGCCTTAATATATCTCGGATTTATCTCAATAGCGTTATTGAAATCTGAGATCGCCTGATCATACTGTCCCTTTTCTCCGAAGGTAGTCCCCCGATTGTTGTAGAACTTAGCGTCCCCCGACTCATTTTGTTTTGGCTGATTGGAGGCACAGGAGAATAAAAAGCAGAGAACGATTGGCAGGATTATCCACATGGCCTTAATCACACGATTTTTCATAGTCTCACCCCAAAAAAAGAAAAGCGCTCACTTCCCCTAACGAAACTTAGATCAGCACCTCTTCCATCCAGCCGAGTTTGATCAGCTGAATGCGGCTCAAGTCACTGACCCCGAGGTGATATTTTTTATCTGCCACCATGATATGGATGGGCGGGACATCCAGAGCCCGGTCTTCCCCGAAAAAGGCGATCCGCTTTACCTGGAGGAGATGGGCACCTATTGCGTCTACAGCAACGGGATCGGTTCCCACGATCAGCCCCTTATAGGACCACACGTATCTCTTGTCGAAGAAACTGGCTCCCCTTCCATAGAATTGGGGCGTGAGGGCACTGAGGATATTCAGGCGGGTCTTTCCTTTGACGATGGGGTAAGTCCAAATCTCCCCCAGAGGCGAGCACCCCTCATCATGGTAGGCCGAAGGGTTGGGTACAAACTGGATGTAATTCTTCAGGCAGGTACCGACCCCGGACCAGTGATGCGTCCTCAACGGTCGCGTATTGACGAGCGCAGTGGCGTTGAGGAAGACCGGATTATTCAGGACTCCCCGGTCATCGATGTCGATGTTCTTCTCCGCCACTCCCACATCCAGCAGCTGGCGCTTGATGGCTGCTTCTAACTCTTTGGGAGTCGGCATCTTCGCCCACACATTACTTTTAATCCCCACCACATCTGAACTCTTGAAAAGCTTCTGCCAGGCCTCCATGGGCTTATCAGTTCCCAGGAGACTCTTAACAGCTTCATCCAGCATGGATTGCAGGATCTCCTCCTGTGCTTTGTCTTGGGGTCCTAATACCCCAGCATTCCGGATGAGGACGACCTTCGCCGTTGTTTCTGCCCGAGCATCCCCCAGGATCCCTGGTCCCAAAGTAGCAGCCATCGCGGTTCCAGCCGTCACGCGAAGAAAATCCCTACGGGTGATGGTTTTTTCTTTCATCTAACTCAAACCTCCTTTCTATACATCCCCTATCCTCTCTTCCTCAGCGGAGCGGAGGATAGGGTGAGAGGCATCTCCCTTCAACGTCCTTCGGGCAATTTTTCTTCAGTTGCCTTAAGAAGGACCTCAGCATCAGCCTCTGTTGGAGCTCCAAAAACAATGAGAATAAATTCATTCCGTTGTCGGGCAAAGGTCCACTTGCGGTCTTCGATTTTTGAGCGATCCTTCCCTCGAGCATCAGGAAGGTAAGCGTCCATGAAGCTCTGATAAGCATTTGCGGCCTCTTTGAGATCGGGGTATCGAATCAGAAGAAACTGGGTCTTTTGTTTCCCTTGAAGGTATTGAGCGAGCACGGCCTCCGTCTTCCGGCTCAGGTTTAAAATATTCTGGTGGGCTATGAAGAACCGCTGGTTCAGGAGAACATGGCTCTTAAGATAACGAAGGCTCTTATCGGCCAGCCCTAGGTCTTTCCCCGGAATAAAGCCGACCAATTTCGGCTCCGGACCCACAGCCGGGATTGAATTTGCCGCAGCCCCGCCGATCTTGAGCATTCCTGATTCAGCCTCCGTTCCCTCCCCTTCTGCATAGATGCTGACAAAATATTTACCTTTCCAGAACCGAAGCAACCCTCCACCGAACTCCGATCCCTGACCGATTCCTACGGCTTCATCCTGATGTTCAAAAGAAAAAACCCCATAAGCATCCTCTGAAGAAGCCATTTCATAGAGTTCGAGGATAATGGGAAGTTGATTCGATTTCTCAAACCGGCGAACCGTGAGATTCTGAAAGCCATACGCCAGATAAAGCTCCGCGGCCCCATCGATGTATTTGAATAGGGTTTTAGAATTGTATCTCATCTCCTTCCCATCCCACTTCCAGGCCGCAACTTCTGAAGGCAGGAAAATCTCTTGACTCATTTTCCCCTTCTCTTCTCCCTTGGCCATTCCGGCTACTGTGAACATTAAAACTATGATAACAAAAAAAGTCCAAATCCGCATATCAGATGACTATCCCCCTTCACCCTGAAGCATTTTCATTGCCTTATTACAAATATGCATGTGAGCAATATTCGCCGGCATTATTGGTTCCTTCTTTTCTTGAATCAGATTGCTCCCTACCAATATTTATTTATGCCCAACCCCCAAGCGCTCCTATTGTGCGCTCGGCAGCGCACCCTGCCGGCCAGTCAGACAAGAAGCACTTGGTCCCTTCTTCATCGAATCTGTAATCTGCGTTCCGCACAGGAAGATTCTTCCTTCCAAATTTGTTAAACTCCGCATTCCGAATTCTCCATTCCGCATTTGAATAGACCAACTTTTCTATGGATGACGCCTAACGTGAAGGAACTTATAAATTTATGGACGTTATATATATCTTTAGGTGAAGGGTAGACTCACAACAGTCAAATGAGAAAAGTATAATACCAGTCTACCCCAAAAAGAAACCTCCTGTTAAGAGAAAAGAGTAAGCACGA
>Ga0326728_10005181_pt1 | contig 37256 bp, 34 predicted proteins | sample MB3enrmetagenome_FD_207602 | JGI IMG/M metagenome (GOLD analysis project Ga0326728, IMG submission 207602) | Lab enriched peat soil microbial communities from McLean, Ithaca, NY, United States - MB31MN | ecosystem: Environmental > Terrestrial > Soil > Wetlands > Peat | place: USA: New York...
TCCCACGGATCGGGCGGATCCCAGGGACCGCGGTTGGCGGAGGCGCTCACATCCCACGGGTCGGGCGGATCCCACGGACCGCGATTGGCGGTGGCGCGGACATCCCACGGGTCGGGCGGATCCCACGGACCGCGATTGGCGGTGGCGCGCACATCCCACGGGTCGGGCGGATCCCACGGACCGCGATTGGCGGTGGCGCGGACATCCCACGGGTCGGGCGGATCCCACGGACCGCGGTTGGCGGTGGCGCGCACATCCCACGGGTCGGGCGGATCCCACGGACCGGCAGTGACGGTACTCCGGCCCATGGCGGGTACACGAGTACCAGCGCCGGCCAGCGCGATTGTGACCAGCAAAAGAATTGCAACCACCACAAGCTTGGATCTGAGTAGGCTCGACATCGAAGGCTCCTTTGCCCGCAGCCGCCCTTACCTGAAGCCGACATTACAATCCGGGACTAAGAGATCGGATGCGCTGGATTGATTGGTTCTCCAGCAGTGTATCCGAACTGCTGTCCGGCGGAGTGACGACAGTGAGGGCGCTACTAGTACTTTTAGGGGGTATCGAGCATTTATGGTATCAGGTATGTACCCTAGACCGATGCCAATATGTGATAAATTTAACTAATTGCGGCGCAGGGCGCGCTCGCGGAAGAGATTGTCGGGGCGGGAGACGGGCGCGCCGGGATAATCCAGGCGCATATCGGCGGTAACCTCATCCAACATGGTCCGAGTTACCAACTTGCTTTCGAGGGCGAAGGCGGTGAGGAGGACGTTGTCGCAGATGGAATTGATGAGGCGGGGGATACCCTGAGAACGAAAGTGAATCTCCTCGATCAATTCGGGGGATATGATGGCCTGGTTCTGGAGGCCGGCGCGGGCCATGCGGGAACGGATGTAGGCGGCGGTCTGAGGGGCGTCGAAGCCGTGCAGAGCGCAACGGAGGGCGATGCGCTGCTTGAGTTGACGGTACTCGGGATTCTCGAGCTTGGAATCGAGCTCCTGCTGGCCGGAAAGGACGATCTGGAGGAGCTTGCCGAAGCGGTTTTCGAGGTTGCCCAACAAGCGGATTTCCTCGAGCACATCCCACTCCAGGTTGTGAGCTTCATCCACGATCAGAACGGTGGTGCGGCCCCCGTGGGCGCGCTCCAGAACCATGTGATTGAGGGCCAGCAGGACTTCGGTTTTGGAGGAACGGTTGGCGGGCAACTCGAAATCGTACGCCAGAAGTTCAAAGAACTGCTCGACGTTCAGACGGGAATTGAAAAAGGAAGCAAAGGCGATGTGATGCTCATGGAGATAGTCGCGGAGGCATTCGAGCATGGTGGTCTTGCCGGTGCCGACCTCGCCGGTCAGGACGATGAAGCCCTTGCGGCTGCGCACGCCGTAAATCAGGTTGGCCAGGGCTTCTTCGTGCTGAGGGCTGCGGAACAGGAAGGAAGGGTCCGGGCTCATGTTGAACGGGTTTTGCGTGAAGCCGAAAAACGCATTGTACATATAAGCGGCAGACGGCCGGAATCTTATAACAATGTTAGCATGCCACCGCGAGCGGGCAGCGGCGCGACCGTACTGGAGCATCCGGTTGGGGCGGGTGCGGGGAGCGGGATCAAGAGCGCGGGGGCGGGGGCGGAGCGGCGGGTGGGGGCTTCTCGCCTCCGCCGGGCTTCTCGCCGGGCTTGGGAGCGGACTTCAGGGGGCTGATGAGGATGTGGGCGTTGCGGCCTTCGAGGCGGGGCATGCCCTCGACGCTGCCATAGGCGCTCAGATCGCCGGCAAACCGCATGAGCAGTTTCTTGCCGAGGTCGGCATGGGCGATTTCGCGGCCGCGGAACTGAACGACGGCCTTGACGCGATTGCCTTCCTGGAGGAAGCGGATGGCGTGCTTGAGTTTGAACTCGTAGTCGTGGTCGTCGGTATTGGGGCGGAACTTGAGTTCCTTGACCTGGACGACGTGCTGCTTCTTCTTGGCGTCGTGCTGCTTCTTCTTCTGCTCGTACTGGTAGTGTCCGAAATCCACGGCCTTGGCGACGGGCGGGACGGCGGTGGGCGCCACCAGGACCAGGTCGAGCCCCAGTTCCTGCGCCTTTCGCAGGGCGGCGGAGGTGGGCATCACTTCGGTGGTGCCGTCGGGGAAGACGGCGCGCACTTCACGCGCGCGGATGAACTCGTTTACGTTCTCTCTGCGGTTCTGCCTGCGAGGAGGAAAATTTCGTCCAGGATACATGTGTCAGATTCGTTTGGAGTGGCGGAGGTAAGCGGAAACTGGGGGAACGCCCGGAGGGACGGTCTCAAGGAGAGCCGAATTGGCGCAAACAGGAAGCAAGCGATAATTACGTCAGTTACAGTGTACACCAAAAACGGGTGGACGGTGGGGCGATCGGAAAGCGGGTTGAAGACGGGGCGGGGCGGGGCGGGAGCGAGGGAGCGGACGGGAGCGGAATCGGAGCGAGTTCACGGACGGGGCGAAAGCCAGGGACAGGACGGGCGCGGGGACGGAATGGCGCGCCCCAAGATTTCCGGTGTCGCGGGCGCGCCTTGACATAGAATGGCTTTTAGGCCGAAATGCCCAATTCACAGAGTTTGCCTCCTTTGCGAAGCCAGTCGCCCGGGCTGTTGCGCCAACTCGGCTTCTTCAGCGCCATGGCGCTGGTGATCTCCAACATGGTGGGCACCGCCATTTTCGGCACCACCGGATTCATGGCCGGGGACCTGGGAAGCGCGGGCCTCATCCTGGGCTGCTGGGCGGTGGGCGCGCTGGTGGCCATCGCCGGCGCGCTGAGCTATTCCGAACTGGGCATCAACTTTCCCAGCTCCGGCGGCGAGTATGTGTACCTCACCCATGCCTACGGTCCGGAATGGGGATTCATGACCGGCTGGGTCTCATTCTTCGCGGGGTTTTCCGCGCCGATCGCGGCCGCGGCGCTGACCTTCTCCGATTACCTGGGGCATTTCTGGCCCAGCCTGAAACAGGAGAACACCCCGCTGGTGATCGGGTCGGGGACATTCTCGCTGCACCTCGGGCCGGGCCAGGCGATGGCGTCGCTGCTGATTGCGGCCTTCACCATTCTGAACTGCTTCGGCGTGGGGCGCACCGCCAAGGTGCAGAACGTGCTGACCTCGACCAAGCTGGTGGTCATCGTGGGGTTCGTGCTGGCGGCGTTCCTATTCGGCTCGGGCGACTGGGGACATTTCTCGGAGCACGCCGTGCGCACATCCTCGACCGGCCTGCCCATGCAGTTCGTCATCAGCCTGATCTGGGTGATGGTGGGCTATAGCGGATGGAACGCCGCCACCTACGTGGCGGAGGAGATCCGGCGGCCGGAGCGGACCTTGCCCGCGGCGCTGGCGGTAGGCGCCGTGCTGGTCGCGATCCTCTACCTGGCCCTCAACGTGGTGTACGTTTACGCCACGCCGTTACAGCAGATGGCGGACAAAGCGGGGAAAGGCCAGATCGCGGTGGGCGACCTGGCCGCTTCCAACCTGTTCGGACCGCGCGTGGCCGGAGTCTTCACGGCGTTGCTGGCCATCTGCATCGTTTCGACGGTGAACGCCATGGTCACCATCGGCCCGCGCGTGTATTACGCCATGGCCAAGAACCGGGCCTTCTTCGGCGCGGCGGCGTCCGTCCACCCGCGCTGGCACACCCCGGTGGCCGCTATTCTGAGCCAGGGGCTGTGCGCCATGGCGATGACGCTCTTTCAGTTTGGCCTTCTGCTCACTTATATCGGCATCAGCCTGACGGTGTGTTCGGTGCTGGCGGTGGCCTCGGTGTTCGTGTTCCGCGCGCGACGCCCCGGGTGGCAACGCCTGCGCGCCTTGCAGGTGGGCTATCCGCTGATCCCGGCGGTGTACATTCTGGTGGGTCTGGCGATGACGGTGTTCGGCTTGATCCGCGCACCGATTCCGTCGTTTGCCGCCATTGCCACGGTGGCCGCGGGCGCCCTGGCCTATCACTTTGTGGTCCGGCCGGCACGCCCGTGAGCCCACGCGCCGAACGGCCAACCCGCGTCCGCCACTGGGTGATCGTGTTTGCGATCACGCTGGCGGTGATCACGTATGTGGACCGCCTGGTGATCGCGCGCGCCACTCCCTCGATGATGCAGGATCTCAACCTCGACGAGAGGGCCATGAGCTGGGCTTTCTTCGCCTTCTCGTGGGCCTACGCGTTGTTCGAGATCCCGGGCGGTTTCCTGGGCGACCTGCTGGGGCCGCGGCGGGTGCTGATGCGCGTGGTGCTGTGGTGGTCGTTCTTCACGGCCGCCACCGGGTGGGTGTGGAACGCGGCGTCGCTGGTGGTGACGCGCGGGCTTTTCGGCGCGGGCGAGGCCGGCTGCTTTCCCAACCTGACCAAAAGCTTCACCACGTGGCTTCCGCACAAGGAGCGCACGCGGGCGCAGAGCTACACCTGGCTGAGCGCGCGCTGGGGCGGCGCCTTCACCCCGCCGCTGGTGGGCTACGTGATGCGCCGCGTGGGCTGGCGTCACGCTTTCGAAGTTTTCGGCTGCCTGGGCGCGGTCTGGGCGATCATCTTCTGGTGGTGGTACCGCGACGACCCGCGCGACAATTCGCGGCTCAACGCGGCCGAGCGGGAACTGGTGCGCGAGAGCGCCACCATGGCGAAGGGTCACGGCGATGTCCCGTGGCTGAAACTGGTGCGCTCGCGGCAGGTGTGGATGCTGTGCTGGCAGTACTTCTTCCTCAGCTACGGCTGGTGGTTTTACATCACCTGGCTGCCCACCTACCTGGTGAAGGGACGCCACCTGACGATGGGGTTCTCGGAGTGGCTGAGCGTGCTGCCGCTGTTTTTCGGCGGTCTGGGCAATCCGGTAAGCGCGTTCGTGGGCTCGTGGATCGCGCGCTGGACGGGCAGCGTGGCGCTATCGCGGCGCATCATGGGCTGCGCGGGGTTCATGGGAGCGTCCGGATTTCTGCTCTACTCGACCACGGTGCGCGACCCGCTGTACGCCATGCTGGCGATGGCGATGGCGAGTTTTTCGAACGACCTGGTGATGCCGGGCGCATGGGGCGCGGCCATGGACGTGGGCGGCAAGCACGCCGGCACGCTGTCGGGCGCCATGAACATGTGGGGCAACCTGGGCGGCGGGTTGGCGCCGCTGGTGATCGGCCACATTTTGCATTGGAGCCACGGCAACTGGAACCTGTCGCTGTACGTGTCGGCGGCGGTTTACTCGTTGGGAGTGCTCTGCTGGCTGGCGCTGGACCCGGTGACGCCGCTGGAGCGGAGCGGGGCGGTGGGAGCAAGTTGAGCCAAAGGGCCAGCAGCCCCGATGTTTGACACCGCCGGGCCGGAATATCCGCTATTGTCTATAGAAGGGCGAATTGCGGCATGAACCCCACAACCCAGCAGCGGGTGCAGGCCGGCGCCGGCAGCATCGTGGTGATGGTGGCAGGCGACTGTAACACCGTCACCATTCACGATCCCGCGGCGTTGCGCGCGACCACCCATGAGCGCTACCTGGCCGGCTATACCTACGCCGATGCGGACCTCGACCGGCGGCTCCTCATCCCGTATTTCCAGGGCATCCCGTTTCACGAGGGCGCCCGCCGCCGGGATCTGGACATGCTGGACGGGTGGTTGGATGGGGAAGCCCGGGTTTCCATTCGCACTCTGATCGGGACCGCCGGAACCGGTAAGACGCGCCTGGCGATCGAATTCCTGAACCGCCAGTTGCCGAAGCGGACCGGCTGGGACTTGGGCTGGCTGCGCACCGAGGAACTGCGCCGGTTCACCGAGCACAACGCTCTGGACCAGTGCTCCTGGGCGAAGGATACCTGCATTGTCGTCGACTACGCCTCGGCCGCGGTTGAGCCCCTGCGGAAACTCCTTAGGGATTCGCTGGCGGCGGCCAGCAACGTGCGGGGCACCAAGAAGCTGCGGCTGCTTTTGCTGGACCGAACGCCGGATGGCTGGTACGAGAGCCTGAAATCGAACTACGGGGACCAGACTGGGGCAATCGGAGCGCTCTTCGCGAGCGAGCCGGCCGACCCGCACCGCGTCAGCCGATTCGCCCTCGAGGACCGGCGCGCCGTGCTCCAGTCGGCGATTGACGGTTTCTGCCAGGATGGCGCTGGCAAGCCGGCGGTGCCGCCAACCGGGGCGGATGCGGTCTTCGATCGGCGCCTCGCCGATCCGTCGCAGCCGTGGGCGGACCCCTTGTTTCTGATCATCGCCGCCGCCGCGTCGGTGGACATCGGCCTGGGCGCGGCGTTGGCCATGTCCCGCACGGATCTGGCGCGGTTCGCCGTCAGGCATGAGCGGTCGCGCATGGATCGCATCCTCAACCGCGAGGACTGCCGCACCAAGAACCCGCTCCACCACATGGCGGGCCTGGTCACCTTGGCGGGCAGCGCTCCGCTCCACGCGGTCAGGACGGTCGCAAACCAGGAGCGATTGAGGATGGGCTGGCCGGTGGGATTTCATGAGCTGGAGCCCGGCCTTAGGATCTCGCTGGTTGAGGAGCCGGACGGGTTCCGCGGTTTGCAGCCGGACATCGTCGGCGAGGCATTCGTGCTGGAGGTTCTGCAAGACCTCGGCAGGGACGCGGAGGAAGTCCAGGAGTACCTGAAAGCCGCCCGCGCCTTGAACGCCCGCGGCGCGGGGCAAGGGCTGGTGAAAACGCTTCAGAACTTCGCCCTCGGCGCCGGAGCGGTGAACACCGCCCAACCAGGCACCGACGCCCACGCGGAGACGGAGCGGCGGTTGAGAGAGCAGGGAACCCTGGTCGCGCTGATCGGCAGCTACATCGGCTCTTGCGGGCCAGGTGAGCTGGATGTCCTGTGGGCCATCCACGACGCCATTCCGCTGGGGTCAACCCTGCTGCGCAAGCTGCGGATGGATCTCCTGGGCCGGATCGGATCGCTGGTTCAGCCGGATGACCTTGGCCAGTGGCTGCGGCTCCTCGACGCTTGCGTGATCGCGCTGGGCCTGATCGGGAAGTCGCGGGACGCCCTGGCGGCTGGCCGCAAGGCCGTCGAGATCCGCCGCCGGTTGGCCGCCGCCCAGCCAGACGCGTTTCTCCCCAATCTGGCTGCCTCCCTCAACAACCTGGCAAACTGGCTCGGCGATGTGGGGCAACGCGACGAGGCGCTGGCGGCCATCCGCGAGGCCGTCGAGATTTACCGCCGGTTGGCCGCCGCCCAGCCAGACGCCTTCCGCAGCCGTCTGGCCACATCTCTCAACAATCTGGCGAACATGCTCAGCGCGGTTGGGCAACGCGCCGAAGCCCTGGCCGCGATCCACCAGGCCGCCGAGATCTACCGCCAGTTGGCCGCCGCCCAGCCCGATGCCTTCCTCCCCGATCTGGCGCGGTCTCTCAACAATCTGGCGAAGATGCTCAGCGAGGTGGGGCAGCGCGACGAAGCCCTGGCGGCCATCCACGAGGCAGCCCAGGTCTACCGCCAGTTGGCCGCCGCCCAGCCCGACGCCTTCCTCCCCGACTTGGCCATGTCTCTCAACAATCTGGCGGCCACGCTCAGCGACGTGGGGCAACGCGACGACGCCCTGGCGGCCATCCGCGAGGCAGTCGAGATCCGCCGCCAGTTAGCCGCCGCGCAGCCCGGCTCGTTCCTCCCCGATCTGGCCATGTCTCTCCACAATCTGGCGAAGATGCTCAGCGAGGTGGCGCAGCGCGACGAAGCCCTGACGGCCATCCGCGAGGCGGTCGGGGTCCTCCGCCAGTTGGCCGCCACGCAACCCGACGCCTTCCTCCCCAATCTGGCCATGTCTCTCAACACTCTGGCGAACCGGCTCAGAGATGTTGGACAGCGTGGCGACGCCCTGGCGCCCATCCGCGAGGCCGTCGAGATCTACCGCCAGTTGGCCGCCGTTCAGCCCAGCGCCTTCCTCTCCGATCTGGCCACGTCCCTCAACAATCTGGCGACCATGCTCAGCGACCCAGGGCAGCGCGACGAAGCCCTGGCGGCCGTCCGCGAGGCAGTCGGGATTCGCCGCCAGTTGGCCGCCGTACAGCCCGACGCCTTTCTCCCCAATCTAGCCGGTTCTCTCAACAATCTGGCGATCAGGCTCAGCGGGGTGGGGCAACGCGACGACGCCCTGGCGGCCATCCGCGAGGCCGTCGGGATCTACCGCCGGTTGGCCGCCGCGCAGCCCGACGCGTTCCTCCCCGATCTGGCGCGCTCGCTGGGGCTGTTCGGCAGCATCCTCGCCGAGGCTCAGGAATGGGAAGAATCCATCGCCAGCGCTGCTGAGTCGGTTGCGCTGCTGCTCCCGTTCGCACTGAAACACCCGGAGGCGTTTGGCCCGCTTTTGGGCGCGAGCTTCCAGGTCTGGCACCGGGCGTCGCGGGCCGCCGGACACGCGGTCAGCGAGGATCCCAAAGAGGCACTCAGGCAACTGTTAGCATCGCTCACTAAGAAATAAGGAGAGCAAACATGATGGACCTATGGACGCTCGCTCAACAAACCACGTCCTGGCTGGCAGCCAACCCGATGGTCGCGGCGGTCGGCATCGGCGTCGAAAGAGCCATCGGCGGCGACATCTGGAAACTCGTCAAGTCGAAGTTCCAGGACGCCGGCGAAGAGAAGAAGGCGCTCGCCGAGTTCGAGGCCGAACCCGAAGATCCGGGCAAACAAAAGAATCTGGCGGGAACGCTGGGCGAGCTTTTGGAAGCGGACGGCGATTTCGCCAAGCAGCTTCGTAAGTTGATTATGAAGCAGAAGCCCGCAACCAGCATCAAGCAAAGGGCCAGGGCGGGGAGGAACGCCAGAATCGTCCAGGTCGCCGGCAACAAGAACAATGTCACGACCAGTTAGCCGAACATAGGATCGGCAGAGCCGCGTCCTCGATAGTCCCGCGGCGGCCGCTGCCGAATGGGGTGTGCGACATGGAAGTGAACACCAAGCCGATCACCCACGAAATGGCGCGAATCCGAGCTTGCCGGTACATCAGGCCCAGCGAGCCTATGTGGGGCAGGTTGTTAACGTGCGGCGGACCCAAAGGGTACCCCGGTAACCCGCCTGGCCGGCCTTGTGCGATAGCCGCCCAGGCCGATTGACAATCGGCCGCAGGTTGACAACCTGCCCCACATAAGGCCGAATCCACTGTGTCGCACACCCCCGCCGAATCTGTACGTACACGGTTTCTGATATCATACGTATATGGCAAAGCTCACCTTGAGCGTGGATAGCCGCGTGGTTTCGCGCGCCAAGCATTATGCGAGTCTGCGAGGCGTTTCGGTATCGGAGATGGTGGAAACCTACCTCGCCGCGGTCGCCGAGCCGCACGCGCCCGCCGCGGGCGCTGCCCCGATCCTGCGTTCGGTTCGGGGCGTTCTCAGGCACGCGGACATGCGGGAGTACCGGAAGCACCTGGCTGCGAAATACCGATGAGGAAGATCCTCTTCGATACCACTGTCGTCCTGGACGTTCTGCTCGACCGGCAACCCTACGTGGAGGCAAGCGCGGCGGTCTGGGCGTCCGTCGAGACGGGGCACTCGGAAGGCATGCTGGCCGCTCACGCGGCGACGACGATCCACTACCTGGTCCGGAAAGAGATGGGCAACGCCAAAGCCAGGCGGATTGTCTCCGCGATTCTGAGAGTCTTCGGAGTGGCCGCCGTCGATGGCGCGGTGGTTCAAGACGCGATGCAGTTGGCTCTTTCCGACTTTGAGGACGCGGTGACCGCGGCGGCGGCGCGATTGGCGGGCTGCGACTGTATCGTGACGAGAGACCCGAAAGGGTTTCGTGGATCTCCGGTCCGCGCCCTTACCCCGGAAGCTATGGCGCCACTCCTGGACATGGAATGAGCTGAAGCGTCCGATGGAAGCTATGGCTTCCCGGGAGCCGATCTCCGTTCCACCCCCCAATCGTCTCAACCCTCTTGACACCCACTCATTCATGCGTATAATTTAAGCAGTCGCTTAAATCGAATGACTGAAACGAAGCAGAAGATCCTCGACACCGCCGAGCGGCTGATCGCCGAGCAGGGTTACGCGGCCACCTCGCTGCGCCACATCATCGCCGAGGCGGGGGTCAACCTGGCGGCGATTCACTACCATTTCGGGTCCAAGGAAGAGCTGCTGGACGAGATCATTCAGCGCAAAGCCTTACCGGTCAACGAGCGGCGGCTGGCGTGGCTGGATGGGATCGAGCGGGAAGCGGCGCCGGGCACGCCCAGCGTGGCGAGCATCCTGGAGTCTTTCCTGATGCCCATGGCGGAAGCGGCCGACCGCACTCCGTCGTTTGTGCCGTTCATGGGGCGCATGCTGGCGGAAGGGTTGATGCCAACCATCCTGGCGCGGCATTTCGGGGTGGTGGTCACGCGGGTGACGGAAGCGTTGCGGCGGGCGCTGCCGGGGCTGCCGGAAGAGGAATTCGCCTGGCGGATGCACTTCATGGCCGGGGCCATGGCGCATACCATGTGCGGGGCGCGCCTGTTCCCCAGCCTGGGCGGCGCGGGAAGCGATTTCCGGACGCGGGTCGGGCTGCTGATCGCGTTTCTGAGCGCGGCGTTCGGCGCGCCCCAAACCGCCCCCGAAACCGTGGAAGCCAAGCAGGAAGCGAGGACAGGCAGATGAGACTGGCGTGGGCAATTCTGTGGATGGCCGCGCCGCTGGTGGCGGCGGACAGCCCCGCGGACCAGGCGGCGGGAGCGGGGCCGGTTGCGCTCAGCTTGAAGCGCGCGGTGGAGGTGGCGCTGGCGCCGGATGGGAACGCGGGCGTCAAGCTGGCGGCCGAGGCGCTGCGGCAGGCGCGGGAGCGGTCCAACCAGGCGCGCGCGGCCCTGCTGCCGGACCTGGGCGGCGCGTTCGCTTACCAGAGCCGCACCGAGAACCTGTCGGCGCAGGGGCTGAACAAGCTCGACATCCCCATCCCGGGTTTCCACTTCCCGCAGTTCGTGGGCCCGTTCACGGTGATGGACGCGCGGCTGTCGGGGTCGGAGAGCGTGCTCGATCTGAGCGCCATCCGCCGCTACCAGGCTTCCAAAACCGGCGTGGCGGCGACGCGGGGCGACGTGGAGACCACCGGCGAACAAGTGGCCGGCATGGTGGCGCGGGCTTACCTGGCGGCGGTGAAGGCCGACGCCGATGTGGAAACCGCGGAGGCCAATGTGACGCTCTCGGAGGCGGTGCTGCAGCAGGCCGAGAACCAGAAGGCCGCGGGCACCGGGACGGGCATTGAGATCACCCGCGCCAAGGTGCAGCTTGCCAACGACCGGCAGCACCAGTTGGAAGCCGCCAACGCCCGCCGCGCGGCCTACCTGCGGTTGCTGCGCTCGATGAACATGCGGCTGGACCTGGAAGTGCAGTTGACCGACAAGCTGGCCTACACTCCGGTGGAGGCCGTCACGACCGAGCAGGCCCAGGCCGAGGCGTTGAAAAGCCGGCCGGATTTCCAGGCCCAGCAGGAGCGCGAGCGGGCGGCCCGCTATTCGGCCAGCGCCGCCAAAATGGAACGCCTGCCGACGGTGGCGGCGTTCGGCGACTACGGATCGAGCGGGACCGGCATGGAAAACGCCTTGCCGACGCGCACCTATGGGGTCTCGGTTCGCGTGCCGGTTTTCGACGGCGGGCGGATGGATTCCGAGCGCCAGGAATCGTATTCGGAGTACCGCGCGGAGCAGGTTCGCACCCTTGACCTGAAGGCGCAGATCTCGCTGGACGTGCGCCTGGCGCTGGACGCCATGAAATCGGCCGAGGACCAGGTGCGGGTAGCCAGGGAGGGTCTCGACCTCGCCGGGAACGAACTGGCCCAGGCGCGCCGCCGGTACGCAGCGGGCGTCACCAACAGCATCGAGGTGACCGACGCGCAGACGCGACTGGAGCGGGCGCGCGACAACCAGACGGCGGCCTTGTATCTATACAACGTGGCGCGCATCGACCTGGCGCAGGCCATGGGGAAGGTCAGGAGCACGGTGCAATAGCATGAAAAAGCGAATCGTCATCATTCTGGTGGTACTGGCGGTGGCGGGCGCGGGGGTCTACGCGTTTCGCGGGATGAACCGCACTCCGGAGAACCGGCTCATAATTTCGGGCAACATCGAGCTGACGGAAGTGAACATCGCCTTCAAGACGTCGGGCCGGCTGATCGAACGGAACGCCGACGAAGGCGACACAGTGAAGCAGGGCCAGGCGATCGCGCGGCTGGACCGGGATTCTCTGCTGGCGCAAAAGGCCAGGGAACAGGCCGGCCTGGAATCGGCGGAGTCGCAACTGGCGCAGGCGGAATCCGCGCTGGCGTGGCAGAAGGCCACGCTGGCGGCCGATATCGAGCAGCGCACCGCCGAAGTGGCGTCCAACGAAGCGCGCCTGGCGGAGCTGAAGAACGGCTCGCGGCCGCAGGAGAAACTGGACGCCAAAGCCGCCGTGGAAGGCGCCGAAAGCGAGGCCCAGCGCGCCAAGGCGGACTGGGACCGGGCGCAGCCGCTTTTCAAAAACGACGACATTTCCAAGGCGCAATACGACCAGTTCCGCAGGAACTGGGAAAGCGCCGAGGCCACCCTGCGGTCGGCCAGGGAGAAGGCTGCGCTGGTGGAGGCGGGGCCGCGGGTGGAAGTGATCCAGGCGCAGCAGGGGCAGTTGGAGCGCGCGCGCGGCGGGCTCAAGATGGCCGAAGCCAACAGCATCGAAATGAAGCGGCGGGAGCAGGAACTCACCACGCGCCGCGCGGAAGTGGAGCGCGCCAGAGCCAACCTGGCGATGATCGACACGCAACTGGCCGACACCATCGCGGTGTGCCCGCTAAATGGCGTGGTGCTGGTGAAAGCCGCCGAAGTGGGAGAAATCCTGGCGCCCGGGACCACGGTGCTGACGGTTGGCGACATGGCCCATCCCTGGCTGCGCGGCTACATCAACGAAACCGACAAGCCCAGGGTGAAGCTGGGCGCGAGGGCGCGCGTGACCACCGACCAGCCGGGCAGAGTCTACTGGGGACGGGTGAGTTTCATCGCCGACGAAGCCGAGTTCACGCCCAAGCAGATTCAGACGCAGCAGGAGCGCGTAAAGCTGGTCTACCGCATCAAGATCGACCTGGAGAATCCCAAGGGCGAGCTGAAGGCCAACATGCCGGCGGACGCGGAGATCGTGCTGGAATGACCGAGCCGGCCATCATCGAAACCCACGATCTGACGCGGCGCTTCGGCGCCATCACCGCCGTGGACCGCCTGAACCTGAGCGTTCCGCAGGGCGAGATTTTCGGGCTGGTGGGGCCGGACGGCGCGGGCAAGACCACCACCCTGCGCATGCTGTGCGGCCTGATGGAGCCGAGCGCGGGATGGGCGCGGGTGGCGGGGCACGACGTGGCGCGCGAGTCGCGGGCGGTGAAGGACCAGATCGGGTACATGGCGCAGCGCTTCGGCCTGTACGGCGACCTGACGGTCGAAGAGAACATGGATTTCTACGCCGATCTCTTCGGCATCACCGGGGCGGAGCGACGGCGGCTCACGGTGGAACTGCTGGCCATGACGCGCATGGAGGAATTCCGCGGGCGCCAGGCGGCCCGGCTTTCGGGCGGCATGAAACAGAAGCTGGCGCTGATGTGCACTTTGCTGCACCACCCGCGGATCCTGTTTCTGGACGAGCCGACCAACGGCGTGGACCCGGTTTCGCGGCGCCAGTTCTGGGCCATTCTGTACCAGCTTCTGAAGGACGGCATCACCATCTTCATGACCACGGCTTACCTGGACGAGGCTGAGAGATGCAACCGCGTCGGTTTGATGTTCAGGGGCAAGCTGATTCGCTGCGCGCCGCCCGAAGCGATCAAGCGGGAGAGCGGCTCGGCCACGCTGGAAGCGGCGTTCATAAGCAGGATAAGGGAAGCGGAGGCGGCGGCATGAGGGGGGCGTGGGGGGCGGGTTGGCAGAGTGCGGCGGACCCCAAGTGGGTACCGCTTCAAGCCGGGCGGCGGTTTTGGAGGGCGCACTCGGGTCGGTTGGGGATATACGGCACTGCGGGGTGGGATGGCAGCGCGTTTTTCGGGGGCTGCGCGTTGCCGGGCAGGCCGATTGACAATCGGCCGCAGGTTGCCAACCTGTCGCCATGGGCCTTCGGTCGGAGACCTTCGGACCACGGAAGGTAATGAAAAAGATCTCGAGTGGGGGCGGCAAAATGGTAGTGGCCGGGGCGGCAGAGGTCGGTAGGGCAGTGGTGAGGTTGAGACCGGCAACCTGTCTGATCCGGAGCGGGCCTTTGAACAGATAAATGTGCGTCGAGTGGCCGGGTTTTGGCAGGCGATAGCACGGAACGGTGCTTAAGAGAATCATTCGGCAAGCTCCCACGCTCCGCCAGGAGACGATATATGGAAGAATCGACTGGGGAATCGAGTTACTCGTTAGCCGGCATAGACGTGCACAAGAAGATGCTGGCGGTGGTGATTGCCGAGGTGGCCGGGGCGGGCGAGTACCGCTTCGAAAGACGGAAGTTCGGCGCCGCGCCTTCGGAACTGCGGTCGCTGGCCGAATGGCTGGTGGAGCATCGAGTGCAAGAGGCCGTCATGGAATCCACGGCGCAGTACTGGAAGCCGGTGTGGCAGGCGCTGGAAGGACGTTTGAGGCTGTGTCTGGCGCAGGCTTGGTCCAATCGTGCGCCGCGCGGGCGGAAGCGGGATTTCGCCGACGCCGAGCGGCTGGTGAAACGGCATGTGGCGGGCGAACTGGTGTTGAGCTTCGTGCCAGATCCGGAACAACGCCTGTGGCGCACCATGACGCGCACGAAGCACCAGTTGACGCGCGATCGGGTGCGGCTGCACAGTCAACTGGAAGCGTTTCTGGAGGATGTGCGGATCAAGCTGTCCAGTTGCCTGAGCGACTTGCTGGGGATGAGCGGGCGTGACATGCTCGAAGCGCTGGCCGAGGGAAAGAAGGACGGCGCGGCAATCGCCGCTCTGGCGCAACCGGAAGTGAGGGCGACGCGGGAGGAATTACAAGATGCGCTGAGCGCCGCTCCGCTCAACGATCTGCAGCGACAGATGCTGCGACTCTTTCTGGAGAGGCTGAAACTGATCGAGAGCCAGATGGAGCAATTGGATCGGGCGATCGGTGGGGCACTACGGGAACACGGAGATGCGGTCCGGCGGCTGGCCGAGGTTCCGGGATTTGGGGCCGACTCGGCGCAGCAGGTGATCGCCGAGGTGGGGCCCAAAGCGGCGGCCTTTCCATCGCCTCAGCAGTTGTCGTCCTGGGTGGGAACCTGCCCCGGGCGGGAGGAGTCGGCGGAAGTGTCGAAGAGCAATCGTTCGCCGAAGGGAAACCGGCAGATGCGGCACGTCCTCAACCAGACGGCCCACGCCCCCGTGCGGGCCAAAGGCAGCGTCTTCGAGACCCTTTATCGCCGTCTGGCCCCGCGGCTCGGACACTGCAAGGCGATCTGGGCCATAGCCAATCGGCTCTGCCGGCTGGTTTGGAAGATCCTGCACCAGGGCGCTACCTACGAGGAACGGGGCGCCCACCCCAACCCAAAGGCCATCCAACAGCGCGCCAAGCGACTCCTGCGAGGGCTCCGCGATCTTGGATACCAGGTCCAAGCCACCCCGCCCCAGGCCGAGGTCGCCTCGTGACCTACGGGGAGAGGTTTTCAACGGTGCCCCACATGGCGGGGGTTTTTGGGGGCGCGGCATGAGGCAGGGGGAATACGCGGTCGAAATCGACGGGCTGGTGAAGACCTTCGGGGCGTTTGTGGCGGTGGACCACGTTTCGCTGCGGGTCTCCAAGGGCGAGATTTTCGGCTTCCTGGGGCCGAACGGCGCGGGCAAATCCACCGTCATCCGCATGCTGTGCGGGCTGCTCACGCCCACGGCCGGCCGCGCCCTGGTGGGCGGCCTGGACGTGGCCAGGCAGCCCGAGGAAGTGCGCCGCAAGATCGGGTACATGTCGCAGAAGTTTTCGCTCTACGACGATTTGCGGGTGGAGGAGAACATCGACTTCTTCAGCGGGATCTACGGCGTCGAGCGCGCGCAGCGGGGGGCGCGCAAGGACTACGTGCTCGAAATGGCCGGCATCGCCGAGCGGCGGTCGGCCCTGACGCGCACCCTGTCGGGCGGCTGGAAGCAGCGGTTGGCGCTGGGTTGCGCGATTCTTCACGACCCGCCGATCCTGTTCCTGGACGAGCCGACCTCGGGCGTGGATCCCATCGCGCGCGCGTCCTTCTGGGCGCTGATCCAGGAACTGTCGCGCACGGGGCACACCATTTTCGTGAGCACCCACTACATGGACGAGGCCGAGTACTGCCATCGCCTGGCGCTGATGTACCGCGGCAAAGTGATCGCCCTGGGCGGGCCCGCGGAGCTGAAGCGGGGATTGACGGAGCACCGTCTTCTGCGGCTGGAGCCGTCGGACCCGCTGGAGGCCATGCGCGCCATCGAAGGGACGGCCGGGGTGTTCGACGTGGCGGTCTTCGGCAGCGGGTTGCACGTCACGGTGGACGACGCCGCTTCGGCCGGAGCGCGCATCCGCGCCGCGCTCGTTGCCCGCGGAATCCAGGTGAACCGCATGGAGGAGATCGAGCCCTCGATGGAGGACGTGTTCGTCGCCCTGATCGAGGCGGAGGATCGGAAGGCCGCATGAGCGCCCGCCGGCTGCGCGCCATCTTCGTCAAGGAACTGCACCACATCGTGCGCGATTCGCGCAGCCTGGGGCTGGCGCTGTTCGTGCCGGTGATGATGCTGCTGCTCTACGGCTACGCGCTGAGCCTGGATGTGGACCGCGTCTCGACGCTGATCTACGACCAGGACAACACCCAGGCCAGCCACGATTTGATCAGCCAGTTCCGCGGATCGAAGTATTTCGAGATCGAGGGCGCGGTATCGGACTACGCGGCCATCGACCGGGCCATCGACCGCAGCCAGGTGCTGATGGGGGTGGTGATTCCGCGCGACTACTCGAAGCTGATCCGCTCGGGGCACGAAGCGCCGGTCGAGATCCTGCTGGACGGCAGCGACTCCAACACGGCTTCGATCGTGCTGGGGTACGCCGAAACGGTGGCGCGGGATTATTCCTTCCAGGTGCGCGCGGCGGTGCAGAACCGGCGCGGCGGGGAGCGCGCCGCCGCGCCGGTGGACGCGCGATTGCGGGTGTGGTACAACAGCTCGCTCGAAAGCAAGAACTACGTGGTGCCCGGCCTGATCGCGGTGATCCTGCAGATCATCGCGGCGCTGCTGACTTCGCTGACCATCGCGCGGGAATGGGAAATGGGGACCATGGAACAACTGCTCTCGACGCCCCTGCGGCCCGCCGAAATGGTGCTGGGCAAAATGCTGGCCTACTTCGCGCTCGGCGTGGCGGACGCGGTGCTGACGGTGCTGGTGGGGCTGTTCGTCTTCACGGTGCCGTTGCGCGGGAGCGTCGCGCTGCTGGCGCTTTCCACGTGCGTCTTCCTGGTGGGGGTGCTGTTCTGGGGCATCTTCGTTTCGGCGGCGGCCAAGACGCAGTTGCTGGCCTACCAGATGGGAATCCTGAGCTCGTTTCTGCCGGCGTTTCTGCTCTCGGGTTTCGTGTACTCGGTGGAGAACATGCCGCCCGCGATCCAGGCGATCACCCGGGTGGTGCCGGCGCGCTACGTGGTCACCATTCTGAAGGGCATTTTCCTGAAGGGCGTGGGCCTGCGGGTTTTGTGGGGCGAGTTGGGGTTCCTGGCGCTGTTCGCAACCATTATCTTTCTGCTGGCGGTGCGCAAGGTGAACCAGAAGCTCGAGTGAACTATGTGGGAACGGATCTGGGTCATTGTCCGCAAGGAATTCATACAGACGCTGCGCGAGCCGCGCATGCGCACGCTGCTGTTCATCCCGCCGGTGGTGCAGTTGGTGGTGTTCGGTTTCGCCGTCAACCTGGACGTGGACCACGTGCGCCTTGCCTGGATGGACATGGACCGCACGCCCATGAGCCGCGATCTGCGCGCGCGCTTCGAAAGCTCCGGCCGGTTCGACGTGGTCGCGACGCCGCGAACCGAGGACGACGTGCAGCAGGCGCTGGACCGCGGCCAGGCGCAGGCGGTGGTGCGGGTGCTGGCGGATTTCGAGCGCGACGTGCGGCGCGGGCGTCCCGCCGCCGTGCAGGTGCTGATAGACGGCACCAATTCCAACACGGCCTCGCTGGTGGCGAGCTACGGCGCGGAGATCGTCGCCGCGTTTTCGAACGACGTGGCGGCGGACCGCCAGACCCCGCGGCTGCTCAGCCGCGGCGCCATCGCGCCCGTGAACATGGTGTTCCCGCAGGTCGCGGCGCGGACGCGGGTGTGGTTCAACCCCGATCTGTACAGCCGCAACTACTTCGTCCCCGGCGTGGTGGCCAACATCATCATGCTGGTGACGCTGATGCTGACGGCGCTGGCCATCGTGCGCGAAAAGGAGATCGGCACCATGGAGCAGTTGATGGTGACGCCGCTCCGGCCCATGGAGCTGATGATCGGCAAGACGCTGCCGTTCGCGGTGGTGGGGGTGGTGGACGTGGTGCTCATCACCACCGTGGCCCTGCTGGTGTTCCACATTCCGTTCCGCGGCAGCCCGCTGCTGCTGCTGGCGTGCGCGCTGGCGTACCTGATGACGTCGCTGGGCGCGGGGCTGTTTCTCTCGACCGTGTCGCACACCCAGCAGCAGGCCATGATGATGAGCTTCTTCTTCTCGGTGCCGGCCTTCATGCTGAGCGGGTTCGCCTTCCCCATACGCAACATGCCGGTGGTGGTGCAGTACCTGACGTATCTGAACCCGCTGCGCTACTTCATCGAGATCGTGCGCGGGATTTTTCTGAAGGGCTCGGGATTCGCGGTGCTGTGGCCGCAGGTAGCCTGCCTGGTGGTCTACGGGTTTGTGACGCTCACGCTGAGCGCGGCGCGGTTCCACAAGAAGCTGGACTGAAGAGGCGCGGGCGGCCGTCTTCGATTTCCTCAACCGATCACGGCCACGGTTTCGAAGATGGGCGCCGCCAGCGCGGGATCGCCGCGGACGGCGGCCGACCGGCGGGCGGTTTCGCCATCGACGCCCTTGGTGAACATCCGCCAGGCCATATCCTGCGGGAGAACCACTTCCGCGGCGGGCGGGGCAGCGGAGGCGAGCGAAAGCTCCCAGGCGAGGCCGGTTCCGATCACGAACCAAACGCCGCCGGCGCCCCCCGAGATCTCGAAGCGCACCACCGTTCCCTCGGGGGCGGAGACGTGGCGGAAACCGTGGGGCAGGGCGCGCACGAAGGTATCCAGAACGGGCGAGAAAAAGTACGGATCGTAGAGCGGCGGATTGGCGGTGGCATCGCGAATCTGCTGCTGGTGGTGCCAGCGCTCGGTGAAATCGCGGGCGATGTCGAACCACGCCGGCGCGGGATCCGGGCCGGCCCAACCGACCGGGACGCCGAGTTCCTCCGGATCGGCGGCCGCGAAACACGCCTCCACCTGGGGAGCGGTGAAGGCCAGCAACTCGCGCAGCAGGCGCGGGCTGATGCGGCGCGCAGCCAGAATCCACTCCTCATTCCAACCGTTCACCAGGCGAACCAGTTCGCCGGCAGTCGCGGCGGCGCCGGGCGGACGAAACCCGTCGCGCCGGCGCGACAGGATTCCGATATCGCCGCCGAGCAGGTGCGCGGCCACGTCCTTGACGCGCCAGCGCCGGGCAGCGGTGGGCCGGGTCCAGTCGTCTTCGGAAAGGCGGGCAAGCAGATCGAGCAATTGCGCGCGCAAGGGAGCGAAGCGGCCGGCTACCGCGATCCGGCTGGGGTGTTTCATGGTGAACCGTAGGTCCCGGGCTGCGGGAACGTCCTAATATTATGCCTGGTTGGCCGGGTGGGGGCGCGGGGCGTGCCGGGTTTGGGCCGGTTCCCGGGCGGAAACCGGGGATTCGGCGGGCGCCGGCAACCGCGTCAAGCGCACCGCCGGCCACGCGGTTCCAATGTGGTACTGGTACCAAGGTAACGGCGAAAACCGCTGTTGCCATGGAACTTCCGCGATGCCGGGGGTTGCGAAGGGCGGGCGGATGCGCGGGCGCTGCCGAAGGCGGGGGCGGAAAAACGGGCGGCCAAGCCGGCAGCGGCGCTGTGCCGGGGGCGGCCGGCTGCGGGCGGGCGATTGGCGCAGGCAAGCCGCCACGCCGTTTGGCGCGACGCGGGGAAGCGCCTCGCGCGGATGCCGGCGGCCAATCCGGGCCTCACTCACCGCCGGGCGGTACCTGCCGTATCGGAGTACCGCTGGGGGTTTAGGGGCTAGAACCAGTTTCCCATGGGCCTCCCGGCGAGCCGGTCCGCCATCGCCATAGTACTGGAACGGAAGGGACTTGTCCCACATGTCCAGGCACCTTAACCTAGAGCGACCAGATCAACTATTCCAGTCTGGTGGGCATCACAGCATCGCGCTGAGGAGAGCGACTTACATGGAACTAGCAGACCAACGCCAGCTAACCGCGCTACTTCTTGCCAGCGTAGCGCAGACACGGCGCAGCGGACCCCGCATGACCCGCAAGAGCGCCGGATTGCCCCCGGTATACGAGCCGCCCAAGCACAAGCTGACGCACCGTGTGTGCCGATGCGGGGTGTGCGATAAGTGCAAGGACAACGAGCGGTGGGAGCGGATCTTTCAAGCCAAATTCGCGGATCCGTATTACTATGTGCGCCCGGTAATCCGGTGCGAGTCGCCGCTTAACGCGCTCTAACGCCGGTCTGGGGCACGAGGCCTGCGGGACGGGACGAACAGGCGGAGAGCGGTTTAGCCTCCGGTTTCAAATACAGGATAAGCGGAAGTTTGGGGAAGGGGTGAAAACCCGGGGAGGGGACGGGTGCGGCCGGGCGGCGGCTTGGGCCAGGGTTTCCAACTCAAGACAGGCGGAAGTCTGTGGACGGGGTGAAAACCCGGGGAGGTTCCGCAGCCTGCCCTTCGATCTTCCCGGCTTGGCAACCACCTACTTTTTTCCGGCGGCCAGTTCGGCCTGGAGCTGGCGGTAGGCGAATTCCTGGTAGCTGGTCTTGAGGCGCTGGCGGCCTTCGCTGCGCGGGTCGCCGGGGCGAGGGCCGTCCTGCCGGATGGCGCGGTCGAGCAGCACGCCGGCCTCGGTGTCGGCGGGGTCGCGCTCCACGGCGGCGCGCAGGCTGTCGGCGGCTCCCTCGAAGTCTTTGGCACGCCAGAGGGCGTAGCCGAGATTGAAACGGTAGTCGGGATCGGCGTCGTCGCCCAGGATCGCCTGGCGGAAGGCGGCGATGGCGGCCGCCAGATCGTTGCGGCGCACCTGGGCGGCGCCGAGGTTGTTGTAGACCTCGTTGAGGGGCACGGTATCGGCCACCAACTGGAAGGACTGAACGGCCGCGGCGGCATCGCCTCCATAGTAGCGGCAGAGGCCGAGGAAGAACTGGGCCTGGAAATAGTTGGAATCGCCGCGGGAGACACGTTGAAACCAGGCGGCCGCGGTTTTGTAATCCTTCTGCTCCCAGGCTTGGCGGGCGAGATGGAAACAGGGCTGGGAGAACGTGGCGTCGAGGCGCGCGGCCTGGGTGAAGAAACGATGACGCTGTTCCGGCCCGGCGGCCAGCAGACCGCGCACGTAGCTCTCCATGGCGTCGAGGCGGACCGGGGGGTGAAGCTGGGCGAACTCACGCTGCGATACCGGCGTTTGGGGATCGATTTGCCGCAACGCGTCCCATCCGAGTTGGACCTCCATGACGGGGAGTTCCTCGAGAGCGCCGGACTGGCTGAACGGGGGACTCTGGCGGATCCGTTTGAGATCGAGAACCCGGCCCACGATTTGGAGCGATCCCTTGGAAGCGTCGCCGGCGTCGCCCGCGGGCTGCCGCTCGTACTCGCCGTAAATCACCATGGAGGCGTCCAGGGACTGGCCGATCTTGATGGCGGAGGCGTGGGTAAGCTCGGCGCCGGGACGGAGGGACAGGCGCCGGTATCCTTCCAGCCGGTCCTCGCGATCCAGCACCAGCAGCCCCTGGGAAGCCAGGGCGTCGCGGAGGGTCTCGGCGATGCTCTCGCCGATCCAGTCGAGGTTGGCCGCGGCGGCGGAGTGATTGGCGAAAGGCAGGACCAGGACGGTGTCGGCGCGGAGCGCGCAGGAGAGCAGCACCGCCAGCGTGAGGGACCGCACCATAATGGCTTCCCATCCAGTGTAACAACGTGCGGCCCGGGCGCCCGCCCGGCGCTCTCTATCGTTTCGGGCGTTGGCCGCCTGCCATCACGCAGGCCAGCAGCAATAGCACGCCAACCAACTGCCCCAAACCGGCGAAGCGCAATTCCGCGGCGTCGTCATAGGTGAACTCCAGGCGGGTGGGACCGCTCGAATCCGGCGCGGCCACCATCAGGCCGAGCGCGTCGGCGTGCAGGGGCACGGGCCGTCCACCGGAGGCGGCGCGCCAGCCGGGCGCATAGGTCATCTGCACGGAGACGCGCTGGCCGGGTTCGAGGGCGGCGTCCACCTGGAATCGATGTTCGTCGATCCAGCGCAGCCGGGCCTCGGGCAGAGAAGCGTCATCCAGGGCGGCCACGTAGGCGAGCAGCGGTGAAATGTCCAGCCCGTGCGCCGGCGCGCGCCGCACTTCCTCGGCGGGCCGGATGACGTGGGCCAGCGAACCCGAGCGGCCGGGGACGGCATAGATGGCGTTGTCTCCTTCGCGCCAGACAACCGGCAGATGACCTTCGAACTTGGCCGGGTTGGCGAACGGCTTGTAGGTTTCCCGGCTCCCCGGCCCGGAAACGCCGATGGCGGAGGCGCCGTAGGCTTTGAGCCACAGCTCGGAATAGCGCTCGTCGCGCGAGCCGGCGTTGGCGCCGGAATAGATGGTGTAGAAGGCGATGCGCTGCTCCAGGTGGGGGACGCTCTGGTCGCAGCAACCCACCATCTGCGGCGTGCCGGTGAACAGGTTCATCCAGATGGCCACGCTGCCGGGAGCGAAAACCCGGCCGCCGGGGACGGTGCGCTCGAAGGCTTTGGCCATGCGGTATTCGATGGTGTCTTCCACCTGGACCGGCGCGGTCAGCAGGGCGGCGAAGCGGCAGTAGTTCACCAGTTGGCAACCGCCCAGCAGAATACCAGCGGCCAGCAGCCCGGCGCGCAGGCCGCGCGGCCAGCGGCCCCAGGCGCGCCAGAGTGGGAAGGCCAGCGCGCCCAGAAGCGCCATCTCCATTTCGGGTTGGAAGCGGTGGGCCTGCGGCGTCAACGACCATCCCGCCCAGTAGCGGCCCAGCACGACGAAGCCGGAGCACAGGAAGAAAGACGCGAAGAAGCGGAAAGCCAGGTGGGCGCGCGCGCGCTCCATGAAGAGATTGGCTACCGCGACGAGCGCCGCCAGTGCCGCCAGTTGCGTCCAGTGCGCCGCGTCGTAGCGGGTGCCGTCGGAGTTGGCGGCGTTGCCCGGAATCGACAGCAGCACGTCCGGCGGAATCCAGCGGCAGATCAGCAGGTAGGCCGTCACGGGAATTCCGGCCGCCGCCAGCCAGCGCCACGGCCGCACCGCGCCGGCCTGCGCGAAGAAGTAGGCGATCACGGCGAAGGCCAACCCCACGGTGGCCGTCCAGTTCACCACCATCAGCATGGCCATGAGGACGGCGCTCGAGGCATAGAAGCGGCGCCGCCCGTTGGCCACCGCCTCGTGCAGCGTCCAGACGACGAGCGGCAGCAGCACCAGGCCGGCCAGGTGCGGCGCGTCCCCGTATCCCACCAGCAGGAAGAAGCGGCGCGGCAGGGTAAAGCCGCCGATGTCGCGGCGCAGGTCCGAAACCAGCAGCAGCGAGGGCGACGCGAGCGAATACGCCAGGGCCGTGACCAGCGCATACCCGCGCGACCGGGTCAGCCGGTAGCACAGCCAGAACAACGCGGGCGGTCCCGCCGAGTAGGCCAGCGCCGCCATGAGATGGTAGGCGCGCTGCGGCGTCCAGTGGAGCGCGGTGGCCAGGGCCGCCACGGTGACGTGGAATCCCGGCTGGTAGACCCGCGTGAAGGGGATGCCGCAGAACCACATGGGAAACCATCGATGGTCGGCGGGGTGGAGCATGAGGTAGCGGGCGATGGCGATGAAGGAGCCTTCCACGGAGCCCATCTGGTTGTAGAAGTCGGCGAACCAGAGCCGCCAGCAGACGGCCGCGTTCACGGCGAACACCAGCGCCATGGCGGCCACGGTGGCCAGCGCCGGGGACGCGCGGGCGGCGGGCGGCGGGTTGGGCGGCGGTGTCATCTTTGCTACACTAGGTTAAGTTATGGCAATTGCGAATGTGAAGCGGTTCCGGCCCTTTTGCCCGACCTGCAACGAGAGTTTCACCCTGATGGCGGTGCTGCCCAGGAACGCCAACGTCAACCAGTACCTGGCGGATGCGGTGGCGCGCCACGATCACAAGGCTTTCCAGGAAGCCAAGGTGCTGCACTTCAAAGTGCGCGTCGGCCAGCAGAAGCAGAAGAAGGCCAAGTAACCGGTTGGCAGGCCGGTGCGCCTGCCCCAGCTTCGAGTGCAATGTGGGACGGACGCTTTCGTCCGTCAACCCGGCGGTCCGCCCGGTTTCTTCGCGGCCTCTCAGCGCGCCTCCAGGAGCGTGGCCGCCCGCACCGCCTCCTGCGATACCGCCGGGTCGGGATCGTTGGCCAGTTGACGCAGCGGCGGGATGCTATCCTTGTCCCCGCTGCGCGCCATCACGCCCGCCAGGGCGATTTTCTCCTCCTTCAATCCGGCCACCAGCGGGGCGTAGAGCGCCTTGCGGACGTTCGGCTCGCGCGCCAGTTCGACCAGCAGCGGAAACGCCGCGCCCTTGTACAAGGCCGAGTTCAGGTTATCGACCAGGAACGTCAGCGGGCTGAACTGGCCGCCTTCCGTCCGCCCATCCATCACCAGCGCGAAGCTCAGCGACAGCCGCGGCAGCGGTTTGCCTTCGTTCTTCAGCGCCTTTTCCAGCATGGGGACGTCGCGCGGCTGGCGCAACCGGCCGAACCCTTCCGCCGCAGCGGCCCGCATTCTCTCGTCCTTGTCGTTGAGGAACCGCGCGTAGATGGACCGGTTCCGCTCGTCGGGCAGCATGGCGAGCGAGGTCAGCGCGGCGCGCCGCACGCGGTCGTCGTGCGTGTCGTTCAGCAGGTCGATGAGGTCCCCGATGGCTTCCCGGTTGAGCAGCAGCCCCATAGCCTCCACGGCGGCGACCTGCACCTTGGGGTCCAGGTCCCGCAGCCGGAAGCCGATGCGCGGGCCGGCGGAGGCGTCGCGGATCTTCTGCAAGGCCACGATGGATTCGTAGATGACGTCGGTGTCCTTGGAGTGCACCGCTTCCACCAGTTGGGGCACGGCGTCGCGCCCGCGCAGGATGCCCAGCGCGCGCGCGGCGTTAGCCTGCGCATCCGTCGAGGCGCCGTTGGCCAGCACGCGAACCAGCGCCGCGATCACCTCCGGCCGCGGCGTGATGTAAGGATCGATCACCTGGTCGTTGGTGTCGGTGAACCTGGCCTTGAGCGTATTGCCCACCAGGCGCAGGGTGCCGGCGATGCCGTACTTGACGTACCCGGGAAGGTAGAAGTTGACGAGGCCGTCGGTGGCCAGCATTTCCACGCGCACGTCGCGGTCCTGGGTGGCGAGGATCAACGGGTCGAGGCTGCGGCCGGTTCCGATGTCGGTGAGTTGGCGGACCACCTCCACGCGCACTTCCGGGTTGGGATCGCGCAAGAGTTCCTGCATGCGGGGGATGGCCAGGGAGCCGCCCTTGGCGAGGTCGCGGACATCCTTGGGCTGGACGGGCTTCTGGGCTGCCGCCAATGGCGCCAGCATCGCGGCCATGGCGCACACCACTCGATACACGTGCATGACTCTATGCTAGCGTGGATTGGCGGAGGGGCCGCGGGCGGGGTGCGTGGGCTGAGGTCAGCCAGTTTTGGCAAGTCGGCCTTGTCTCAAAAGCGGTCCCTTCTGCAACATGACACAGGAAGTGGATTATGTTCCTGGGTTGCGTTGGTTCAGTGACGCGACAGCGCCGGCGACGCTAAGCCGTGTAAACGAGAACGGCGAGAAGCGCGTGATCGCGTCTCTCCCAGATCGAAATCCCACACATCCAAAGCTGCGATAGAATTGGGATCTTATGCTGCTGCGACTTGAACAAGGTTCCTTGGGCTCGCCTCCCCGCGGTTCTTGGACAATGAAAGCCGATTTGGATCTCGAACAAAGCTGGCCCGAAGTCATCTCAGGCGCGATAGTTGATAGCGGCATAGATCAGGACTGCCCCAGACGCCGGCCGGAGCTGTGGCCTGACCCCTTTGTCCGCGTTTACCGGGACGCAACCTTGGATTCCTCTCTGTCTGGCTCATTTGGGGTTCATAAGGCGAAGACGCCGGACCCCGGCAACCTTCAGCCTGTTCGGTATGACCCACCCGAACAGGAAGAGAGCCAGAGTATCGAATGGCAGCCGGGCATGGGGCCACATCCCGGTTCGCTCTACTAAAACATGTCCAACCAGCAGATGCTGGACGGCTGGTCAGCAATTCCCGTCGCAAAATGGATCCTTTGTGCAACGTGCCGGGTTGGTCCTTCAACTGTCCGGTGCATTCAGAATGGGTATTATTGGGCAGCAACGCCCGCTACCATCACTGCGCAAAGATGATAGCGTTGTTTCCAGAGAGGTAGACTGCATTGCTGAGTCTGAGTAGGTTGCGACCCTGTCCGTTTTGCAATGGCACTGGCAAAATCGAACGCCCTGCGAGGCGAACGTGGTGGGATGCCATACTTGGCCGGGCAAGGGTTAGCGTTGAGCGGTGCGAGCACTGCCTTGGAGAGGGCACGATAACCATGCCTGATCCAGAGGAGGCGAAGCAAAAGATGCTCGCCGTGTTGTCGAATCCCGATCTTAAAAAGCGGCGTGAATACGCGAAATTCCACCGTGAAGCATTCGGCGAGCCGGATGAGGATCCCGATATCGAGCTCCGTCTTTTGATTGCAGAACCCAATTGTGATAAAGCCGTGGAAAGGTTCGGGAACCGCCCCGGATTTCGCGACCGCCTAATTGATCTGCTGATAGAAGAACTGTCGGTGCCCGGTACACCTGTGCAGGACGCCGAGTTGCATCGTGCTTTTGTGGCATCTGCCCTCGGGGATCTGGGAGACGTTCGCACCGTGCGCCCGCTTTTGGAATTGCTCTTAAACTACTTTAAGCAAGACGGCTCGCTCTCTGCTTGCCCCGGCACTATCGCGCGTGCCCTTGAGAAGGTCGTCGCCGTCCACGGGCGCGCGCTTGGAGCGGAGCAACTGTTGGCCATAGTAGCCCTGCCTGATAGCGTGGACACATTTGACTCATTTTGGAAACGGTTCAGACTCGTTTATTTCACCGAGCTGAAACGAATTGCTCGCGAAGAAATGGTAAGACGGCAGAACCAGCCCTGATGATTAACTTGAGTCCCTTGGCTCCGAGCGGTTTCCGTCTCAAAACCGGTAGGTCTTTCGCTCCGCAGACCCCGGCCGCACTGGGTTCGGCGCCTGGCGCCCACAGTTCCGAACTCTGGATCGGGCGCGTTCCCGCCTGTCATCGCTCGTACACATCGCGCCGGTGTGCAATGCGCGTGACGCCGATAAAACTCATACCCCTTGAGCTTCTTGCATCCCGTAGGCCGCGGCGCGTGGCCCAAAGACTCGATCTTCTTGACGACACGGGCCAGCACGCTGTCCGGCAGCGCTTCGAGTTCCTTCCGCGCGGGCGGCTTTAGCTCAACGGAGTAATTACCCACGGATGCGGCCGCGCTTCACGAGGTCCGCTTTGACCCTCTCAAGCGGTATCCCCTTTTCGTGACGGCGCGATTCCGAAATCAGCCCATCCCAGAAATCCTCCAGTCTCGCGCCGTGTTCTTTCAGATCGATTTGAACCGCCACCTTGCGGCCCTTCTCATCGGTTACGAACTGGATTCCGGTCATCGACCGTGTCTCCTTCGGGTGGTGCTGGCGTTGGTCTCGCCCTGGCAGCGCCTCACTGTCCCGTCGGGAAAATGAAGCGGCATCCTTCCTTTACGACTGCCCGCCATGGTTCTATGCTACCGCTCCGGCAACCCGAAATCAGTTGCCCGCCAGCCGGCGATTTCGCAGCATGACCGCGGAAATGGCGATCAGCAGGATCGCCAGCACGGCCACGCCCCAGCCGGAGAGAGCCGGAACCGATGACGACGGCGGCGCGCCGGAGAGGCTCCAGGTATATGCGCCCCCGGTGTCGCCCGAACATGAATTGTTGCCGGTGCACCACTCGGCGCCGAACGCGTTGGTTTGGAGCACGATATGGTTGGAGGTTGCGTCCTCGCGCAGATCAACCCCCGCCCAGCCCGGAGTCGTGGACAGCGAGGCCGGCAATACTCCGGACAATAGGGAGGAACCGGTGAAGGGCGCGACGTTCGCCTGATAATTCAGTTGGATATAGCCGTTGTACGTGAAGCTGACGAAATTGGCGATGCTTAGTTGGCTGCCCGGAGTGTAGTTCTGCAAAGTGAGATACCCGGTGCCGGTACCCCCGTTGCCGTCGGAATACGTCCCAACGAGCTGGTACACTGTCTGAACGCCAGTGGCGGAGCTGTTCTGCACAGCGGCCAGAACGCAAATCCCCAGCAGGGCGGAAATCTGGAAAATCGAACGAACTCTATGATCGGTATTGAGCATATCGCCTCCGGACCGGACTCCTATGCGCGCGAACCCCGCCTGGCTTCCAGCCTTTTGACCGGGACCCCTGTGGCTCGGCCGGACGGGTCTTTACGATTATACTCCCAAGCGCAACCATCGGGTTCGCTTATCGATTTTTTTGAGCGGCCCGGCGCGGCCTCCTCGCGGCCCCGTGAAGCCCGCATACTCCGGCGGCACACATACCACCTGGGATTCCAATTCGGAATTCCCAGGTCTACATCGCCATAAGCCACCCTTAACCGGGAAGCTGCGTCTTTTCAGTGATTTCCGCGTTGTGTTACACTTGCAATCCAAACATGGCTCGTTGTACGCACTGCTCGGCTGAAGTGCCGGCGATGCAGCGCTTCTGCGGGAACTGCGGAGCCGAAGCGGTTCTTTCGCCGGAGGCCGGAACCGCCACCATGCCGCACCTCGCGGCGCGCCTGGCGTCCTCCTCCAGCACGCCCGAGGAAGGCCGCTTCCCGTCGGGGACGGTGCTTGCCCAGCGCTACCGCATTTTGATCAAGCTGGGGCAGGGCGGCATGGGCGAGGTCTACAAGGCCACCGACCTGCTGCTCGGGCAGGTGGTCGCGCTCAAGTTTCTGCCCGAGACGCTCGCAACCAACTCGGCGGCCACCGAGCGTTTCCGCAACGAGGTCCGGCTGGCGCGCCAGGTTTCGCATCCCAACGTTTGCCGCGTCTACGATATGGGCGAGGCCGAGGGGCAGCTCTTCCTCACCATGGAATGCGTGGATGGCGAGGACCTGGCTTCGCTGCTCCGCCGGATCGGGCGCCTGCCGTCCGACAAGGCCGCCGAAATCGCGCGCCAGCTTTGCGCGGGTCTCGCCGCCGCCCATGAAAAGGGCGTGCTCCACCGCGACTTCAAGCCCAGCAACATCATGATCGACGGGCGCGGCCGCGCGCGCATCACCGATTTCGGTTTGGCCGGCGTGGCGGGGATGGCGGACCCGGCGGGGGCCCGCAGCGGCACCCCGGCCTACATGGCGCCGGAGCAACTGGAAGGCAAGGAGGCCACCGCCCACAGCGACGTCTACGCGCTGGGGCTGGTGCTGTTCGAGGTTTTCGCCGGCCGGCGGCCGTTCGAAGCGCGCAGCGTGGCCGAACTGCTGCGCAAGCAGATCGAAGCGCCGCCCAGCCTGACCTCGCTTGCCAAGGACGTGGACCCCGCCGTGGAACGGGCCGTCGCGCGATGCCTGGACCCCGACCCGCGGAAGCGTCCCAACACGCCGCTGGCGGTGGCGGCGGCGCTGCCGGGCGGCGACCCGCTGGCGGCGGCGCTGGCGGCCGGCGAGACGCCCTCGCCCGGAATGCTGGCCGCGGCGGGACCGGTGGAGGGCATGAGCGTTCCCTGGGCGCTGGCGTGCGTGGGGATGCTGCTGGCGGCGCTGGCGGGGGGTTACTATTGGCAAAGCCGCAACAGCGTTCCCGAGATGATCCCCACTCTGGAAGCTCCCGACGTGCTGGCCTGGCAGGCGCGCGACTACATACGGTCGTTCGGCTACCCCACCCCGGCCGGGGACGCGGCCTTGGGGTGGACCTACAACAACCGGTTCCTCAACCGCCGCTGGAAAGAACGGGCGGCTGCGGACTGGGCGCCCGTCATAGGGTCGCTCGAACCTCCCGCGCTCACGTTCTGGTACCGCCAGTCTTCACAAGGGTTGCACCCCCTTGGCAGCCCGGAGGTCACGCGCACCGACCCGTGGTTTTCGCCGTCGTCGATTGAGGTTGTGCTCGATCCGCAGGGGCGGCTGGTGGAGTTCCACGCGGCCGCGCCGGAGGTGAAAGGCTACCAGCCGGGTGCGCCGCCCGACTGGAGCCAGGCGTTTGCCGCCGCCGGGCTCGACCCGGCCAGGTTCGCGCCCGCGCAACCGCGGTTCACTCCGCCGGCCGCGTTCGATGTGCGCCAGGCGTGGAGCGGCGCCTATACCTCGCCGCCGGCTGCCCAAGTGCAGGTGGAGGCCGCGGCGTACGAAGGGAGGGTATCGTCGTTCCGCGTGGTGTCGCCTGCGTACGAAACCGGGGCGCTGGGCGCGGGGAGCGCGGGATCGCACCTGGCGCATGGCAGCGCGGCGTGGGCGCTGGTGTACATCGTGATTCTGCCCTTGTGGGCGGCGGTGATGGCGTGGCGCAACACCTCGCTCGGTAAGGCGGACTGGAGCGGCGCGCTGCGCCTGGGTCTGTTCAGTCTCGGCGTGCAAACCGCCTGGGGGCTGCTGATGACTCATCACGTGGCCGCGCTGGAGGGACTGGTGCTGCGGCAAGCCATCCACGAGGGGCTGGAAGTCTCCTTCCTTTTTTCGCTGCTGTACCTGGGATTCGAACCGTACGTCCGGCGCCGCATGCCGCACTCCATGGTTTCCTGGAACCGCATCCTCGAAGGGCGCTGGCACGACGCGCACGTGGGCGCGGACATCCTGATCGGGATGGCGGCCTACGCTCCCACCGTCGCGATCTGGTGGGCCATCGGCGCGATCGCCGGAGAGGCCGCGCCAACCAGGCCCCAACTGGCGGTATCCGCGGGGGTGTGGTCTTCGCTGCTGCTCCACGGCCTCATGGCGGCGGTTGGGATGGGCCTGTGTTTTCTGCTCGTTTTGGTGGTCCTGCGGGGCGTGCTGCGGCGGATTTGGCTGGCGGCCGCGGCGGTGGCGATTCTCGTCTCGCTGGCCTACGGCGGCGCTCCCACGGGCCTCACCTTCTGGTTGACCGCCGTGTTCTACTCCATGTTCATGTTTATCCTGCCGCGTTTTGGGATGGTCTCCGCCATGGCCTTCGCCCTGGTTTATGAACTGATGTTGTCCTCGCCCTTCACTCGCGATTTTTCGCGCTGGTACGCCTGGCAGGGAATCTGCGCGATGCTGGTTCTGGCGGCTCTGTCGGCCTATGCCTTCTGGACCAACCTGGGCGGCCGCGCGTTGTGGCGCGACGAGGAAGATGCCCGGCCGGCGTGACCAGGCCCCCTAACCGCGCCGCGGTTCGCCGCCCTGCGCGGCCATCTCCGGTTCGGGTTGGCCGGCGGAAGCCCGCGAGTCGGCTTCGTCGGCCCGGTTGGCTTGCTGCCAGGTGTAGATCACGCGGTGAATCACGGTCAGGTTGGAAAGCACCGCGATCACCCACAGCACCGCCGCCATGCGCAGAAACAGCGCGCCGATGATGATCAGCACGATGCGCTCCGGCCGCTCCAGGAAACCCACCTTGCACTTGGGGATGGTGTTCTCGGCGCGCGCCCGGGTATAGCTGACCATCACCGAACCGGTCATCACCACGGCCGTCAGCACGATGTAGAAGAAGCGGTTGATGGAGGCGTAGTAAACCAGCAGCCCGACGTACAGCGCCAGGTCGGAATAGCGGTCCACCACCGAGTCGAAGAAGCCGCCGAACCGGGTCACCTGGTTGGAAGCGCGGGCCACGCGGCCGTCCACCATGTCGAACAGGCCGGCCCCGATGACCACCACCCCGGCCCAGCGGAAGCTGCCCGCCGCGAACAGCCAGGCCGCCCAGATGTTGATCAGCAGGCCGATGAAGGTGAGCACGTTGGGGTGGATGCGGGAAAGCGCCAGCCAGCGCACGATGGTGTCGATGATGGCGCCGGCGACCTTCCCGATTCCGCCAGTCAAGGTCATATCGCTTATCCGATCAGATCGTGGATGGTGGTGAGCTTCAGGATTTCCAGTTCCTTCACCCCGCCGGGACTCTGCACCCGCACCGTGTCACCCACCTCTTTGCCCAACAGCGCGCGGCCGATGGGCGACGTGGTGGAAATCTTCCCGTTGGCGGCGTCGGCCTCCTCGCTGGTGACCAGGTTGTACGTGAATTCTTCCCCGCGCTTGGGGTCCAGCACCACCACCATCGACCCCAGCCCGGCGCGGTCGCGCGGGATCTTCGTGAAGTCGATCATGGACAGCTCGGCCAGCCGCTGCTTCAACTGGTTGAGGCGGGCGTTGACGAAGCCCTGGCGGTCCTTGGCGGCGTGATACTCGGCGTTCTCGCTCAAGTCCCCGTGGGCCCTGGCCTTGAGGATTTCCTTGGGAAGCTCGACATGCAGCTCGTAATCCAGCGCGGCGATCTCGTCTTGGAGCTTTTTCTTAATGTCCATTGCAGAGCCGGGAGACTCCCAAGTGGTCATTATCACATACCCGCAAGAGAGGGGGTGATCGGCGAACGGGCGAACGGCGCACCAGGGCGCAAAAAAAGTTCGGCGATCCGCCGCGCCGGTGCGTAATTATCCAGTGAAGGCGCTGGATGGCGGAACCAACTCTCGCGACTGCCCGGCAGGACCCGTTGACGGAGGCCCCTATGCAATTCGGCGACCTCGTGCGGGAGCACCAGTCCATGGTCTACAGCCTGGCCTGGCACTGCCTGCACGACCGTCCGGCGGCCGAGGAAGTGGCGCAGGATGTGTTCCTCGAATTGCACCGCTCGATGGGATCGATTGAGTCGCCGGCGCACGCGCGGAACTGGCTGCGGCGGATGGCGGTGCATCGCTCCATCGACGCCATGCGGCGGCGTCGTCGCCGCTGGTGGGTGGCGCTGGAGCGCGCGCCGGAACCGGCGGCGCCCGCCGGGACGGGCGATTTGCTGCTGAGCGACCACTTGCGCAAGCTGGTGGCGGCGCTGCCCGGGAAGTTGCGGGTGTTGGTGGTGCTGCGGTTTCAGGAAGAGTTGGAGTGGAGCGAGATCTGCGGAATTCTGGATCTCGCGCCCGGTACCGCGAAAAGCCGGCTGGATCGCGCGCTGCGCATGTTGCGCGAGAAGCTGGGCGCGCGCCGGTAGCGGGGCGGAGAAGCGAAGCTATGAAACTGGAAGACGAGTTGCGATGGGCGTTGCGCCCCGAGGAGCCTCCGGCGGGCTTCGCCGGGCGTGTGCTGGCGCGGGCGGCGGCGCAGGCGGACGGCGAGGCAGACGCCCTTATACGCCAGTGGTGGCGCTTCACGCGGATGCGCCTGGTTTCCGTGGCCGCCTGCGCGCTGCTGCTGGTGTTGGCGGGCGCGGGCTACCGGCAATGGCAAGGCGAGATGGCCAAGCGACGGACGCTGGTGGCGCTGGCCATCGCGGGCGGGGAACTGCACACCACCCAGGTCCGGGTCCGCCATATTCTGGCGGCGCGGGCCGGCGCGGCGGATGGGTCCGGCGCCCAAGTGGAAAATCCCGGAATGGAGGATCGATGAAACGTAATACCTGGTTGGGAATCGTTGTTCTGTGCGGCGCCGCGCTGCCGCTGGGCGCGCAGAACTGTCCATTCAACCTGGACGCAATCGCGGCGAAGGCCAAGGAGATGGCGGACGTGACGCTGGACTCCTCCACGCTGCAACTGGCGGGCAGGTTTTTGTCCTCCGGCAAGCCCAACGAGAGCGAGGCCAAGAAACTGCTGGACGGCGTGAAGGCCATCTGCATCCGCAACTACGAGTTCGCCAAGGAAGGCGAGTACACCGCCGAAGACCTGCAAAAGGTGCGCGAGCAATTGCCGGCGCCGCTGTGGAACCGCATCGTCCACACGCAGGAGAAGAACGAAAGCTCCGAGGTTTTCGTCAGAACCGAGGACGGCCGGATGACCGGATTTGCGGTCATCTCCGCCGAGCCCAAGGAGCTGTCCGTGGTGTACATCGACGGGCTTATCGACCTGGACAAGCTGTCGCGCTTCGGCGGGGCGTTCGGCATGCCCCCGATTCCGGCGCCCCATGGCCCGCCCAAGCCGTCCAAATAATTTTCATGACCGAGGAGAGGAACATAATGAGAGCCGCTACCGCATTTACGATTGCCATGATATTGAGCGCCCCGTTCGCCGTGGCGCAGAAACTGAACCTGCAGTTCGACTCGCTGGCCGCCAAGGCGAAGGAGAAATCGGAAGTCGACCTCGACGGCACGACTCTGCCGCTGGCCGCGAAGGCGGACAAGGGTATCGCAAAATTTGCCGGCGCCGTGAAGGAGCTTCACGTGCGCAGCTATGAGTTCGGCGAAACCGGCAAGTACTCCGAGCAGGATCTGGAGCCGCTCCACAAGCAGGTCGGACCCGGGTCGGGCTGGTCGCACGTGGTGAACGTGAAGGATGGGCAGGACCACGTCGAGATCCTGGTGCAGTCGGTCGACGGCAAGCCCGCCGGCTTTCTGGTGATTTCGGCCGAACCGAAGGAGTTGTCGGTGGTCTACATAATGGGCGAGTTGTCGCTCGACAAGATTAGCGAACTGGTCAACTCCACCATCAAGTACGACATGAAGAGCCTGGTCAGCGAACAGAAAACCGAAGCGGCGGAGAAGGACGCCAAGCCGCAGGACTGAAGCGGCTGTGAAGAAGCCGGTTGGCAGGCGGAAGCGCCTGCCCCATGGGGTTGCCGCGCGCTCCTCGCTATGGCCTTAGCGAGATCATGGCCACGCCGTGCGAGGCCACCGGCGCCGAGAAGCGGTTCGAGAGCTTGCCGAGGTCCTTGTGCTCCCACAGGTCGCGGCCGTTCAGGCTGCGGCCGCCGAGACCGAGTTCCTCCCAGGTCACGGAAATGGTTTGTTCGGCCGCGCCGCGGTTGAGCAGGAGCACGGCCACGCCGCCGTCCGCCAGCGGCTTCACGTAGACGTCCTGGCCGTTGTCGTGGCGGATGCGCCGGCCCTGTTTGCCGAGCGGGTCCTGATCCACGGCGATCGCGTCCCGGTTGACCAGAATGTCGTGGATCGCGGGCTTCATGGCGGCGATGTCGTTGCCGGCGATCAGCGGGGCGGCCATGATGCACCACAGGCTGAAGTGGGAGCGGTACTCGGTGTCGCTCATGCCGCCGTTGCCGACCTCCAGCATGTCGGGATCGTTCCAGTGGCCGGGGCCGGCGAACTCGGCCAGGTCCGCCTGCATGTCGGCGATGGTGACCGCGCCGGCGCCATACTCCGGCAGTTTGCCTTCCCACAGGTCCTTGATGTCCGTGGTGGTGCGCCACAGGTTGCCCACGCCGGCCGCCCAGGTCCAGGGTTTGGAGTTGCCCCACTCGCACAGGCTGAAGACGATGGGACGGCCGGCCAGCGCGAGCGCATCGCGCATCAGGGTGTAGGATTCCTGGGTGGTCTGGCCGTCGGTGCTGCACCAGTCGTACTTCAGGTAATCGACGCCCCACCGGGCATAGGTGCGGGCGTCCTGAAACTCGTACCCGCGGCTGCCCGGCCGGCCGCCGCAGGTCTTCCGTCCCGCGTCGGAGTAAATACCGAATTTCAGGCCGAGCGAATGCACGGCATCGGCGAGCGCCTTGATGCCGCTGGGGAAACGCTTCGGATCGGCCTGGATGTTGCCTTCCGCGTCGCGCGCGATCTGCCAGCAATCGTCGATGACCACATACTGGTAGCCGGCGTCTTTCATGCCGTTCTGAACCATGGCCTGGGCGACGCCGCGGACGGCGTCCTCGGTCACATCGCAAGCGAACTTGTTCCAACTGTTCCAGCCCATGGGCGGCGTTCGCGCCAGGCCGTTATCGAGCGCCGGCAGGACTGCGGCGAAAAAAACCAGGTAAGCGGTGGTGGCAAGCAGGCGGCGTTTCATAAGCCACACATCGTAACAGAATGCGCGGCGGCTCCTGTGCGCCGCCGCTCACTCATACCTCAGCGCGGCCAGCGGGTCGATGGTGGCGGCGCGGCGGGCGGGAAAATACGAGGCCGCCAGCGGGACCGCCAGCATCAGCGCGGCCACGCCGGCGTAGGTGGCGGCATCGGCGGCGTGGACGCCGTAGAGCCAGCTTTCGAGCGCGCGCGCCGCACCGAGCGCGGCCGGAATGCCGGCGCAGATTCCCAGCACCACCGGCCACATGCCGCCCGCGAGCACCAGGCGCAGCACTTCCGCGCGCTCGGCGCCGAGGGCCATGCGGATGCCGATCTCGCGCGTGCGCAGGCTGGCCGAGTAGGCCACCACGCCGTAGATTCCCACCATGGCGAGCAGCAGGGCGATAGCGGCCAGAGAGCCCAGCAGCGTGGCCTGGAAGCGCCGCGGGGCCACCTGGTCGTCGAGGATCTTCTCCATCGTCAGCACGCGGCTGAGCGGCTGTTGCGGGTCGATGGCGCGGAGTTCGGCGCGCACCCGGTTGACCAGCGGGGCGGGGCCGGAACGGGAGCGGACGGCGACATCCAGGAAGAGGTTGGGCATTTGCGCGAAGGGCAGGTAGATCTCCTCGTCGGCCTTGGCGTCGAGCGCCTTGTTCTTCACGTCGGCGGCGACGCCCACGATGGTGGCGGATTTGTTGGGGCCGAAGCGCAGCGTACGGCCCACCGGGTCCTGGTTTGGAAAGTACCTGCGCGCGAAGGCCTGGTTGACGATGGTGACGTCCGAGCGCGCGGCGTCGGCGGGTTCGAAGGCACGGCCGGCCGGCACGGCGATGCCCATGGTCCGGAAATAGGCCGGGGTGATGGAGCGGCAGAAAACGCGCTGGTCGTCCGAGGACGGGCTGGTGGTGAACTGTACGCTGAAAAGAAAGTTGTAGGCCAGCGGGAGCGAGTTGGTGATAGCGGCGGATTCCACTTCGGGGAGCGCGTTGAGGCGATCGAGCAAACGGTCCACGAAGGCGGCTTGCAGTTCCCTGTTGTCGTAGGTCTTCTCGGGCAGCACGATCTGTGCGGTGAGCAGTTGCTGCGGGCGATACCGTAATCCGTCCGTAAGCTTGGACCGCACAGAAACTCAAGCACCCCGGCAAGGTACATCTTGGTGGCTCGTGGCCCGAGCCGGTCCCGCCATCTGTCAAGAG
>Ga0326728_10005182_pt1 | contig 37254 bp, 28 predicted proteins | sample MB3enrmetagenome_FD_207602 | JGI IMG/M metagenome (GOLD analysis project Ga0326728, IMG submission 207602) | Lab enriched peat soil microbial communities from McLean, Ithaca, NY, United States - MB31MN | ecosystem: Environmental > Terrestrial > Soil > Wetlands > Peat | place: USA: New York...
GTTCATGGAACGCGATGTGACGGGGCTGATGCACAAGGGCGCGGAGGTGGGCGACCTGGCGGCGGGCCTGGCGTATTCGGTGGCGCTCAATTACCTGAACCGCGTGGTGCGCGGGCGCAAAATCGGCAAGGTGATTTTCTTCCAGGGTGGCACGGCGTATAACGACGCCGTCGCCGCGGCCTTTTCGCAGATTCTCGGCAAGCCGATCATCGTGCCGCCGCACAACGGGGTGATTGGGGCCATCGGCATGGCGCTGATTGCCCGTGAGCGCAGGAAAGCCACCGGGCAGGCCAGCCGCTTCCGCGGCTACGACCTGGACCGCGTGAACTTCACCACGCGCGAGTTTGTCTGCCAGGCCTGCTCCAATTTCTGCGACATGAAGGAATTCATCATCGAAGGGCAACGCACCTTCTGGGGCGACAAGTGCTCCGACAAGTTCCGCAAGCGGGCGCGCACGGACCGCCAGCCGGTGATCGAGGATTTAATCGAGTGGCGCGAGAAGCTGCTGGAAGAGGTTCTGCTGCCCACGCGGGGCGGCAGCCGCACGGTGGGGATTCCGCGCACCATGTTCTATTACGACAGCTTCCCCTTCTGGTGCGCTTATTTCCAGGAGCTGGGTTTCGACGTCGTCACGTCCTCACCGACCGACCGCAAGATTTCGATGGCGGGCGAGGAACTGACCATCGCGCAGCCCTGCTTCCCGGTGAAGGTGGCGCACGGGCACGTTCAGGACCTGCTGGAGAAGGGCGCCGATTACATTCTGCTTCCCAACGCCGTCAACGCCGAGGCGCCGGAGGGGCAGGTGGATTCGCATCTGTGCCCGTGGAACCAGACGCTGCCCTTCGTGATTCGCGCCGCGCCCCAGCTCGAGTTCGCGCACGCCCGGTATCTTTCTCCCACCGTCCACTTCCGCTATGGGCGCAAGCATGTGGAAAAGCAACTGGCCGAGTTCGCGTGCACCCTGGGCATCATACCGCGAACCAACGCCGAGGCCGTGCGGGCGGCCTACGCCGCGCAGGAAGCCTTTACCGACACGCTGCTGGAAGCCGGCGCCGAGGCCCTGGCCAGACTCGAGGAAACGGGGGAGCCCGCGCTGGTGCTGGTGGGGCGGCCCTATAACATCTTCGACCGCAGCGTGAATTGCGATATTCCCCGCAAGTTGCGCACCCTTTACGGCGTGAACGTGTTGCCCATGGAAGTGCTGCCGCTCGATGATGAGGACATCACGGACGTCAATCCCAACATGTACTGGAATTCCGGCCGGCGCATCCTGGCCGCGGCGCGGCTGACCCGGCGCTACCCCAACCTGCACCTGGTTTATATCTCCAATTTCAAGTGCGGGCCGGACTCCTACATCAAATCGTTCATCGATGAGGCCGCGGGCAAGCCCTCGCTGGTGCTCCAATTCGACGGCCACGGAAATGACGCGGGCTACATCACGCGTTGCGAAGCGTATCTCGACAGCAAAGGATTTTTGCGATGCCCCTCTTCGGCCACCGCCACAGCCGCCGTCAAATAAGTCCCGGAAATCCCCTGAGCGGCCGGACGGTCTACATCCCCACCATGGGCGAAGGCAGCCCGGAAGCCTTTGCCGCGGCGTTCCGCTGGCTGGGTGTGAATGCCCGGCCCACGCCCCTTTCTGACGAGCGCACGCGCGAGTTGGGCGCCAAGTACACCAGCGGCGATGAGTGCTATCCGGCCAAGGTGACGGTGGGCGATTTTCTGCGCGTCACCGAGCAGCCCGGCTTCGACCCGGACCGCACCTCTTTCTTCATGCCCACCGCGGACGGCCCCTGCCGCTTCGGCCAGTACGCGCCTTTCCTGCGCAAGATCCTGAATGAGGCGGGTTATACCCGCGTGCAGGTGCTTTCCCCCACCAGCCAAAATGGCTATGCCGATTTGGGCGCCGAAATCGCCACGCCTTTCCTGCGCATGGCCTGGCGGGCGCTGGTGTGCGCGGATACCTTGCACCGCGCGCTGCTGAAGACCCGTCCCTACGAAACCGCTCCGGGCGCGGCCGACCGGGCCTTCGCGGAGTCGCTCCAGGATGTGTGTACGACCGTGGAGAAGGGTTGCGCCGACGCCGGCTGCCAACTCCACGCGCTGGTGGAAGCCATGACCCGCAGCCGCGAGCGCTTCCGCCACGTCCCGGCGCTCTACGACCCGGAACTCCCCCTGATCGGCGTGGTGGGAGAAATCTTCTGCCGGCTGAATACGTTTTCCAACGAAGACCTGATTCGCAAGCTGGAGAGTTACGGCGCCGAGTGTTGCCTGAGCCACATTGGCGAGTGGGTGTCTTACACCAACAACGAAGCCAAGCGCAAGCTGCGCCTGCGGGGACGCAATATCTCCTGGGAAATGGCCAAGACCTTCATTCGCACGCACATCCAGCACGCCGACGAGGAGGCCCTGATCGCGCCGTTCGAGGACGATTTCGCGGGCTATGAAGAGCCTCCCATCGAGGAGATCCTGGAGCTGGCGTGGCCCTATCTGCCCACCGGCGGAGCGCTGGGGGAGATGGTGCTGAGCGTGGGCAAGGCCGCCCACCTGGCGCGGCACGGCGCCGACGGCATCATTGACATCAGCCCTTTCACCTGCATGAATGGCATAGTTAGCGAGGCTATTTACCCGAAGCTGTCGAAGGCCTACGGCGGCATTCCCATCCGCAATTTCTACTTCGACGGCACGCAGGCCGACCTGGACCGCGACCTGGGAATTTACATGGAACTGGCGCGCTCTTACCGCGAGAAGAAAACCTATCACCGCCACTTCCCTGCTTATTTCGCCCAGGTGGGAGCGTAATCGGACCGCCGCTGAATCTATGCGGCTGTGAACAACTTGACGGTGGGAGATTTCAATTCGGACCAACAAGTGTAGGACTGGGACCGAGGAATCAAGGACGGAAGTACTATGGCCCCTGCAACTAACCCTTTGTATCATCAACTCGGCGTCGAAAGCGGGGTGGTTTCGGGTGAGCGCTTATGACCATCGGGGTGAGCCATCCGAAACTGTCATTCAAATGGCTGCAAGGTTATAAGTTTCAAAGGGGCTCTCTAAATCGATACCGGTCAAGCCGGAGCCCGATAATGGAAATTCCAGTGTAACAATTGTTGCGCATCTGACGGCACCACACTTCTTCGCGACCGCTTGCGCAATCCGGAGAGTAACGCATGGCAGCACAAAAATCCGAAGAACCCGGAACCGCCAACATCTCGCGGCGACAATTCATGGAAACAGCATCCCTGGCGGCTCTGGGGGCGGCAATCGGTTCGGTTGGGGCGGAAGCCAAAAATGCGCCTTCCGGACCGCCCAACATTCTCCTGATTGTTTCCGACGAGCACAACGCTTCGGTGACGGGTTGTTACGGCAATGACGTGATCAGGACGCCGAATCTGGACCATCTGGCCGCGCGCGGTGTGGTCTTCGAGAGCTGCTACACCAACTCACCGCTTTGTGTGCCCTCACGGCTTTCCCTCACCTCGGGGAAATACCCCAGCCGCGTGGGCGCCTGGAACAACGACTGCTGGCTTCCCAGCGCCGACTATCCTTCCATCGCACGGGTGGTCCAGAATTGCGGCTATGAAGCGTTTCTGACGGGAAAGATGCACTATGACAAGACGCAGCGCTACGGGTTCACCGAAATCGGACGGAGTGCGACCAACCAGGAAACCAAATTAGGGTGTGGCACCCGCCGCGCCTACGATGACACCTCCATTGCTTGCCAGGAATGGTGGAGCCGCTCCAGCAACTTTCGCGCCGGCGACAGGTCGGGGGTACTCGACCATGACCGCGCGGTCCGCGACCATGCTTGCGACTTCCTCGCCAACCGGAAAAGTACGGACTCACCCTTCTTCCTGCTGGCCGGGTTCGTGGCGCCCCACGAGCCCTTAACAATTCCGGAAGCATATCACGCCCCCTACCGCGGGCGCATCAAACCGCCCATCCTACCCCCGGGGCACCTGGAAACGCAGCCGGTGAATTACCAGCAACTGCGCCACGGTTTTGGCTTAGTCGGGACCGACCCCAGGGTTGTTACGAAGGGAAGAGAGTATTACTACGGACTTACCCAGTGGAGCGACTGGAATGTCGGGAGAGTGCTGGACGCGCTTGCCAAAAGCGACGTCGGCAGGAATACGGTGGTCATTTACACTTCCGACCATGGGGAAAACATGGGCGAACACGGCCTGTGGTGGAAGAGTTGCATGTATGATTGCGCCAGCCGCGTTCCCTTGATCGTGAGCTGGCCGGGCCATTGGCCGATGGGAGAGCGGCGGTTGCGGGCGTGCAGCCTGGTGGACGTGGTCCAAACCGTGGCGGCCCTCGCCGGCGCCCCAACTCCCGAGGATTGGAACGGCAACTCCTTAATCCCGTGGATCCAGGATCGCAGCTATCCCTGGAAGGATTTGGCCGTCAGTGAGTATTACGCCCACCTGGTTGCTTCCGGCTTTGCCATGGTGCGGCACGGGGATTACAAGTACGTTTATCACACCCAACCCAGCCGGGAGTTTCCCGCCCAGCGCGAACTCTACGATCTGTCGACGGACCCCGGGGAGTTCATAAACCTAGCGTCCGTGCCGGAGCAGCAAAAGCGCATCCGGGATTACCACGCCCTCCTGATCAAGGAAATCGGCGAAGATCCCGAGAAAACTGAACAGCGCTGCCGCACCGATTGCGCCAAAGGCTATCATCGCACCGTCTGAACGATCCCATAGATGGGGCGCCGGAGACAGGCACTCCCGGCGCCCCTCATGGGCGTATCCTCCTCCCCATTTCACCAGCAGAAACTGCGTGTTATGATTACCGCCCTCAGGGCGACGCAACGCTGGTTTGATGTCTTAATCGCAATACGGAGGATAAATCCATGGCGACATTGAAACCCGAAGAACAGGTAAGCGCCAACATCTCGCGGCGGCAGTTCATGGAGACCGCGTCGATGGCGGCACTGGGGACGGCGCTTCATTCCGTGACGGGGGAAGCCCAGGCCCCGCCGGCCGCACCGCCCAACATTCTCCTGATCATTTCCGACGAGCACAACGCCTCGGTGACGGGTTGTTACGGGAATGACACGATCCAGACGCCCAATCTGGACCAACTGGCGGCGCGCGGGGTGGTGTTCGAGAACTGCTACACGAATTCTCCGCTCTGTGTGCCGTCGCGCCTTTCCATCACTTCGGGGAAATACTCCAGCCGGGTGAGCGCCTGGAGCAACTCCTGCTGGCTTCCCAGCGCCGACTACCCTTCCATCGCGCGGGTGGTTCAGACTCGCGGCTATGAAACCTTCCTGACGGGAAAGATGCACTACGACCGGACGCGGCGCTACGGGTTCACCGAAATCGGCAAAGCTGTGACCAATCAGGATATCAAAACCGGGAAGGGTGGCCGCCGCGCCTTCGATGACACCAGCGTCGATTTGCAGGCCTGGTATAGCCGCTCCAGCCAGTTTCGCTCCGGTGACAAGTCGCAGGTGCTCAACCATGACCGCGCGGCCCTTGGTCATGCGTGCGACTTCCTCGCCAACCGGAAGAATTCGGCCTCACCTTTCTTTCTGGTGGTCGGCTTTCTCGCGCCGCACTTTCCCCTGGTCGTTCCGGAAGAGTTCCATGCTCCCTATCGCGGGCGCATCAAACCGCCCCGCCTGCCGCTGGGGCACCTGGAAATGCAGCCGCTGAATTACCAGCACCTGCGCCACGGGTTTGGTTGTGTCAAGACCGACCCCGAGGTGGTGATCAAGGGACGAGAGTATTACCATGGGCTTACGCAGTGGTGCGACCACAACATCGGGCAAGTGCTGGAGGCGCTGGCCGAAAGCGACGTCGCCAAGAATACGGTGGTCATTTACACTTCCGACCACGGGGAAAACATGGGAGAGCACGGTCTCTGGTGGAAGAACTGCATGTATGACAACGCCAGCCGCGTTCCCTTGATCGTGAGCTGGCCGGGCCATTGGCAAGCGTCGGGTCGAAGGCAGGGAGCGTGCAGCTTGGTGGACGTGGTCCAGACCATTGCCGCCATCGCCGGCGCCTCAACCCCCGAGGATTGGAACGGCAATTCTCTGGTCCCATGGCTCCACGATCGCAATTACGCCTGGAAGGACCTGGCCGTCAGCGAATATTACGCTCACAACATTGCCTCCGGCTATGCCATGCTGCGGCACGAGAATTACAAGTATGTTTATCACACCCAACCCACCGCGGGCTTTCCCGCGCAGCGTGAACTCTACGATCTGGCGACGGACCCCGATGAATTCGTCAATCTCGCGTCCATCCCCGAGCAGCAGAAGAGAATCCGGGAGTACCACGCCCTGTTGATTAAGGAAATCGGCGAAGATCCCGAGAAAACCGAAAAGCGCTGCCGCGCCGATTTCGCCGAAGGCTATCACCGCAGCGTGCCCCACGACGAAGCCGCGCCGAATGAATCGCCATCGGACGGCGCTTGATCTCGTGCCGCTAGAACAGCACCTTCAGCGCGAGCTGGATTTGCCGCGCGGGGAAGGTGCTGCGAATGGTTCCGAAGGCCGCGTCGGAGATGTTGGAATCCGGAATGGCCAAGTTAGTGTGATTCAGGGCGTTGAAGAACTCCGAGCGGAACTGGAGTTTCACGTTCTCGTGGATTTTGAAAAACTTGTCCACGCCCAGATCCCATTGCCAGAAGCTGGGCCCGCGGAAAGAGTTGCGCCCGACATCGCCGAAGGGAGCGCCGGCTGAGGGCACGGTGAAGGTATAGGCGCCGTAGTAGTGGTTAATCGGGTCGTTGAGGACGGGGCTGGCGCTGGGAGCCACATTGGGGCGCATGATGGCTTCGCCGCGGTAGTCGGGGATGCGGCCCGTCACGTCGTTCGCCGCCCCGGGTGTATAGGCCACATCCAGCGGAGTTCCGGAATTGGCGAAGTTGATGGTATTGGCCTCCCAACCGCCGAGAATCCCATCGACGACAGAATGCCAATTGGAGCCGAACTTCCGGCCCTTGCCGAAAGGCAGCTCATAAACAAAGCTCGTGGTGTTGAGGAGCGTGGCGTCCAGGCTGGAAGGGCCGCGCTCGCCGGCCAGGTTGTAAATATTCTGAGGATTGGCCGCGTAGTAGCCGGAACCGTATTCCAGAGCTTGCTCGGAATTGGTGAGCGACTTGGACCAGGTGAAGGAATTGAGGAAGTAGAGGCCGTACGAGGTCTTGTGCTCGAAGCGCACGGAAAGCCCATTGTAATTCTGGAAGCCGACGGGATCCACGAAGGTGATGGCGCCGAAGGCCTGGTCAGGACGGCGAGCCTGAATGCCCAGTGTGCCGCCGGGGGCATTCGGCAGCGCCTGATTGTAATCCCCGATGATGGGCAGGCGCAGGCTGTGATTGCCGGTATAGCCGATTTCCATCAAGGTGTTTCTCCCCAGATCGCGCTGGACCGATAAGAACCAGCTCTGCACATAAGGCCAGCGCGTGTTGGCGGGGATGTAGCTGATGTTTGCCGCCGCAGGATTGGCGGCGAAGCTGGCCGGGCTGGCGAAGCCGGTGGGAAAACCTCCGAAACTCGTCATGAATCCGGCGGGCAGCGAAGTGCTCCCGCTGGGCAGAGTCTGGTTCGTGGTGGCGATATCCACCTGCGGGCCGTTGATGCCGAGTTCATCGGCGCTGCCCACCCGGTTCAGGTGTACGTAGCTGATGCCATAGCCGCTGCGAATCACCGTTTTCTGGTCGGCGCTGTACGCCAGGCCGATGCGCGGCGCCCAGTCTTTGTAGTCGGGATTCACCAGCGTGCGGTTGCTGTTCGAGGCCGTCAACATCGAATTCGTGGCAGGATTGAAATTGGAGAGTACGTTGTCGCGTTCCCAGCGCGGCGTGGCGAATTCCCAACGCAGCCCGAGGTTTAAGGTGAGCTTGGAACTGACGCGATAGTCATCCTGGCCATAGAAGAAGTACTGCCGCTGGCGATAGCTCCCCACCAGGTAGTTGGCAAGCTGCACCTGGCTGGGCACACCGAAGATGAAATCCGCAAGGTTGTAGCTGGCGGTATCGGAAGTAATGGAGCAGCCGGAGGCCTGTCCGAGTTCGGCGCAGGTCGGTTTGCTGGATTGATTGGCGTAGGCATTCAGACCGTACACGGGGTTGATGTCCATCACTTCAGTGTGGATGCTGCCCATCTCAAAACCGGTCTTCAGTGCGTGGCGGCCGTGCATCCAGGAGTAGTTCACCTTGGGACCAAACGAGGTGGGATTCTGAAATTGCGGGTTGGTGGCTTGCCGCCCGATGACCGAGCTGAAGCCGCTGATGTTCTGGGTGTCCAACCCACCGGTGAGGAAGGGCACCGTGGGCACGCCGGGAACGCCGTATTCCGAGGTCATGCTTTGGGTGCCCAGAAATACCGGGAACTTCCCGCCCAGAATGTGCGAATAAGACACGCGAACGTCCAGCAGCGAGCTTGGGGTGACCGTATAGGTGTAGGCAAGCACCGCGTTTTCGTCCTGGGCTTTGACATTGCCGTTGCCACTGCCACCGGCGAGGCTGGGCGAGAGGTCGGGCTGATAATACTGGGCGTCAATGCGCTGGCTGTAGCGCACAAAGCCCGACATCTTGTTGTTGATCTGATAATCGACCTTGGTATCGAACTTGTCGTAGAAATCGCGGGTGAGCAGCAGCACCTGCAAATCGTTGGAACGCGACGTAGTGAGTGAGGGCAAGGTGATGGTGGGCAATTGGCTGAGCACCGTCGCGGCAAGTGGATTGAGGGTGGAAACAGGAATTTTGGTGCCGGCCTGATACACCGTGCCGGTCGCCGGGTCCGCCACCGTCACCGGCAGTATGCCCTGCTGATCGTTGCTATCGGGAATGGTATCGAAGGTCAGGGCGCGTTGCAGCGAGCGGTAGCCCTCATAGTCGCCGAAGAAAAAGATCTTATTCTTGACAATCGGCCCGCCGACCGTAAATCCGAACTGGTTCCGTTGCAGCGGGGGCTTTACGAACCGGGGTGGCGGAACAAAAATGAAGCCCACCGCATTCAGGTCGGTGTTGCGGAGAAACTCATAAGCCGTGCCGTGAAACTCATTGGTGCCGGAGCGCATGGCGGCGTTCACCACCGCCCCGCCCACGCGGCCGTACTCGGCGCTGTAGTTGCTGGTGATGACCTTGAACTCCGCAATGGCGTCCGGCGAGGGCTGCGCCACCTGGTTCGAGTATCCCTGGTTGCTCGTCGAGTAGGCGTTGTTGTCAATGCCATCGAGCAGGAAGCTGTTATAGGTGCTGCGCATGCCGTTGACGTTGAAGGCGCCTTCGCGCGGAGGAACGGCGTAAGCGTAGATCGACCGGTGGACGTTGGTAGTGAGCAGCGCCAGGTCGGAAAAATTACGCCCGTTGAGCGGTAGTTCGAGGATCTGCTGAGTATTCACCACCTGTCCTTTTTCGCTCGAATCGGTATCGAGGGTTGCGGCCGCTCCCTTAACCTCGACGGATTGGGTTATCGCGCCCACCTGCAGGGCCGCGTCCACTCGCTGCCGGGCGTTCACATCCACCCGCACATCGGGGGTCGTGAATTTCTCGAACCCGGTTTTTTCCACGGTCAGGCTGTAGCGGCCCACCTTCACATTGAAGAAATCGTAATCGCCGCTGGCGTCCGTGGTGGCCTGGGATTGGATACCGGTCTCCAGATTCGTCAACGTCACGGTGGCGCCGGCAACGATGGCGCCCGACGCGTCGCGAACCGTGCCCAGGACTTCGGCGGATTCAAACTGGCCGTAAGCCAGAGCCGTCAGGAAGAAAAAGCAAAGGGTGAAAAGTAGAGTGGTCTTGCGCAAACCTGTCATGGTTGTCTCCTTAATTGAAAACGCCGCAACCTGTGCGCTGCTTGGCGACAATAATACGAAGTCAGAAGTCTGCTTAGGAAGCCAGCCCGATTCATCGTGGCGAAAGTGCGCCGCTCAGGCTTGGCGCTCGGCGCGCAGTCTTCCACGCCGGACGGTGGGGGAAACACCGCCTGAAACGGGAAGACTTTGTCCACGGACCTCTGACTCGGAACACTACCTTGTTGTGTCGAACGGATTTTGACCTCAGAACATTGCTGCAGGTTTACAAGGGGGTGAATTTCCGGTATAGCTGAGCCGCCGTAGCGCGGACCCCCGCCTTTGGGGTCCGCGGCTTTTACCGAGCAAATGCCGCAAATCTTAGAGACGGAGCCCCCCCTGCCATTGGAAACGGGAGCGCGAGTCGACGTAAGAGCCGTAGACCAAAACCGGAGGCGCTACGCTTGCTCTTGAAGTTGGAAGCGGGAACCGAAGTAAGAGCTGCGGACCCGCCTTCCAAAATATGCAGGTTTTGGGCAGGGCCTCGGGAACATGCGTGGGCCTGCAGATCAGTTACGTGCCACTCACTGGTAACAATTTTGGGCGGTATGTTTCAGGTTCGAAGGTTCGCAATGATGAACGACTTGAATGGATCAAAGCATCTCTGTTTGAGGTCAAGGAAGTCCGCGCTGGAATACTGCGTCATCTCGTATCTCGCGTCTTGCGATGCGTCTTTGAGCGAACGATACCAATTAAATGGTTGGGGAGATTGGCGAAACAACGGTATTTGCTGGAGGGCCAACTTCTCGCTGTCATTCCGCGAATAGCTTTTGATTTGAAAGCCCTCCTGGGCTGCCAACGCTCGCATCCAGTGCAATGCGCTGTAAAACAAGACAGTGATAGCCCAACCCGCGAATTTCCCTTCCGCCAATTTGTGAACGCCGAGCAACTCTTCGTTATGGAGTGCCTTGGAACGGTGTTCGAAAGGAGTGGCCATCGCTAACGCCTATAAAGGTAGACTTTCTCACCATCGTCAAACTGCTCATGTCCGGCGGGGACCACAGCCGTATTGAAGTCGAAGCCCACTTCCGGGTACAGGTTCAGCAGTTCCCATTCGGCTTCGTAAACCAGCGCGCGGTCGTTCCTGTCGGCTGAATCGATATAGGTCCAGATCGTGATTCCCGAGGAATCCTCCGTACCATATACCGCCCACACCTTCGGATTGTCCCTCAACAGGGATACGAACTCTTTGAGAATCGCTTGCGCAGTAGGGTGATGGCGACGGGTCAAGATCCCGGGCATTTCATCCGCCTGTTGCAGCGATTCCTCCCGAACCTGCCAAAACCCCAACGAGTGAGTGCCATCTATGGTGAGAATATCTGTGCCCATCGGTATCTAATCTCCCTGTTGGTCAACGACCACGGTCATACTCGCAAGCGAGAGTGGCTCTGCTTCACCATTTTCTTGCATCAGCTCAAGTGCATAGGGTCCCGGGTGCTTGAATAGGTTGCTACTTAGAGGCCAGACAGCCTGCATTGGTCCGAACTCCGCAAGGGAATCACGCCAATAATCCTCAGGTATCTTATTGCCATCAGGATCGATCACTCTTAGGGTGACCGTGCAGGGCTCTATGACAACGACCTTATAGAAAACGAAAAAAACCTTAACCTCCCTCCGGGTGTGGGGGATGATAATTCTATCAAATAGCCCGTGCAAGGTTACCTTCCCATCGCGTGCTTTAGTCGCATCCTCGCATAGGAGAAACGCAAGGAGCTTGCACTTGGCCATGCCGAAATATTAACAAACTAAGGGCGGGGTATCAAATCGCTTGGGATTACCGAGTTCTGCGAAAGTTGCCGGAGCGCCCCGAGGCATCGGGGCGCCCCCGCGGGGTCGCCGCTTTTCAGACAATTCGAAACATGCTAACTTGCCGCGCATGCCCACCCATGGACCAAGGCCTGTCACGGCGGTTGCCCTGGCCGCAATGTTCGCGGCGGTTCTCGTCGCTGACCACGTGAAGAGGGTGCAATCGAGTGTCCGCCAGGAATTCCTGAAACGGCTGGTGGCGGCGGCGATCGAACGGACGCACCACGCCGTGCGTTACGATCCCTCCTACGTCCGGATTCCATATCCGGGCGGAGACGTCCCTGCCGACACGGGGGTCTGTACGGACGAGGTGATTCGCGCCTACCGCGCCGTGGGAGTGGATTTGCAGAAAGAAGTCCACGAAGATATGACGCACAATTTCTCCGCCTACACGCGCGCGTTGGGGCACTTCGCTGGGCGTCCGGATGCGAATATCGACCACCGGCGCGTGCCCAACCTCATGGTGTTTTTCTCGCGCCACGGAGAAGTCCTGAAGATTACAGGCCGGGGGGAAGATTACGCTCCGGGCGATTTGGTGACGTGGGACTTGGGAGGGAATGTGACACACATCGGGATTGTGGTGGACCAGAAATCACCGGCAAGCGGACGCTACATGGTTGTCCACAACATCGGCCAAGGTCCCCAAATGGAAGATGTTTTGTTTGATTGGAAAATCACCGGGCATTACCGTTACTTCGGACCACAGCACTGAATTTGAGCGGTGTCCGGGAAGCAATAACCGGCGGGCCCAGACCTGCGACGGGCGGAGATGTGTAGCGCGGCCCCCCGTTTTTGGAGTCCGCGGCTCTTACCGCGCAAATGCCACAAATCTCGAAGACGGAGCCCCCCCTTGCCGGATCCCAAAGAATTTGAAAACCGGGGACTGGCACGTGAAAACCGTGCCTGTCACGCTTCCCGCGTCTACTTCTTACCCGCCAATTCTCCCTGCTCCATGAGGAACAGAAACGGCTGGGGTGCATAGCTGGTGATGACACCGGCGAGGTTTACGGAGGCGCCGACGGCCGGCGGGGAGGCCAGAGGTTTTTCCATGGTGACGCGCAGGTCGGCCTTATTGGCCTTCTGGTTGTCTTCGGTGACCGCCACGTCCAGGGAGTCTTTCGTCGCGGCGACCACCGTCACCTTGAATTGCAGCTTGGCAGCGCCGTGGCTCTGCTTGTTATCCAGCGCCGCCCAAACCTTGTCTGCGGCATCGTGATTGGCGGGGGAAGCGTCGCGATAGCTCAGGATGAATTCCCAGTCGCTGAAGGAAAGGGTGGCGACGTCATTTTCCTGCACGGCCTTCACCGCCAACTCTGCCGGCGTGGGGGCGCGCTTGAGGGATTGGGCAAAGTCGGCAGACGGCGCGGATTGAGCCGCGACGCCCGCCGCAATCTGGTCCCAACCGTCATCGCCGCCATGGTACTTGCGATATTTCGCCTGGGTGTAGTGGCTGACATTGGCTTGGGCGGAGGGGTTCCCCTGAAGCAGTTGGGCAGCTTTGGCCGCATACCAGAATCCGGTCACGTCCATAGGGTTCATCTCGAGGTCAGAGATGGAGAGCTGATAAACGTCTTGCGGATTGGTGGGGTCAATGGCCACGGCCTTCTGGTAGCTGTCGCGCGCGGCGGCGTAGTCCTTGGCTTGCAAAGCAGCAAATCCGCTGGCTCCGTAGAAGATATCCGCCAACTGGGAGCGCAGTTTTTCGGCCTGCTCGGGCGGCACGCCCTCCGGCTTCCAGTTGGGCACGAGCTCCACACCCTTGGCGGCGCTCTGCCGCATCGCGGCCAATGCCGCTGGGTCGCCTTGGCTGGCTTTGGCGCGCCGCAGATAGGTAAGAATGGCCAAAGCCTGGATGTGGTCGGGCTTGAGCGCGATGATCCGGTTGGCGGAGTCTTCAATCTTGGCTGCATCCCCGGCCTGTTGGTAGGCGCCCATGGCCTGTTCCAGGGCGTCTACCTTCATCACGCTGTCCGGATATTGCTTCAGGAACGATTCCATGGCCGCCGCCTTCTCCTTGGGGGCGGATGTCTTAAGAGCCGTGATGTAGGCGTCGTATTCGGCAGGATCCTTAATGACTTTCTGGTTTGCCGGCGCGGCGGCTTGCGCGGGGGACCCTGCGGCCGCGGGTGAGTTCGCACCCGCTCGGTCCGGCCCCGTACCGAAGGCCGTTCCCCGCCCCAGACTGATGACGGCCAACAGCAAAAACCCTAGTCGTGTGCCCTTTTTCATGGCGTGCTCCTTTGGCCTGACCGGTTGCTTGTGCCACCTTGGATGAAATCGTTGGTGAAAGTGGTTGCCTACCGCAATATGGGGTCGCAGGAGCAGAAACGCGTGTCCAATCCCCGGTTTCCTTTACATAATCCGCTTGCCTTGGGGGATCTGGCGGGGAAGAAGAAAGGGTTTGATCAGCTCGCCATCGCCGCAGACGGTCATCCCGGGAAGGGACTTATACCATGCGCCTTCCGGAACCTCCGGTTCGGTGTCCAGCCAACGAGCGAGCCGTTCGAGTTGCGAGGCGGGGATCTTATGCTCCTGAATCCGGTCGAGCAGATGCTGGAACAGCGCGGGGGGAAGATGGTGGCGGCTCAGGGGCCGTACCGCCGGCATCCTGCCGGCCTTGCTCCGGTGCCGGCTGGAAGCCGGCGGTACGCCCTGCACCCGGATGCGCCCGCCGCTTAACAGTTTGGAGGAAGCCATCCGCCGACCTGAATCACGTAGACCTACAAAACAAATCCGCGCTACACTCCCCCTGCATTGACACGAGAACTGGTTCCTGAGACCGTTACTACCCACTGACACCGTTACTGCCCCCATGTTTTGCAAGGTCCGCGGCGCTTGCGTGCGGCCGGGCTAAGGGCACGGTCGTAGAATTATTGTGGCGATAAAACTTGGTCCTTTAGTGTGGCGGGCCGCTTTTCCCAGTTGTGATGGATCAGACCGTCGCTGCGCATGGCCAAGCTCAAAGCAAAGCCGCAGCACCAACGGTTCGGAGTTGCAGTGATGGTGTAGTCGTCCACAGGGCCGCCGGGGCTGGTGCGGATGGGTGTGTAGACGATTCGGTAAAATTTCTCGGCCTGAGATGATAGGTGTATGGGGGGGATGCTGGCGGGGTAGCCCTGCAGCGGATGGTCCTTCCTGTAAGCATCCATCACGGCAGGGGCCTCTCGAAACCTTCCAACCATGGAGGCCTGATTGGCGGCCACGAACGACCCATCACCGTGCGGCGAGCCCAAGTAGAGAACTGCGGTGCAAACAACCAATGCAATACGCCCTCGAAGGCGGAAGAACAAGAACGCAAATATCCAAAGCCACAGCAATACGCCGATGAAAGTACAACGACCGGCACCCCAGCAATAAACCCAACAAAAGTCCGATCTGACCTCCATGACGGCCGCCCAAATTCCTACCGGGGCTGTCGCCAACAATGACGACCAGAGCATTCGACGAAGCGTCGGTCGCGCCCGTCCAGTAGGGACATCATTCGGACCGTTCCCCTCGACGTCGCGCGCCGTTGGTGAGGCATTGCCCGGTGCTTTTGAGTTGTATGTGTCCGGCATAGCTGCGTCTCCACGGGCCGATGGAAGCCACCGATTTAAGAAAGCACAATATGGCCAGAAGGTTACTCCCTTTCGCCACAGCTCACAAGTTTCTGAGGAGGGGGACGGGGCAGGCACCAGGTACCCCGGTTTTTCAAGGTGATGGTCATGGTTGCCGCCCATGAGTTGGGGGTGAGGACTTGCAGTGCTTTGTCCGCGACCCGTTCGCGCGGGCGGCCTCCCTTGTGGGGGTTCCTACCTGCGGAACATGGATAAACAGGATGTACAGGATTCTTATGCGGCTTTTTATCCTGTCGATCCTGCCCAACCCTGTGAATACCCGAGCGCAGCTCCTTCACCTTGACATTCTACTGGAAGCGTTGTACCCTCACCTAGAATGTCTACTAAAGAACAACGCGAGCGTATCGAGTTGCTACAGGGCACCCTGGACCTCCTGATTCTCCGCACCCTCCTGCTGGGACCGGCGCACGGCCATGCCATCGCCAAGGCGATCGAATTCAACTCCGCCGACGTGCTGCAGGTCGAGCAGGGATCGCTCTACCCCGCTCTCCACCGCCTCATCAAGCGCAGATGGATTTCGGTCCAGGAGGGCACCTCGGAGAACAATCGCCGGGCCAAGTTCTACCGGCTAACGGCCAAGGGGCGGCGGCAACTGGTGGTGGAAACCAGCAAGTGGGACAAGCTGGCGGGAGCGATCGCACGGATTCTCACGCCCGTGGAACAGGAGGGCAAATCATGAGCCGCCGCAAACGCATGATGGAGGACCTTGACCAGGACATCCGCGACTTCATCGAGCGGGAGACGCAGGACAACATCGAGCGCGGCATGTCGCCCGAAGACGCGCATTACGCGGCGCTGCGCAAGTTTGGCAATGTGGCGCGGGTCAAAGAAGATACGTGGGAGGTGTGGAGCTTCGTTTTGCTTGAGCAACTCTGGCAGGACGTGCGCTTTGGCCTCCGCATGGTGCACAAATCCCCCGGCTTCACCGCCATCGCCACCCTCACGCTGGCGCTGGGCATCGGCGCCAACACCGCGGTGTTTAGCGTCGCCTACGCGGTTCTCCTGAAGCCGTTGCCGTATAACGATCCCGCTCGCTTGCTGCGCATTTATTCGGCAGACATTCGCAATGGCGGTGGCCATTGGATGAGTTCGCCCGCCGATATCGATTTCGTGCGCCGGAAGAGCACTGATTTCCGGGAGATCACCTACTATCAGGAAGGGGGTGCGGTGTTGACAGGCATCGCTGACCCGCAACAAGCCCTGACGGTGACGGTTTCGGAGGATTTTTTCTCCACCCTGGGCATTCCTCCCGCCGAAGGCCGCACCTTTCTTCCGGAAGAGCACACCCCGGGCCGCGACCAAGTGGTGGTGCTTGGCGACGCGCTGCGCCGGCAACTTTTCGGCAGCCGAGCGGCGGTGGGGCAAACGATTACGCTGGACGGGAAAACCCGCACGGTGGTGGGCGTGATGCCGGCGGGCTTTCACTTCCCCCGGACGGAGCCTCCGGTGCAGACGGATATCTGGCTTCCGGGGAGCTTACCCATTGACCCCGCCAATGGCAACCGCGACGTCGCCGCCATCGCGCGGCTGAAGCCCGGCGTAACGCTGCGGCAAGCCCAGGCCGAACTGGGGGCGATGCACGCCGCGATGGAACGCGTGTATTCGAACGACGCCGATTGGAGGTTGCGGCTGGTCCCGCTGCAGCAGGATATTGCCGGCGATGCCCGCCTCCCCATCCTGATTATTTTCGGGGCGGTGAGTTTTGTTTTGCTCATTGCCTGTGCGAATGTGGCGAATTTGATGCTGGCGCGTGGCGTGGCGCGGCAAAGAGAAATGGCCTTGCGGACGGCCCTGGGAGCGGGCCGAGTCCGGCTGATTCGTCAACTGCTGACGGAAAGCGTGCTGCTGGCGCTGATGGGCGGCGGGGTGGGTTTGGCCATCGCGGTGTGGGGCATTCGCGCCCTGCGCGCGACCGCAACCACCGCCATCCCCCGGCTCGCCGAGGTGCAACTCAGCGCCCCGGTGCTGCTGTTTACGCTGGTTTCCTCACTCCTGGTGGGACTGGTATTTGGCCTTGCCCCCGCGCTGCCGTGCTCCCATCTGTCCCTTCGCGGCGCTCCTCGAGAAGCCTTGGTTTCGGCCGGCGGATTCCGGCGCCGTACTCTCAATCGTTTTCTTCTTATCACGCAGATGGCGCTTTCACTTGTCCTGCTGATCGGCGCGGGCCTGATGGTGAGGAGTTTCCTCCTGTTGACCTCCGTGAAATTGGGCTTTCAACCGGACAACGTCCTGACCTTTGCGACGGGCTTGTCCGGGGAGAATTATGGCTCCTCGGTTCGGCGAGCTTCGTTCTATCAACAGACACTGGAGAGGATTCGCGCCGTGCCCGGCGTGGATTCGGTGGCGCTCGCAAGTTCCCTGTCGCTCAACGGCGGCATCCAAGTGCCGGCACGACTGGATGGCCAACCCGCGCCGCCCCCGGGTGACGAGATCAATGTGGCGTACCAAGCGGTTACGTCCGATTATTTTCGTGCCATGCGCATTCCCCTGCTCGAGGGCCGCTTTATCTTGCCGAGTGACGGGAAGGGCGCCCCATCCGTGGTGGTGGTGAACCAGGCGTTCGTCCGGAAATTCCTTCCGGGAATGAATCCGCTGGGACAGCGTTTGTACGGAGGGATGGGTGGGGAGATGCGCCGTGAAGTGGTGGGAGTGGTGGGCGATGTACGCGAGGCCGGACTCGCGAAGGAGCCCATACCGGAAATCTACGTGCCGATTTTTCAAGCTTGGGTCTCGCCTTTCATGGCTTATGTGGTGCGCACGCGTGTGGAACCTTTAAGCGTAGCGCCGAGCATCCGGCGGGCGATTTTGGAGGTGGACAAGAGCCAGCCGATCGCCCAGGTTCAAACCATGGAGCAAATTGTTTTCGGCGCCTCCGCACCCCCTCGCTTCCGCACCGAACTGCTGAGCTTGTTTTCTCTGCTGGCATTAATCCTGACCGCCGTGGGGCTCTACGGCGTGACGGCCTATCTGGTTTCGCAGCGAACCCATGAAATTGGCGTGCGCATCGCCTTGGGCGCGTCGCCCGCGGGCATTTTGCGGCTCGTTCTCAAGGAGAGCGCCGTACAGATTGGCGCCGGCATTCTTCTCGGCCTAGCGGGCGCTATGGCCCTCGCGCGCGTCGTTTCGACCTTGCTGTTTACGATTAAGCCGACCGACCCGGCAACGTTTCTTTTCGTGTCGTCCCTGATGTTGGCCGTCGGCCTTCTCGCCTGCTACCTCCCTGCGCGCCGCGCCATGCACGTCGATCCCATGGTGGCGTTGAGATACGAATAGCGCAAAGGAAGTCGACAGTCGACTTCTTTATCCTGTCTATCCTGTCTATCCCTGTGAATGCCGGAAGAAAAAACCGCTTCAGCGCTGGAGGGGTGCGCGCATGAGCTTTTCCATTTCGATGGCGGTTTTGACGTGGTCGGGGAAATTGGTGATGAGGATGTCAAACGAGTAGCGCTTGCTGATGCCCATGGCTTCGTTCAGTCCGTCGGCCACGCGCACGGCAACGCTGCGCGCCACATCCGACGCCGTTCCGGGAAGGAGAATGCCGAATACGCCGGAGGTGAATTGGTAGATGGAATCTTCGCCGCGCAACTTGCCCATCATGGCCTTCACCGCCTCGCCAAAGGCGGAATAAATCTCCTCGCCCTCGGAAATGTTGGGAGAAACTTCCAATGAAATGGTGAGTCCGGAAAGGGGCAGCTTGCTGTTGACGGCGCGTTGCAGTTCCAGGGCCAGGCGGTCGCAAAACTGGCCCGGGCCGAACAACGTTTGCAACAGTTCCTTGTTTCCCTGGGCGCGCCGTTCCAGGTTGTGCTTTCTCTCCTCGCTCAACTCCCTGCGCAGGCGCGCGATCACCACCTGGCGGTCAATCAGGTAACCCACGAAAAGCACGGCGAGCGCGCAGAAGCCGATAATTCCTTCCAGCATGGCGCGCCGGCTCACCGCCACCCACAGGGCGGACGCCAGGGAGTACATGTGCAGGGCCAGGCCACCGGCCAGGATAAGAATCATGACAATCGCCAAAACCCATAACTGCCAGTTGCGGCGGTCAAGGTCCTGGAGGCGAACTCGATCAAAAATCAACATCGCTTGTTTTCCCCAAATCCCAGAGGGTGCAAATAAGTTACGCCACCTTCTTCACTTCGGCCGCCAGGGGATCGCCCGGGGGCAGGCTGGCGAGTTTCGCCACCAAACCCGCCGCCGTGGCCGACCCGTGGTTGTACAAACCGCCCAGGGCCGCGCGGCGCACCGGCAAAGCTTGTGCCGCATCCACAGCAATTCTGTAAAGAGCTTCGGCGGCGCGGTCAGAAGGCACGGCGCCGAGGGCGATCACGGCTTTCTCCCGCACGCCCGCCTTCAATTCCTTTTTGCCCAGGACGAGCGCTTCCAGGTGCTCGACGCTCGCCGGATCTTTCAGTACCGTCAACTCATCGAGTGCCATCTCCAACACGGCGGCTTGCATTTCCGGCAAAGCTTCCGCCAGGACGGCTCCCCGGCCGGCGGCGCTGCTTTTCAGAATGGATGTAACCGCAGCGTGTTGCACCCTGAAATCCTCGTGGCGGAGCGCTCCGCGCAATTGCGCCGGCAGGTCGGGATCACCCAAATCACCCAGAATGTATGCGGCGTTGCGCACGATCTCCCAGCGCGGGTCGGAAAGGCGCTGGCGTGTGGCCTCAATGGCGGGAGCGCCCATGCCGCGCACCAGGCGGATCAAAGGCAGGCGGTTGGAGGCCACGGGCTCATCATCCAGGCGCCGCTGGGCCGCCTCCGCCCCGAGAGGTCCAATCATGGTCAGCAGGGAGCTGGCGGTGTGCACCCAGAGCGGGTCGCTGCGCCTTTGCAGGAACGACTCGATGAGCCTGTCCAAAGCGTCCGGAGAGAGGAAGCCGGCCAGGGCCTTGCCGCAACAGTCCGCATGCTGGCCGGGGCGCCGGGCCATGGTGCGTTTAAGGTCCGAGGCGAGCTTGTGAACAAACTCGAAATCTTCAAAGCGGCCGGCATTCTGCGCCACGATGGCCAGGCAATGGGTGGCCTCCTGGTGGCAGGGCCAATGCAGGCGAGTCTCGTCCAGGATTTCCCGGAGCAATTGCTCCGCCAGCGTGTGCATTAGCGGCAGCGTCTGCGCACTGGACAAAACGCCCAGCAGTTCCGGCGTGCGTTTCAGCTCTTCCGCGCGCACCGCGGAGGGAGCTTTCTCCCAGGTGGAAAAATAGTGTTTGGCGACCTCCGCGACCTCGGAAGTTTTCCCTCCGCTCATGGCCTCTTTAAGGTATTGCAGGAGGCGGGCAAAATCCTGCGGGGTGTAACGCTCCTGGCTGAGGATTTGGGCGTGCTTCTGATCCGCCGGAAGCGTGAACCATGTCACTTCCCGGCGAATGCGTTCAAAAGTATCCGTGGGCAGGTTCGCCTGCTCGACGTATTGCGACAACTTTTGCAGCAGACGGTCTGGGACGCGCGTCGCCTTCAGCCCCCGAAGCAGGATTTGGAGAACATCTCCTTCGGCGCTTCCCTGGCCGCCTTCAACTGCTCCGCTACCTGTGCCGCCCCCGCCGCTGCCTGTGCCTCCAACTCCGCCCACTCCGCCGGGGCCCGATGCGCCCCCGATGCCTCCGACGCCACCAACTCCTCCGACGCCCGATGCGCCCCCGGCGCCGCCACCGCCCGCTGCCGCCCGCAGGCGCTCCGTCGCCCAACCGGCAATAGCGTCTTCCATCAGGTGCGCTGCCATGACCCCCGGGGAGTGGCCGCGGAGATCGGCCTGCTTTTCCGGAGGCAAAGCGGAAAGCAGAGAGTCGGGCTTCATCGCGGAGAGCATTTGCGTCATGGCAATCAGCAATTCGGAGACGTTGCCATCCGGATCCGCCACCGTGTTGCGAGCCGCCTCTTCGGCCACCTCCACCAATTCGCGCGGGCTGCCAGCCAGCCCCTGCGGCTTCTGGAGGCCGGCGGCTTCCAGGAGCATGTCCAGCGCCATGGTGGCGGCGTGGGCATCCGAGGGGGGAGCGGCTTGCCCGGTGAGGAGGGACTCGACGTCACCCCCCACTTCGATCATGTCGCTGTCCTCTTCCTTGGGTTTGGGCGCGGGCGTAATGCGTACGTTTTCAATGGGATTTGCCGCCAGGAATTTCTGGATTCCGCCCCGCTCCGCAATCACCAGGGGCCGCGTGGTGAGCAACGCCAGCGCGCGTTTGAAATCCTTCAGCTCCACCCCCGGCTGGAAAGTGATCGCCCCGATTTCCCGCTTGATGAACTCCACTTCCAAATGCGTGATGTTGGTTTGAGTGGCCAGGCTGGTGTTCAGCAGAATCCTTTGATTCATAAAACCAAAGGTGAATGGCCCGCCCGCCTTGAGCAGCGGGACCAGGACGTCCCAACACTGCTGCACGGCGCGTCCCGCCGCGGGGTGATCCACGGAATACATGGCGCTGACTTTGAAGAGCGTCTGGAAGGCTTGTCCAAATGCCATGCCTTGAGCCTTAAGCTGGCTCTTGTCTTGGGCGCCGGCGCGGGCGGGAGAAGGATTCAGTGCCACAGGTGATTCCAACCGAGCTTCCACCTACCAGGAGGTGGCCAAGCCCTTACGGGTGTTTCCAGGAACAGACAAATTGTCGAAGCGGGGCCGAAAGAGCAAAATTGCCCGCAACTGCCTGTAAAACATAACAGATGAGCATTTTAATTGCCAGCATACGATTGCCATCGGTCGCGCTGGGAAGTTCCGCACAGTAGCGAGCCTTTGCGGAATATCCATAATGCAAATTTAGTTCGCGGCGGAGGCATTCAAAAAAATTTCGTCGCCAATCGATTTGGCAAAAGCGTCCACTTCCGAAAGAGGCCGCATGGAAATCTCGGCATCCTTCAAGATTCGATGAGAATGGCTCGCGATCTTGTCTCCGCGCGCGGGCCACGCTTCGATGATGGCCGTGAGTTCCGCGGGTTGGTGCCCGCGGACATAACCCATGGTCAGCGAAAGCACGCTGGCGAGTTCATGATCGCGGTGCAGCGAGAGGGCGTGAATCAGTTTCAGATGCCCGTTCGGTTTTCCGCCGACCATGAGCGGCCGGTAACCAAAGTCAAAATGAAAAGGGTTACCAGCGTGCGTCAAGGGTTCAGCGGGAATGCGCTTCTCGAAGCGCGGGTCATTGAAGACCCGGGCGCGGCGAAGCGCCTCCACCAAGCCCTGCTTGATGCGCATGCGCGTATCAGCCGCGGGTAGATCCGCCGGACGTTTGCCCACCAGCCTTTCGAACAATTGTGCCAAAAGCGCCTGGGGTTCAGCGGCCAGCACCGGACGCGCCGGCGCAAGTTGAATGAGGTTGGAAAGAGATTGCTGCATCTCATCAAGGAAGCCTTGCAGGTTATCTTCGTGCTGTTGAATTTGCTGTTCGAAATGGCCCTGCAAGTCGTGCAGGAATTCCAGGTCGGCTTGCCGATGGAAGCGTTTGATGCGGCGGAAGTCGGGAGTGATCAGGCAATCCAGAAATTGCTCCTCGGCGCTGTGCAGAAGGAGGCCGATGTTGAGAAACTCCTCCCGCTCGGGGTGGGGAACGTAACGCACCAGGTAATACGCGCAGGCCTTCAAGCTGTCTTCAACGGTCATTGGCATCTCTACGAGTCAGGGGATAGGGGCCAGCACCATGCCGCCCTTCTCCTGACTCCTGACTTCTGGCTCCCGACTCCTTCTTTCTCACCCCCAATTGGGAAACGGATGGAGCGCGGAATTCTTGGCGTCAATAATGGCCTGGCGCAAAGTGCGCCGCCGCGCATAGAGCACTTCCACCAGTCGCGCCAGTTGGCCGGGATCCGGTTCGCACCAATTCGTGGGGATTCCTCCTGTGCAGTCCTCCAGTTCACTGGTCGTGAGGTTTTCGATGCGGGAAAGCACTGGCTCAAACGATTCCATCCCCCTGACCTTCTCGTAAACCAAGCGGCGGGGGTAGAGGCCGCGAATGGGGCTGTCGGGGAAGGTCCAGTCCCCGTCGTTGAAGCAAAACCCGTGGTCGATCATGGCCACCGAGTAAGAAGATCCCTCGTCGTCGGCAGGACGATGGAAGATCACCTGACGGCCGTCGCAGTTGCAAGTCCACTTGTCAAATACGAAGGCTCCCAGGAAGACGGAGTTCAGGTGCTTAACGCGCCGCAGAAGGCGATCAGGCAGGAAATCCACCACCAGGGTTTGCCCGGGGATGCCCGGGAAGCGCGAGCCGAACTGCAGGCCTGGCCGAATCGGTTCGCGGCGTTCGCCAACATCGAACGCCAAGTCAGGATTGCCGCCGAGCAAGGATCGGGAAACTTCCACAAACGCCGCGGCGGCCACGGGCAAGCCCACAAGTTGCGCCAGGCGCGAGGCCAGCATCTCGTTGGCGAGCACCCGCGCGTGCTGAGGGTTATTCTGAAATTTTACGACGTAGTTGTCGCCGTCTTCGCAGCGGACCAGCCAAGGCTGCGATGCGCCGCGCATCCGGCGGACAAACTCCCGGGCACGAACCCACGGCGTCGCTGCTCCGCGCGTGGGGTTCGTTGCCGACAAATCGGGATGCGGCCCTCCGGCATTACTGCGCAAACGAGTGGGCTGAGTGGGAGACATGTCCCCACAAGCACGAAATCTTCGCATGCACACGGCCCCTCATGGGTGAACCCGGCCTCCGCCACTGACCCTGCTGAGGGCCGACACGGAAAGGCTCGCCCCAGGCCCTGCGCAGAAAGTTTCGCCTAGCGCCGCCCTTTTTTCTTTGCGGCCTTCTTCGCCTTCTTAGCTTTTGCGGCAGGCTTCTTGGCCTTGACCGCTTTCTTGGCCGCCTTTTTCACCGGCTTCTTTGCCTTGGGCGCGGCTTTCTTGGCCGGCTTCTTCTTTGCCGGGGCTTTTTTGGGAGCGGCGGGCGCGGGTTTGGGAGCTGCCGCGGCAGCGGGCGCAGGCTCCGGAGCCGGGGTCACCGTTTCCTCTACCTCAAAGGAGACTTCTTCCTCAATCTCCTCGCCCTCTTCTCCTAAACCCTCTTCCGTTTCCTCTTTGTAATCGGAGGAGAGTTCCTCCCCGAAATCCTCCAGCTCATCCCCATGTTCATTTTCATCTTCGAAGGCCATGCACCCCTCCTCCTGTCGTATGTGTTCAGCCCGGTCGTTTCACTTCATTTAACGCTAGCTCCGATCCGAGCAACAAAAACTGGTCGTGGGGGCAGGTGTATACCAGCCGAATCATCCTGTCAAGAGCAATCGCGGAATTTGTTATGGGGGCGAGTGGACGGTCAATGCCGCCGCGGGAGTGGGGCTCTTTCCGGACGCCACGGGCTTCTTTTGCGCGGTGGGGGTTTGGGTAGAAGGGTGCGTGGGTTTGGCAGCCGGCCGCGGGTGGGATGGCCGGGGCGTGGTGGGAGCTTGTGCAACCACGTAGAGGCTCAAGGTTCTTCCCGCAACCAATTTTGAGGTCTTCAGCCCGTTCCAGCGGCGAATCTGATAAGCCGTCACGTTAAAGCGATCGGCAATGAGATCCACAGTGTCACCGGGGCGCACGCGGTAATGGACAAGCCGATAGGCGACAGGTTCGCGCACGCGGGCCAGGGACGCGTCAGTGCCCACCGCCATGGGAACCACCAGGTGGGCGCCCTGCTCCAAAGATGCGTTGGCGGCGAGTTGATTCGCCTGCGCCAGGGCGACCGGCGAAATTCGCAATTGCTTTGCAATCCCGGCCAGCGTTTCGCCTTCCAGCACTTTGTGCGCGCGCCACCAGATGCGCTTGTCGGGAGGAATCGAAGCGATGGTCTGCTCGTAGAGGTCCTTGGTTCCTGCGGGCAAATTCAAAGTGAAGGCCGGGGCGTTGCCGGGAGTCGTCCAGCGCTGCAAGCTGGGGTTGAGCTTTACCAGGTCTTCGACGGGATGGTCAATTAGCTGGGCAATCAGGCGCAAATCCGTGGGCGTGTTCACCTCCACCTTATCGACCGCCAGGGGAGGATCGGGTTGCGTGTCGAATCCGTAAGCCTTGGGATCTTTGCCGATCAGGGCCGTGGCCAGGAAGATGGGAACATAGTTCTCCGTTTCCGCCGGCAAGGCGTGAAGCCTCCGCAACTCCCAGTAATCGGCATATCCGGTCTTCTCAATGGCGCGCTGCACGGTCAGGGGACCACTATCGTATGCCGCCATCACCAGGAACCAGTCGCCAAAGGTTTCGTAAAGATCTTTCAAGTGGTGGGCGGCGGCAGCGGCAGACTTTACCGGGTCTTTGCGCTCATCCACCCACCGGTCCTTCTTCAAGCCATAGAGAGCCCCCGTCCCCTGCGCGAACTGCCAAATGCCCACGCATTGCGCTTTGGAAACGGCAAAGGGATTGAAAGCGCTTTCGCCCGCCGCCAGATAAATGAGGTCCTGAGGCAAACCCTCCTTGCGCAAGGCCTCGCCGATGATTTCCCCGTACGTTCCCACCCCGCGCAATACCATGTCCATGTAACCGCGGCCGCGGCTCTGCAGGTATGTCATCACGCCGTCCACATAATCATTGGAAACCAGGGGCAAATCCGAATGCACGGACTGCAATTCCTGCTGGGCGCGTTGCTTGGTGCGGGGATCGACGGGGAAAGTGAGGCCGGAAAAGGAATCCAGGGGCGTGGGCTCGTAGTTATGCAGGCTCAGAGCATTGCCGCCCTCCAGCGACGCGGCCTCCACCGAGTAGACATCCTCCACAACCTTCTCGAACTCGGCACTTAACCGCTCATCACCCTGGATATCCAGGCCCGATTCCAGCAGCGTGGCCAGCGCCTGGTCAAATTCCTGCCTGGACTTTTCCAGGTTCCCCGCCCGGTATTCGCTCATGCCGCTCGCATACAGCGCCTCCACTTGCTTCACCAGCAGATCGGTGGCATCGGGAAGAGCCGCGGCCTCGGGGGGGTGAACAGGCTCGGCGGGCTGGACGGGCTGGGTCTGCGGGGGCGGGGGCGGAGCGGGAGCCTGCACGGTCGTGGGGTGCTTTTCTGTCGTCGCGCAGCCATTCAGCAGAACCACTGCGCCGAGAAGACAGGTCCGCCATCGCCTTGTCAAAACCCACCCCTCCGTAAGTCCGAAGATTGCGGGCGCTTGCCCACTCCCCGCGCCCGCAGAGAATTTCAGTTTGAATTCTACTTGCCCAAAGATTGTGCGGTCAACCCGAAAGTGGCCGGTGGCGCAACTCGACCCGGCTCTGCACTTGCATCTACCCGCCTCCGCGAAGATACCGTCGATTCGTCGCAAATTCGCCGCAAATTTCTGCGAAATTTGTGTCGGCTAGCCGAAAATGTCCGTTTCTTTTCGGGCACTTTGTCGTTGTCTTGTTTGTTTTCATACACATTCCGGCTTTGAACGTATATTTTCTTAAATCTTTTTTCGCAGTTTCCCCCGCCGGACCTTCCCGAAGGCATTGATAAGACGCCACATCCGGTGCAAGCAGGAGTCCTCCGGTCTGTTTCGAAGATTTTGAGGCCTGCATCGCCGCACGCATCTCCCCGCCTTGGCTCGCTCCCATTCCGTGGGCTCACTTGCGTTTCAGTACGGAGAGACATTCAAACCTCCGAATCGCAGTGGATAGGTGCTAGGTGTCAGGGGCCGAGACCGAGCAGCCAGAACCTGGATGCTGGGTAAGTCCGCCAGAAACCAAGCCTGCGTCCAGCGCCTAGCCCTGACACCTGGCACCTGACACCAAACACCTCGTACCGGTACCTAGACCCTGACAACTAGCCATGGTGCGCGATTTGGCGCTGGCGCCAATCTCCAAATATGTGGCGAGCATTCGCCATGCCATAGGCCAGAATTATTGCCCATGAACGCGGAAGCGCCCATAAAGCGGTCAAATTGCAGCACACCCTTCCCGGAGTTTTCGCAGGGTGAAATTCCAGCCTCCGCTAACTTCCTTCGCGGCTCATGAGGTCCGATTGGCGGTCCGATTTGTCGACTTGGCAGGTCGGAAACTCCGCTGGCCCGATCTTGATCGGACCTGTAATCAGAGGGGGCAGAGGGTGGATTGAACCAGCACAGCGCGGAATCCCCCATTTCCGCGCGCGTCGGACGGTCGGTCAGCGAACCGTCCGCCTTTCGGACGGCTTGCCCGCTTCCGTAGCGTGGACCCCCGACTTTGGGGTCCGCGGCTCTTACTTCGCATAATGGACAGTAGCGCCGAGGCACGCGTAGTTTGCGTTCCTCCGCGGTTCTTCCCAAATATGTGTTCTGTTCAGGTATTCAGTAACGCCAACGCGAGATGAAGAGCCGCAGGGGAATGTAAGCTCCGCGCACGTGTGCGCTAAGAGCAGTGGCGAATGCGGGCAAAGACAAGCGAGACATTTGAGAGTAGAATGCGCCTTTTGTGAAAGGCCAACAAGGCGCCGGCGCGGTAGCTGCTGAATCGGCGCCCGGCCGTGAAGAACGTCAGTGATACCTTCTCCAGGAGGAATTCATTCATGCCTAAGAAACTCATAGCAGTCCTCGTGTTAATTTTGGCGGCAGACCTGAGCCAGGCCGCCAATGTGAATACCAAGGCCGGCGGTATGGTGCAATGGACCAGCGGCCAACGCGACCTGCGTCAGACGAACCTCTGGTACGATGTGCCGACGCTGAATCAATCGATCCGTGTCCAAACCCCTTCCCTATGGCGAGTGTATGCCAACGTGCGATACCGGTTCATTCCGCTGCGCAATGGTGACTACAGCTCGGTGCGCCTGCGCCTGCTGGTGGACGGCAGGGAGGTCAACCTGGTGGGTGTGGTGTTCCACCCCCCGGGCTCGGAGGGCATGGAGGAGATCAATCAGCACCAGAACATTGAGGCCCTCGTGGAACTCGCTCCTGGCGACCACACATTCAATGTGCAAGTTCTGAAGTGGCAGGACGCCGGCAATAGCCATATTGACGTGTTCGCGGACCTGAACGGTTACTCAACGCTGCTCTGGCACAAAGTGGCAGACTTGTAAGTTCTTCCGAATTACGTGCGCTGTTCAGATGTTCATTTCCGTTGACTATTGCCTCCGCGCGGCATCGGGCGTAAATTGACGCGATGCAAACGAATGCGTATTCAGTAGGGTTTGGCGGGTGTGATAAGTCTCGCGCTGCGGCCACGGGGTACAGTTTTTATGACGCCTATCGGAAAACCGCCGTACTGAAGGGTGTTCTGACCATCTTCCTGCTCGCCGCGCCGAGCGCGTTTCCGGCGCAGAGTACGGGCGCGTTCCAGTTGACGGGAGTAACCGTGGTCGGATCAAAGCGCTACGACGCGGCGGAAATCGCCCGGGCCACGGGTTTGAAGGTCGGGGACAACCTCACTCCCGACGCTTTGAAGGATGCGGCGAGCAGGATTGCATCCTGGGGAATCTTTACCCAGGTCAGCTACCGCTATACGACGCGCGGCAACACCATGACCGTGGAATTCACGGTTGCGGATGCCGCCCGCTTCCTGCCCTGCACCTTCGGAAATTTTGTGTGGTACTCACCGCAGGAACTGCGCGAAGGGTTGCGTTCCCGCGTCCCGCTTTTTGATGGGTCCACTCCGCCGGATGGGGCGATGGTGGACCTTATTTCCGCGGCGCTCGTCGCCATGCTGGAGGCGCGGGGCATCCACGGGCAAGTTCAGGCCACTCCCCTGGGACCACTGGGTGGGCCTGCTCAGGCCATACAGTTCCAAGTAACGGGCGTTCCCATCCCTGTCCGCAAGATCGAATTTACCGGCGCCGAAAAGGTGGATGCGGCTCTGTTGCAGGATGCCGCAAGCCCGCTGTTAAACAAGGATTATGACGCGTCGTACATCCGGGATTTCTCCCGCGGGGCGGTGGCTGCGGTCTATCGCCAGCGCGGCTATCTGCGCGCCGGGTTCGGCGACCCCGTTCCTCGTTTGTTGACCGAGGACTCCACGCCGAACGCCGTGGCCGTCACCATCCCGGTGACCGAGGGTGAGCAATACCGCCTGAAAGAGATCGCCTGGGCGGGGGACAGCGCGATTCCTTACACCGAGCTCGCGAAATCCCTCCACGTGGCGGTCGGAGATCCACTGAATGCTGTGCAGCTTGAGCAGGACGTCCTTGGCCTGCTCCTGCTGTTCCATCCGAAGGGTTACCTCATGGCCGGGGTGACACCCAAGACTGTCCTCGACGACGCCAGCCGCTCCGCGGTTTACCAAATTCAAATCCGGCAGGGAGATCTGTTCCGCCTGGGAAAACTTGAAATCGCCGGGCTGGACGATGCTCGCGCCAGCTCCTTCCAGCAACTTTCCCGCCTCCGCCCCGGCGACCCTTACGATGCAACTTACTGGGGCACCTACTTGCAGGAAGTAGGTCGCAATCTCCCTAAAATTGCGCCGGGCTGGATCGTGGGTAACCCCGTACAAACCATCCATGCGGATACGAAGATGGTGGACGTCCGGTTTACCTTTCATCCGACGGGGAGCAAGTAGCAACGCGGTTTGACTTTGGGGGTTCGCCGGAGTAAGAATCCGAGCGCAGAAAGATGGGAGACTGCAAATTGGAGGGTATTATGGGGACTCATGAAGGGTTGTTTTTCCGCCTCCTGAAAGTCGGGCTCTGCTGCTCAATGCTGTGGATAGGATGGGCGCGCGGCAACGCGTGGGCGCAGTCCGCCGACGTGTGTGGCCCCGCGCCGGCCGTCAAGGCGGCCCTGGACCAGTTGCCCCAGCAAACCCCGGCGCTGACGGACTGGCAGTTCCACGAACAGCACGCCGCCGCCCTGCAAGCCTTGCTGCGCCAGTACCCCGATGACGTCTTCATCCAGCGGACGTACATTAACTCGATGTATGGCAGGTCCGATAAGGAGAAGGTGATTGCCGAATACAAAGCGCGCTATGAGCGGAATCCTGACAGCCCGCAATTGGCCTACCTTTACGGCATGACGCTGGTGGGACGCCAATCATCGGAGGCCCTCAAGCTGTTCAGCGCGGCTCTTAAGGAAGACCCAAAATTCCCCTGGCCGCATCTTCAGCTTGTGACCATCTACAACTCAACGGTGTTCTTGAACAAGGAGCAAAGGGACGCGCACCTCCGGGCCTTTATGGACGCTTGCCCTGCCTCGCTGGACGGTTACGAAGCGCTGAGCCGCATGGACGACAAGGACCTTCTGCGCCCGTATACCACCCCTTTGCGCACCCTGCTCGCGAGCCGTAGCGACCCCGAGGCCGTGGGCGCCTACCGGACCCTCTGGGCGCTCGAGTTCAAGGCGCATCCGGCGTCTGAATATGACGCGCTGCGGCGGCAGGTGAGCCAGGACCTCGAACGCCTCCGCCAGCTTAAACTCGACAACAAGCGCCAGTGGTACGATGCGCTCCAAGAGGGCTATAAGCTGGTAAATGATCAGAAGCAGTCCGACTGGGCGCAGGAGCAGGCCCAGACCCGTTTTCCGCGGCCCTGGGAACTGGCTGCCATGACGAAATGGGAAAAAGACCACCACTGGCCGGACGAGGATGCGATCGCGGAGGTGAAACGCACTTTTTACACTGGCCTGTTGCAGCAGAGCGCCCAGTGGGCAAAGGAACGTCCTAACTCTATCTATATGTGGTACGACCAGCTGAATGCCATCGAAGGGCTCGACGATGTGCCCGCGGCAGACGTGATGGCGGCGGTCGACCAGACCCTCAAAGTCGCCATCAGCAACGCCGGGCCCGACGGCCCCGACTCCAATGATTACTATGAGTTGGCCGAGGTCCTTTCCCAGAAGCATTTGGAGCCCGAGCGTGTGGTGGAGTGGGCGCAGAAGGGGCTCGCAAAATGGGAAGTCGAGTCCAAGGATCCGCCTTACGATCTCATCGACAAGGAAAGCCTCGACAACTATAAGTACAACCAGGATTACACACGCCTTCAAATGCTGGGATTTGAAGTGGACGGCTACCTGCAATTGAAGCAGGCGGACAAGGCCCAAATCTCGCTAACGCAGATGGACGAGTGGCTCCAGGACCTCAAGTCGCAAGTGGGTGACATTCAGCGCCACAAGAAATCCTACGCCGGCAGGCTCGCAGCCTACTGGAGGCAGATGGCGCGCGAAGCGGAACTGCGCGGGCGCAAGCTCGATGCGATGGGGTTTTACGAGAACGCGCTGCTCACCCGGCTCGACGCCCAGCAGAAACCTGCGACCGGAAAGAAGGATGAGCTCGCGGACAATGCGCGCCAACTCTGGGCCAACCTGGGCGGCACGGACGAAGGCTGGAGAATGTGGTACGGCCGCCGCGCCGACGCCCTGGCCAATCAATCCGGCTTGACGTGGGAGGATGCCAACCTGCCCTTGCCCAATTTTGAGCTCGCCGACCTCAGCGGCAAGACGTGGAACGTGGCCGCGCTGAAAGGCAAAACTACGTTCCTGAACTTCTGGGCGTCCTGGTGAGGGTCATGTCGCGAGGAGTTGCCTCGCTTACAAAAACTCATCGACCAATACAAGAATCGCCCCGACGTTCAGTTTGTCTCCCTTAACGCCGACGAGAACCCGGGACTCGTCGCGCCCTTCATGAAAGAGCATCAGCTCGCGTTCACCGTCATTCCCGCGCCCACCTATGTGTGGCAGACGCTCAAAGTGTTTGGAATTCCGTCGAATTGGATTATCGACGCGAACGGCGTTGTCCGTCTGAAGGGCCTCGGTTACGACGCCTCAGAGAAGTGGGTGACCGGCATGAAGGACGCCATCGCCAAGGTTCAATCCGCCGCGCCCGCCTCCAACCCTCCGGCAAAGTAAGCAGGCGGCGGGGACGATAGTAGGCACGGTGATGCCGGCGACGCAGCGCCTCGCCGGGCGGGCCGATTTGCTATCGCCAATCTGATCCAGCATCCGCCTTTTGGCAGTAGTTGCTACCCGAGGAGGTTCCCGTGCGCCCGAAGCTATCGAGAAGAGAACTGCTGCAGACCTCGCTGGCATCCTGGCCGGCGTTGTCGGCTTTCCCTTCTCCGCCCCCACCCTCAACTTCCCTTGATCCCGCGCAGTCTGCCTCCGGGGCACGGGTGCTCTTTCAGGATGATTTTTCCGCTTTACCGGCAGGCTGGCTTTGGAAGCCGGTTTATCTACAAAAATCTGCGATCCAGGAAAATCACTGGGTTTCCAGCCGTGCGTTGCCGCGCGGGGCCTGGAGCAATGGCCTTTGCGACCACGATGCGTGGCTGGCCTCGAGCGAAGACGGCAAGCCCGATTTGCAGCAGTTCCTGTATCACCCGCCACACCACGTGAACGAGGTCTTGATTACGGGCGATCCGGAATGGGGCGACTATGCGGTGGAAGCCCTAGTGAAGCCGCTCTCCTTGGATGGCATCGCGGGCGTCGCGTTCCGCTACCGGATGAACACGCAATACTACTTGTTTGGGTTGACCGGGGGCGACACCGCACAGTTGGCCTTACAGCACCCGATCGCGGAAAAACTTCGAATTCCGAATTGGGAGCAGGTGGGGAGTGCACCATTTCCTTATACGGTGGAGCAATACTACCGCCTCCGGGTTGAGAACCAGGGGGCGCGGATACGCGCCTATATCGACGGCAAGCAGATTCTGGAGGCGGAGGACGCAATCATGCCGCGCGGGAAGGTGGGCATGAGCGCCACGATCCCGGCACGGTTCCAAGAGTTTCGAGTAGAGATTTCAGAAGCCGGACGGGAAGCGATTAATGGACGAGTTCGGCAGCGGAACCGCGACCTTGCGACACTGCGGGAGGAGAATCCGCAGCCACGATTGTGGAAGAAGTTCGAGACGCCGGGATATGGCGCGGGGAGCAACGTGCGCTTTGGCGACCTGAACGGGGATGGCGCGCCCGAGATGCTGATCGGCCAGAACATTCCTACAGAAGGCGGCGACGGGTTTGACACCATCAGTTGCCTCACCGCGGTGAACTTTGACGGCAAGGTGCGTTGGCAATCGGGCCGCCCGAACCCCGGCAATGGCCTACTGACCAACGATACACCGTTTCAGATCCACGATATTGATGGGGACGGACGGAACGAGGTTGTGGCCGTGCGGGATTTCAAGCTGCAAATCCTGGACGGGCGGACCGGCAAGGTGATGCACTGGGTGTGGATGCCGAAAGCGCCGCCGCGGGAAAATGATCCCTGGCCGTCCCAAAGCCGGCCCTACGAACTGGTGTTGGGCGATGCCGTGGCCTTTGTGAACGTCTCCGGCAACCCAGCGCGCCACGAGATTCTGGTGAAGGACCGCTACAACCATTTCTGGATATTCAACAACCGGTTGGAGCTTCTCTGGAAGGGAGACGGGCAGACGGGGCATTATCCCTATCCTTTCGATGCCGGAGGGTATGACCGGATCATGATCGGCTACTCGATGTGGGACCACACGGGGCGGCAGCTTTGGTCGCATGACCGCGATTTCAAGGACCATGCCGACTCGGTGGCCGTGGGCAATTTCAGTGGCAACCCTGCCGAAGAACCGCGGGTTTATTCCACCGGCAGCGATGAAGGCTTTCTGATGTTCGATTATCACGGGAAGGTGCTGAAGCAGTTGCTGATCGGCCATGCGCAGTGCGCGAGCGTCGGGAGATATCGTCCGGAGTTGCCCGGCTTACAGTACATGGCAATGACGTTTCACAATAATCCCGGTGTCACCACGCTCTTCGATTGGGAGGGGAATATTCTTCAGCAGGATGAACTGGTTCACAACTGCAGCAAGATGCTCCCCGTGAACTGGCGGGGAGATGGGCAGGAATTTGCGCTGCTGTCCGGCGACCCCCACTACGGGGGGATGATTGATGGGCATCTTCGCCGGGCGGTGATGTTTCCTGATGATGGGCATCCGGACTTGTGCGGGCATGCCCTGGATGTGACGGGGGACGCACGGGATGAAGTGATTTTTTGGGATCAGAAGAGCGTGTGGATTTACACGCAAGACCGGCCGTTCACAGGCGAGCATATTTACGCCCCCGTCCGCAATCCGCTTTACAACGAATCGAATTACTCGGCAGTGGTTTCCCAGCCCGGCGGGCAGCGGGGAGGAACAAGGCATGCCTGAACGACGCCAGGGGGAACGACGCAAAGCGGAGCGACGCGTGGCTCGTCCCAAGATCAGAGTCACCCCGCAGGACGTTATGAACGAGGCAAGGGGCTTTCAGTGGAACGGGCCAATGCCGAACTGGACGACGGTCGTCGACGGGCGGGAACTTCCGGCAAGAGAACTCGTGCTTAAAGCCGCGCGGGTTGCTGACAATAATCCCACCAACGCGGGCGAGGCGGCCGTGATCCTCAGTGACCTGGGGTTTGAGGTTCGCTACAAGGGCGCCGTTATACCCAGTGAGGACTTGCCGGATTGACCTCGCGGCAAGCCCTCAGGGAATCCCATAACTTCCGCACAGAATCGCTCGTTATTTCTGGTAATACTGCGCGTTGACCTCGGTGAAACTCTTCCACTTTTCCGGCAGGTCATCCAAGGGGAAGATGGCGGAGACGGGGCAGACTGGGACGCACGCGCCGCAGTCGATGCACTCCACCGGGTCGATATAGAGTTGCGCCAATTCGGCGAAGTTCGCCTCGTCTTTGCGCGGGTGGATGCAGTCAACCGGGCAAACGTCCACGCAGGCGGTGTCCTTGGTGTTGATACAGGGCTCAGCGATGATGTACGCCATGAAGCTTCCTCCGGAGGGCATATCTATTTGGCCGATCGGGGCCGGCCCTCACACCTCTGAGCGTACGTGCCCGACGCACGCGGCGCGATGACTTAAGTCGTGCCTTTCATGGGGGGTTTTGATAAGCTGAAGGATTGGGGCTCCTGCTCATTCCTTCGATTGAGGTCAAGTCGCGCGCCATGCCCGCCGAGCTCAGGATAATGACGATTCCCACGCTGGATCCGGTGGAGACTCTGCGCCGGGTCTCGTTTTTCGCCGTGTTGCCGCCGGAAGAGTTGAAGAACCTCGCCAGCCATTGTGTGGTCCGGCGGATTCTGAAGGACGAGATCCTGGTGGGCGAGGGCGATCCGTGCGAGGGCCTGTTTGTGGTGCAGTCGGGAACCATCAAGCTGTTCAAGATGGCGGAAAACGGCCGCGAGCAGGTGCTGGTGATCGAGCGCGCGGGCTCCACGGTGGGTGAAGTAAGCGTTTTCGATGGCGGAACCTTTCCGGCTTCCGCCCTGGCCGCGGAAGATTCCACCCTGCTCTTTCTCCCCAAGCGTGAATTTCTGGAGCTGTGCCAGCAGAATTCCGAGGTGGCCTTCGCCGTCATTCGCTCCCTGGCCTGGCGCTTCCGCTATCTCACCAGCCTGGTGGAAGAGCTCTCCCTGAAGGAAGTCAGCCACCGCCTGGCGCGCTTCCTGCGTGACCGGGCGCTGAAGTTGGGCGTGCGCACGCGCCGCGGTATCGAGTTCCCTTTGGAAGAGACCAATCAGGAAATCGGCGCGGAAATCGGCACCGTGCGCGACTTGGTTTCGCGCAATTTGCGGCGCTTTGTGGATCGCGGGATCATCCGCCTGGAGCGGCGGAAGGTCATCGTGCTCGATATCGCCGAATTGGAAGCGCAGGTGTCCGGCGCCAAACGCGCTTCCGCCGGATAGTCCCCGTCAACTCCCCATCTGAAAACCGCAAAGTGGGTAGCCTTGGGGCTAGGTCGTGGAGCGAAAAACTTCCTCCAGAGCATCCACCACATGGGGGTCGAATCGCCCTCTATCCATGTCGTTGCGAATTTCCTTCAGACCTATGCGCGAATCCCACGCTTCATGGTAGGGCCGCCAGGCGGTGAGCGCACTGTACGCCTCCGCGACGGCGGTAATGCGGGCGCCCAACGGGATCTCCTCATGCTTTAACTGATCGGGGTAACCCCGGCCATTCCACCTCTCATGATGGTGCAGCACGATATCGAGAAGCTGAGGGTCCACATAACCCATACGGCGGCAGGCGGCCACACTCTCGGGCACGTATTTCTCAATGAGGTTGGCCTCCTGGTCGGTCAAGCTCCTCGGCGCGTTGAGGATGTGATGGGGCACGGCCTCCTTGCCGAGATTTTGGAGATATCCCGCGCGCAGAATGGTCTCCTTCATCGCCGGGTTCATCCCCATGCGATCCGCAATCGCATAGGAAAGGAGGGCCACAACGCGGCAATGGCCCACGGACCCGTCGAGCGCTTCGACCGCCAGCACCACATCTTCCGGAACCTCGATAATGGATTCCACCGTCCCATATTTTGCGGCCACGGCCGGCGGAATCACCTTGGGGTCGTTCCACCGATCCTTGACCCCTTTGACTTCATATACGTTGATCTTCTGCAACTTGCCCTTGAGCTGAATCTTTTCGAAATCATCCCGCTTGATGTTGGCATCGGCGTAAGCGAGCTTGATTTCCGTCGAGTTTGGATCAAGCGCCAGCGCGCGCCCAAAATATCCGATGGCGGCCGTGGCATCTTGAAGCTTGAAACTGGTTTGGCCCAGTTCGTAGAGCAATTTGGCGCTCTCGCCTTTCACGCGGAGCTCTTCTTCCAGCGAGCTCCGACGGTCCAAAAGTTCGAGATCCGATTTGCGGCCCAGATTGCGAAGCCGCGCTGCCGTCACGAAGGGCTCAACTTCCTTAAAGGTGGGCTCGTCGATGTAAATCTTGCCCGCCTCGCCGATTTCCTCGAGCCGCTTGGCGACGTTGACGCGATCGCCCAGCGCGCTATAGGCTTGGCGGCGCACTCCCACCATGCCCACCACCGTGTTCCCCGTGGCAATTCCCACGCGCATTCGCCAGGGCAGGTCAAGCTTTTGGACTTTTTGCTGCATGCGCAAACCGGCCAAAACCGCCAGAAGAGCGTGCTGGTCGTAATCCACGGGCGCGCCGAACTCCACCATCACGCCGTCGCCCATGTACTTGTCAATGTGCCCGCGGTATAAATCCAAAACGGGTTCGATGTGGCCCAGGAATCGGTTCAACTCCTCCAACACCACGTCCGACCGATTTTTGTCGGAAAAGGTCGTGAAGTTGGTGAGGTCGGTGAACATAATGCTGATTTCACGATTCTCGAACCGCAGCTTTCCTTCCGTCGCGAGCTTGGCGACGATGGGGTCCATGGTGGCGTAAAGCGTTTTCTCCACCTTCTCCTTCATCTCTTCCGCCCCGCGACTCCGCTT
>Ga0326728_10005183_pt1 | contig 37246 bp, 30 predicted proteins | sample MB3enrmetagenome_FD_207602 | JGI IMG/M metagenome (GOLD analysis project Ga0326728, IMG submission 207602) | Lab enriched peat soil microbial communities from McLean, Ithaca, NY, United States - MB31MN | ecosystem: Environmental > Terrestrial > Soil > Wetlands > Peat | place: USA: New York...
CGCCTCCCTTCTCAACCGGCCTCCATTCCGGACCGTAAGGCCCAAAACAGAATAGCCCGTTCATGTTTCGATCAGGGGGGCCACATCAGAGTATCGAAGTGGGCCAATTCAGAGTAGCGAAATCATTGGTCAGGCGCAGTTATGGAATGTTACTTCGGTGCCCAAACAACCGGCTCTGGCGGTGGCCGCCTACAGCGCCCTGTTACTGGCATCCCTGCAGGCCTTTGGGGCAGAGCGCGGGAAAGCGTATGCCGAACTCCCGCGGTGGCGCCGCAAGGCTCGCCGGCCCTCCTGTCTGGATCTCGTTACGCTTCTGCGCAAGGAAATGGCACAACAACCGCGCCTGCTCGCTCCCTTCGGGTTCACTGTCACCGATTCCGCCCTCGTTCAGGCAGCCGCGGCTTAAGAAAATGTAGAAACTCCAGCGCGCCGATTTCCAATCGGCGCCGTGCGCGGGTTACAAACCCACGCGCAGGATACAATCCTGCCCCACACCTCTGTGCAGGTGTTCAGCGATGGGAAAGTTAAGTGCCATTGGGCCCGTGGCCTGCGGCGGCCTTGACCAGGGCGAAGCCGCCGTGGTCTCTTATCCGGGGATATGGTCTGCATTCGTCTTCGCTCGTGGTCAAGGCCGCCCGTCCCGATGGCGAGACTCACTTGATTCGGACGGCCTTCATGTCCCGCCCGTTCTGGTGCAGCACCAGGTGTGTGGTGCGTCCGGCGCTATCCACGACGAAAGTGATCTGCGCGTCAACCGCCTTGTAGAAGAATTCGTTCTCTTTTTCCGCGAATATCTCGAGTGCCGGCTGATTAGTGGCCTGGGCCAGCAGACGATTTCTGTCCCTTGTCACCTTAATGGTGAACGCGGGCGCAAGTTGGTACTCTCCCTCGTAGCGCTTGAGCACCTCCGCATCCAGGGCGATCTGCACGCGCTCTCGTGGCGGGCCGAACTTCGCCACCGGATAGCGGCTGTCCAGAACGTGCAGGCCGACGTCGTCGTTGTCCATGAACGTGTTGCACAACACGACGACACCCTTCTTCGCGGCCGGGCCGAAGCCGATGAAGGAGCGATACCCGTACGTGCCGCCGTTGTGCCAGACGATTTCGCCGCCGAACTTCGTGAAGATGTGCCAGGCCATGGCGATGTCGAGATCCGGGACGCCCGCCGGCTTGCGGACTGAGCGCATGCGGCGCAGGGCCGCCTTGAGCGGCGTATCGGTCAATTCCAGGTTGGCGGCGAGGAACCGAAGCATGTCGTTGGCGGTGGATCGCAGCGCTCCGCAGCCGGCCAGCGCATCGAAGTCCCAGTTCCTGGCCGGGTTGAGCGCCGCGTTGTAGCCCGGCGCCAGCCGCTTCTTCTGGTCATCGGTCAGGGTGATGGAAGTGCTCTGCATGCCCAGCGGTTCCAGAATCCGCTTGCGCACCAGTTCCTCGTAGCTCACCCCCGCCTTCAGAGCGAGGGCGTGACCCAGCAGGCCGGCGCCAAGGTTCGAATACTCGTACTTCTCGCCGGGATCGCGCGGGAGCGTGTAGCCGGACAGGAACTGGTACAACTTCGCCGCGTCGTAATCGGCATAGGGGTTGGCGAAATCGGCGGGCCGCAGATTGGTGGGAAGGCGTGGTAATCCGGAGGACTGCATCGAAAGGTCGAGCAGTGTGATCCGGCGGCCGTTGCGAGACGGGACCTGCACCGTCTTCGGCAGCAACTCCGCCACGGGCGTGTCTAACCGGACCTCGCCGCGCTCCACCATGTCGGCGAGAAGCAGCGAGGTGAAGACCTTGGTGACGGAGCCGATCTCGAACACGGTATTCGCGTCGGGGATGCCGTCGTGGTCTTTGGCGATCCGCCCGTAAGCGACCACGTCGCGGCCATGGGCATCGAGGGTGGCCACCACGATGCCTACGGCTTTCTTCTGATCCACGCGGTTCGCCAGGATCTCTCGAAGGTCATCGGCGGCCGATCCCGGCAACGGTGTGAGCAGTGTCAGCAGCATAAGAACACGGATGGTCATTTGCAGGCAGTCCCGCGACGTCTCGGAACATTACAGCACAATCCTGCTCCCCTCGGTAAACGAGGGAGCCCCATGGAAATGCGGCGGCAGCCGCGTATTGGCCTGACACCGCGAGGACGCGCCTGTCGCCGCGTGTTGGGCATGGCCGGTTCGGCCACCGAACCGGATGAAAACTGCCGGGAGCGGCGAGGGATGAAGCTGGGGAAAGCGGGGCTGAGAGCCCCGCGCAGGCCGAGGGCCTGCCCCACAGGGCCGGACAGCCCTACGGTGTGTTTTCGAGGGTGTCCGCGCTAATCCAGCAGGTGCCCCATCTTCTCTTTCTTGGTTTGCAGATAACCGGTGTTGGAGGCCTGCGCCTCCACGATGCAGGGGATGCGTTCCGCCACCTCGATGCCGGCGCTCTCGATCGCCGCGATCTTGGCGGGATTGTTCGTGAGCAGGCGCACGCGGCGGACCCCGAAGAAGCGCAGAATCTCGCCGGGCATCTGATAGCCGCGCAGATCCGCCTCGAAGCCCAGCTTCTGGTTGGCCTCCACCGTATCGGCGCCGGCGTCCTGCAACTGGTAGGCCCGGAGTTTGTTCATCAGGCCGATGCCGCGCCCCTCCTGGTGCTCGTATATGATCAGGCCGCGCCCTTCGCCGGCGATGAGCTCCAGCGACAACTCCAACTGCGAGCGGCAATCGCAGCGCAGGCTGTGAAACACGTCGCCGGTGAGGCATTCCGAGTGGACGCGCACCAGCGGCGGCTCGCCGGACGCCACCTCGCCCATGCGCAGGACCACGGCTTCCTCGGTCTGGCCGTCCACGGCGCCCTCGAACCCGTAGATCCGAAAGTGGCCGAACTGGCTGGGGAAGTCTGCTTCCGCGATTTTGGTCAGAGCCAATACAGGGGAGTATCCCGACATGGGTGAACTGCTACTTGTTCTAATTATAGTGTGCTGGCAGAGCAGTACCTGCTCATCCTGATGGTGAAGGTCGCGGTAGCGGCGGCGCTGGCCAGCATCCTGTCCCGCTCGGCGGCGTTTCAACGGATGCTGGTGCGCGACGAACGTACGCTGCTGCAGCGCCTCCAGCTCGCCCTGATCCTCTCGCTGTCCTACGGCGCGGGCGTGGTCACGCGCTGCCTCGTGCCCGAGTATCAAGCGGTGGATCTGGGGCTGGAGGGGAGCATCGTCGCCGGTCTGATCGGCGGTTACTTTTGCGGCCTGCTCTCGGGCGTCCTGATTTCGCTGCCGGCGTTCTTCATCGGCGGCGAGTGGATGTCCATGCCGCTGTTCGCCGGCATCGGCGTGCTGGGCGGTCTGATGAGGGACATCGCGCCGGACAAGGAAGACGTGTGGCGGTTCTCGCCGTTCTTCGATCTCAGCCTGTGGCAGCTCTTCCGCCGGCGCCAGGAATGGCGCCGCTCCGCCTTCCGCGTCGCCTGCGTGCTCATGATCATCTTCGCCGAATTGCTGCGGGTGGGAGTGGCGCGCCTGTTCAACCCACGCGGGGTGTTCACGCTGGTACCCGGCGGGTCCCGCGTTTCGTTCCTGACCGGCGCCGCCATCTTCCTGAGCACCATCTTCGCCGTCACCACCCCGCTGAAGATCTGGAACAACTTCCGCAACGAGAAGAAGCTGGAGGCGCAGCAGCGCCGCCTGAACGAGGCCCGGCTGGCCGCCCTCACCAGCCAGATCAACCCGCACTTCCTGTTCAACACGCTCAACACCGTGTCTTCACTCATCCGCACCCGGCCGGAGGAGGCGCGGCGCATGGTGTACAAGCTGTCCAGCATCCTGCGGCGTTTGTTGCGCAACACCGAGAACTTCACGCCTCTGCGCGACGAGATCGCTTTCATCGAGAACTACATGGCCATCGAGCTGGTTCGCTTCGGCGACAAACTGCGCTTCGTGAAGGAGATGGAAGAGGCCACGCTGGACCGGCTGGTGCCCAGCATGCTGCTGCAGCCGCTGATCGAGAACAGCATCCGGCACGGCCTCAGCAGCAAGGTGGAGGGCGGCACGGTGCGAGTGAGCAGCCGCCTCGAGAACGGCCGCATTCATCTGCTGGTGGAGGACGACGGCGTGGGCATCTCCGAGGCCCGGCTGTCCCGCCTGTTCGAGCTGGGCATCGGCATCAGCAACGTGAACGAGAGGCTGAAGGTGCTCTTCGGCGACGGCTACCGCATGTGGATCGACAGCAAGCCGGGCGAGGGCACGCGCACGGGCATCGAGATTCCGGAGTTGCAGGCGACGGTGGCCGCAGCGTCGTGAGGCGGCATCGTTCGTTGCCGGCGGCGCCTAAACTGACCCATAACCACCGTAACACATCGCATTCGGGGTGCGATGATGGTGTGGACGGGGATAGTGACGGTCCACCTGCATGCGGGGGTGCGCAATGCCCCGGATTCTGGTGCCCATGCGGAGCAAGCACATGCCAAGAAACAATGGGAACAGGGACCTATTCGAAGCGATACCAAGCGAACAGCAGGATAGCGAGGTCTCGCTTCGTGGATACGAGATTCTTAGTTATCCGGCAGATTTCACCCTCGAAGTTCTAGTAGGCAAATGGAAGAAACAAGAGATCAATATTCCTCCTCTCCAGCGTCGGTTTATCTGGACCCAAGTACGGGCCAGCAAACTGATTGAGTCTTTCCTGATGGGACTGCCCGTTCCCCCTGTCTTCTTCTACCAAGAGCGCGGCACCAACAAGCTCTTGGTTGTCGATGGCCAGCAGCGATTGCGCTCCATCGTCTATTTTTTCTCGGGACGGTTTGGGGAGCAGAATAGCAAAGAAGGAGAAGTGCCCTTCAACCTTATTGGGCTAGACGAAAGGAGCCCTTATCTCGACGCCACCTATCAGGGTCTGAAAGATAAAGACGAAGAAGCATTTAATAAACTTAACAACTCTGTCCTCCGCTCATTCGTGGTCAAGCAGATCGACCCTCAGGACGATACCAGTATCTTCCAAATTTTTGAAAGATTGAATACTGGAGGAGTCATCCTGCAAGGCCAAGAAATTCGTAATTGCATTTACGACGGTCCGTTTAATGACTCCCTTAATGTACTAAACAAGTATGGTGCATGGAGGAAGTTGTTTGGCTCCGATGCTGAGGACAAGAGAAAGCGCGACGTGGAACTGATACTGAGGTTTCTAGCGCTATTCTTCACGCGGGATACTTACGAGAAGCCGATGAAGCACTTTCTAAACACCTTTATGAAGGTGAACAGGAGGGCATCAGCGACGAAGGTTAGTGAATATGAGGATCTATTCAGGAGGACTTGCGACGCGGTTATAGCGGCTTTGGGCGAGAGGCCGTTTCACATTCACACGGGCCTGAATGCCGCTGTGTATGACTCAACGTTTACCGCATTCGCTAGCAATCTCGCGAGGCTCGACGCGGACTACAATACGGCCAAGAGTCGCGCTCAGTTGCGCGCGAGATTCAACCAATTAACCACGAACCCAGCGTATTTGAAACTCGTGAGCACCGGTACAACCGACGAGGATATTATTCCTAAGCGCATCAAGAAGGCGGCCAACGTGCTGTTTGGATGAATTGGGTCCGCTATGAATTTTTCAAGCCTTGACTTCGTCATACGACGCTGCGAGGAGCACTTGGATGCTACGAATATGCGAAGCACAGAAATCGAAAGCTACTTCGTTCAGTATTTGTTGGTCCGCATTTGCGCTGAGTATGAAACGCGGGTTACAACTCTAGTCCATCGGCGGTGTTCCCGAACGAGAGATAGGCACCTTAAAGCGTTTGCGCAGCAGACGGCTCAATACGTATGCCAACGTTTCTCTATCAGTGACATTGCAAAGATATTAGATCGATTCGGCAGTGATTATAGGCACACGTTTCACGGTCAGGTAATGACTGGAATTGCCCATGTGGCTTGGGACAATATCTATACCAATAGGCAGGCGGTGGCGCATAAGACAGGGACACAAATGAGTTTTGGAGATTTGAAAAAGGACTACAAAGACAGCCTTGTAGTGCTCGACGCCCTCGTAGTCGCCTTAAGTCTTAGACCCCGAGAGATCCGCGATCTGAGGTAACAGCTGCAGCCGCTGATCGAGAACAGCATCCGGCACGGCCCAGCAGCAAGGTGGAGGGCGGCACGGTGCGGGTGAGCAGCCGCCTCGATAAGGGCCGCATTCGCTGCTGGTGCAGGACGACGGCGTGGGCGTCTCCGAAGCCCGGCTGTCCCGCCTGTTCGAGCTGGGCATCGGCATCAGCAACGTGAATGAGAGGCTGAACGTGCTCTTCGGCGAGGGCTACCGCATGTGGATCGACGAGGGCACGCGCATGAAGACTCCGGAGTTGCAGGCGACGGTGGCCGCGGCGTCGTGAGGCGGCATCGCATTAGACCTGCGGCCGGCAGCGGGCGGATTGTCCGCCCCACGTTAACCCGCCGTCAGCCCTGCGGCCGGTTCTTGGCCTGCTCCATGGCGATCTGGTTGATGTGCGAGAGAGCCCGCGCGCCCGACGCTCCCTCAATCGCCTTCACCGCAATGTCCTGAACCTGCTGTTTGGCCTCGCCCAACTGCTTTTCGAGCGCGGCGATCTGCGCAACCTGCCGCGAAACGGATTCCTCCAGTGTCTTCACCCGCAACTCGGACACGCGGCGCTCGGTATCGGAATCCTTCTTCAGCATCAGAATCTGTTGTTCGAACTGCGCCGCCGCGGTTCGGGCCGCCTCCGCCGCGGCACCCTGGGCCTCCTTCTTCAGGCGAGCCGGCAACTCCTCCGACTCCTTGCGCAGACGAACCAACTCACTCTCGGACTCCTTCAAAGCGGCCTCGCGCTGCTGCCAGCCCTTTTCGAGGGCCTCCTGCTGCTCCTTGTTCTTCCGCTCCTGCAGCCGGATCTCTTCGTCGTACTTATCCTGGGCCTTCTTGCGTTCCAGGGCTTTCTTGTATTCGTACTCGTCGATCTCCCGCTGCCGCTGTTTGCGGAGAGCTTCCTCCTGCTCCTTGCGCTCGCGTTCGGTGGCGCGCGTCTCCTCCTCCCATTCGGCGCGTTTGGCGGCAATCTCCGTTTCCAGCTCCTGCTTCTGCCGCGCATAATCCTGCACGAGCTGATCCACCGACGTCGCGGCTACGTCGATCTTGTACAGGCGCTCCAGTTCCTTGCGCTCCAGGGCGACGGCTTCCCGCACGCTGGCCAGCAGATTGACTTCCTCCACCAGCTTCGCGGAGATTTCCGAAAGGGCCTTCGAGATTTCCAGCCCCAACCCGGATGTCTCCCGCACCACCGACTCCACGGTGACCGGTTCCACGGCGCGACGAATCTCCGCCTCGCGAGCCCGCGCGGTCTCGTCGGCGCGGGAATCGGCGGTCTCGCGCGACGCCTCCAGTTCTTCCTGGATAGCGTCGAATTCCTGCTGGATTTCCGGCTTGCTCTTGCGGGCGCGCACGGGGGCTTTCACGGTCTTGCTCTTGACAGGCACGGGCGATGCTCCTTTTCGAAGCTCTCAGAGTATCAGAGCCGCAGCCCTTCCAGCAGGACACCAAAAAAGGGCCGAGAACCGCTTGCTAACGCGCGCGGCTCAGAAACGCACTTTACCGAACCGAGCCGCGACGGCTACGGAATGGAAACCAGATGGCCCAACGCCTCGAGAAACTGCGCGGCCACGACGGGCGCATCGTAGCGCCGCACATGCTCGCTGCCGGCCTGAGCGATGGTTTCGCGCAACGCCGGGTCGCTCCACGCGACATGCAGAGCCTGGGCGAGAGCGCCCGCGTCGTCCGCCGCCGCCAGCAGAGCATGCGGAACGACTTCGGGAACGGCGGAAGCGGAGGCGGCGACAATGGCGCGTCCCGCCGCCATGGCCTCCAGAAACACGATGCCGAATCCTTCCTGGACAGAAGGCAGGCAGAAGACATCGCAAAGCTTGTACTCCAGCGCGAGGTCGCGTCGCGAAACCGTGCCGAGGAACTTCGCCGAGCGCGGGGCCAGAGCGCGCAAACGCCGGCCCTCCGGCCCATCGCCGACGATTCGCAGCTCGAAGCCGGGGATGCGGTCCTCGAGCGACCGGGCCGCTTCGAGAAGCAGGTCAATCCGCTTCCGGCGGTAAAAACGGGCCACCGAGAGCACCACGAATCGTGCCGGATCGGGGGCGCCTTCCACGGAGTGGAACAGTTGGCGCCACCCGTCCAGGTCGATCAGTTCGGGGACGACGCGTGGCCTCTCCGGCAGGCTGTAGAGTTGCTGGATGCGCCGCGCCGCGTACAGGCTGGTGGTCAGAACGCGTTCGGCGCCGTGTACGTTGCGCCGTTCCCACCGGGCCTGCACCCGGAGCAGACGCCGGGTCAGGCCGGTCTCATGCCGCGCTTCGTCCGCGATCACGCCTTTCAGGGAAGCGACGTGGGGCACTCGCAGGCGGAAGCCGTCCATGTCGAAACCGACCACCGCGTCGTAACCGCTGAAATCGCGCGCGCGAAGCTGCTCGTTGAACCAGCGGCGCGACAGCGTGTACGCCGGCAACCAGACCGACGGCCCGAGAATGTCCACGGCAATGTCGCGGCGCCGCAGCGCGCCGGCCAGCGTGGAGATGCCGACGTACGTGCCGCTGCCCGCGCTGATGTTCCGCGGCGTGGAGGTCAGGAATGCGATGCGCAAGGCACAATTCTAACGAACCACGGACCGGTGGCGGCAGCCGCCTTTCTGCCGCGCGAGGCCGGAACGCGGCCGTTGCCGCACGTCCGTGCTGCACGTTTCGCCTGCTACGCTGGGAGCAGGCATGGCGCGCGCTGTCTGTCTGCTGAGTGGAGGACTCGATTCGGCCGTCTGCCTGGCGGTGGCCCGCGGCGAAGGCCTGGAGTGCCACGCCCTCTCGTTCGATTATGGCCAGCGTCACCGGGTGGAGCTCGACGCAGCCCGGCGCGTCGCCGAACAGCTCGGGGCAAAGGCGCACCTCATCGCGCCCCTCGACCTGCGCCTGTTCGGCGGATCGGCCCTGACCGCCGACATCGCCGTCCCAAGGGCGCGCACCAGCGAGCAGATGGCCGAGGGCATTCCGGTGACCTACGTGCCGGCGCGAAACACCGTTTTTCTGTCGCTCGCGCTCGCCTGGGCGGAGGTGCTTCTGGCCGAGAACGTTTTCATCGGCGTGAATGCCATCGATTATTCCGGTTATCCGGACTGCCGGCCGGAATTCATCATGGCGTTCGAGCAAATGGCCAACCTTGCCACGAAGGCCGGCGTGGAGGGCGCCACCACGTTGCGCATCCGCACGCCGCTGATCAAACGAAGCAAGGCAGAGATTATTCGGCTGGGGCACGAACTGGGCGTGGATTTCAGCCTCACCCACAGTTGCTACGATCCGGACCCGCGGGGCCTGGCCTGTGGCGAATGCGATTCCTGCCTGCTGCGGCGTCGTGGATTCGCCGAGGCGGGCCTGCCCGATCCCACCGTCTACCAGCCGTGAAAATCGCCGAGATCTTCTACTCCGTGCAGGGCGAGGGCATGCTCGCCGGCACTCCCAGCGTGTTCGTGCGCACCTCCGGCTGCAACCTGCGTTGCACCTGGTGCGACACGCCGTACACGTCGTGGACGCCCGAGGGCGCGGCCATGAGCGTGGCCGATATCGTCGCCGAAGTGCGGCGCCACCCGGCGTCCCACGTGGTGGTCACCGGCGGTGAGCCGATGATCCAGCCGGCCATCGTCGAGCTCACGCACGCGCTGCACCACGCGAGTCTGCACATCACCATCGAGACCGCGGGCACGGTGTGGGCGCCCGTCGTCTGCGATTTGATGAGCATCAGCCCGAAGCTCGCCAACTCGACGCCGCTCCAGCGCGAAGCAGGCCGCTGGGCTGCGGTGCACGAGCGGCTTCGCCAGCAGCCGGATATCGTGCGTCGGCTTATGGCCGGGTACGGGTACCAGCTCAAGTTCGTGATTGCCGCGCCGGCGGACATGGAGGAGGTGGAGCGCCTTATCGACTGCGTCTACGCCGACCGCTCGCGCGTGGCGCTCATGCCCGAGGGCACGGACGCCGCCACGCTCAGCGAACGCGGCCGCTGGCTGGTGGAGATCTGCAAGGAGCGCGGCTATCGCTTCAGCCCGCGCCTGCACGTGATGCTGTGGGGCAATCGCCGAGGCGTCTGAGGCGACGACGGTTAGACCGCCTTCCCCCTGGCTGCCTGGCTGCGAAGCAGAAATGTCTTTGGAAACGATCCCTGGCCGCAGATCTTGATCCAAAGCGGCCAGCGGACAACCTGACCGCAAGGCGAGTTCGAAGGCCCTTTATAATCGTGGTGATGGACTTTTGGTCGGGTGCGCTAGGGTTCCTTTTAGGATTGGCTGCGAACTACGCCTCGGAGCGACGGACACTATATCAAGCCCACCGCGCTGCCAGAAGACTGGCTGGCGAATGGGTAGCTTACAATTATTAGCGGAAGGACAATCGTTCGATCGATCCGCAGCCGATGCCAGGCGCGGGGCTCACCGTAATATCCGCCAAGCCCTGGTGGCGGCCACATTCACACGTTCTCGATGTTCACGCCCAAGACCTTAACTGCGGAGAGGTAAGGAACCATCACGGCTGGATAGCAATTGATCCCTCACGCCCTCGGCGTGCGACTCGGACCATCTTCTATGATGATTCGGACGAAATAGAGGAGCAGCAAATCCTGATTAGCGACGACGGCAACACCTTGCATGTTTTTGACGAGTCGGTCGATGGGGGATATAGCCCAAAGCATGCATTGCGGCGGCGCATGAGTTGCGTGGGCGTTATACTCGATTCCATGGCCCACGAGCCCGTTGATGTCGAGACGCCGCTCGAAGCGAAGGAAGAGAAGGCCATTCTGCGTGATCGTCGTCGCTATGCTCTTGCCTTTTTCGCGCTTTCCTGTTTCTGGCTTCTTGCCGTGACGGTACTGCTGTATCTGGACGGCGTTTCGGTTGTCCACGTTTCGGGTCCGGTTCTGATTGCAGCTATCGCCACTATTCCAGCACTATTTGTAGTTTTCACGTTCTTACTTCCCGGCGCGGCCACTCGTTCACATTTTACTAATTATGAGCGTGACCCGGAAACACACAGATATCGAATGCTGGTTTGAGTTCTTCGGCAATCGTGCGTTCCATTCAGGTTTCATGGCCAAGGCCTTTAGGCAGCGCGGTGCTGCAGCTCAGCCGAATAGCTCGCTATGTGAGCCGAGCCGCGCCAGACGCAGAGTGTCGGCGTCGGGCTTGCGGAGATCAGTAGCAAATCGGGCTTGATGTGGCATTCGCGGTAGCCCACCCAATCGCCGCTCAAGGCGTGGTCACGGCTATTCTTTGGCAAGACTCGATCCGACAGCAGCAGCGCCACGACGGTTGATACAAGCGCCTCCACATCTTTGCCGTGGCGCGGTGTTGCCTTCGTGCGCCTATAGTCGCGTTTGAACGCCGATGACCGTTCAATCGTCCGCATTCAGGTCCGCCATCAGCGCATCGACACTGGTGAAGCGCTTGCCTTTCCCCGCCTCCAGCTCGGTAATCGCTTTGCGGGTCGTCGCGTTCGGTGCCTTGACCTCGAACGGTAAACGGCGCTCATCCACGATACGCAACATCAGCAGGCGGATCGCATCCGAAATGGACAGTCCCATGGCAGCCAGAGCATCGGCCGCGCGCGCCTTGGTGGCGCTATCGATGCGAGCGCGAACGTAGGTGTCGGCAGTACTCATAGTGACCCTCCCAGGACGCCGGTTCTTCACGTCCCATTGTAGTCACATCGCGACTACGGCTCGTGACCGGCAACGACCCCGCCTCCAGCGGACCGCTCCACCCTGACGCCGCGCCAGCGGCCTTTCCACCTTCCCAGTCCCCCGGCGCCAGCCCGCGCCTCGCCCACCCCGCTATAATCAAATACGAAAGTCCGGCCATGAGAAGACTCGTTGTCCCCGTGCTCGCCCTTGTTGCGCTCGTCTGCACGCTCAGCGCGCAACAGGAAGCCCCCAAACCCGCGCCCACCGCGCCGCCCGATGACAGCAGCCGCATCGTCCTCGAAGTGAACCGCGTCAATCTGCTGTTCACGGTGACCGACAAGAAGGGCCGCTTCATCACCGACCTCACCCGGGACGATTTCGAAGTCTTCGAGAACAAAAAGCAGCAGAACATCATGCAGTTCACCGCCGAGTCGGATCTGCCGCTGCGCCTGGCCATCCTCATCGACACCAGCAACAGCATTCGCGACCGCTTCCGCTTCCAGCAGGAAGCCGCCTCGGAGTTTATTCGGGTGGCGTTGCGGCCCGAACTGGACCGGGCCATGATCGTTAGCTTCGATTCCTCCGCTGAACTGGTGGCCGACCTGACCAACAACGTCGAGCAACTGGAGAAGGCCATCCAGGAGCTGCGCCCCGGCGGCGGCACCGCGCTCTACGACGCCATTTTCTTCGCCTGCCGGGATAAGCTGATGCAGGACCAGCCCCGGCACAAGTTCCGTCGGGCCATGGTGATCCTCAGCGACGGCGACGATAACCAGAGCCGCTACACGCGCGATCAGGCGCTGGAGATGGCGCAGAAGGGCGACGTCGTCGTCTACACCATCTCCACCAACATTTCGCACATCCCCACCGACGGCGACAAGATCATGAAATACTACGCGGCCGAGACCGGCGGCGTGGCCTTCTTCCCGTTCAAGGCGGAAGATCTGGCGCAGTCGTTCATCAACGTGGCCAACGAGCTGCGCCATCAGTACAACCTCTATTACCGGCCCGAGCCGCTGGTGGCGGACGGCCGCTATCACCCCGTGTCGGTGCGCGTGCGCGGGCGCAAGGAGCTCACCGTCCACGCGCGCAAGGGTTACTACGCGCCGCAATTATAGGACTCATCGCAAATGGACGAAAAAGACCGCACACGCAACCTCGGGACGGCGCTGAGCCAGATCGAAAAGCAATTCGGCAAGGGCTCGATTCTGCGGCTCGGCTCGAAGGAAGCCATCGTACCCGTCTCGGTGATTTCCAGCGGGTCCATCTCGCTGGACTACGCACTGGGGGTGGGAGGATTCCCGCGCGGGCGCATCAACGAGATTTTCGGCCCGGAATCGTCGGGCAAGACCACCGTGGCCCTGCAGGTGGTGGCCTCGGCGCAGAAAGCCGGTGGCGTAGCGGCGTTCATCGACGTGGAACACGCGCTGGACCCGAAGTACGCCGGGAAGCTCGGCGTCGACGTGGACAACCTGCTGGTTTCGCAGCCCGATTACGCCGAGCAGGCCCTGGAGATCACCAACGCGCTGATCGCTTCCGGCGCCATCGACGTGCTGGTGGTGGATTCGGTGGCCGCTCTGGTGCCCAAGGCCGAGCTCGACGGCGAAATGGGCGACAGCCACATGGGCGTGCAGGCGCGCCTCATGTCCCAGGCCATGCGCAAGCTCACCGGCGTGGTCTCGCGCTCGAACACCTGCCTCATTTTCATCAACCAGATTCGCGAGAAGATCGGGGTTATGTTCGGCAATCCGGAAACCACCACCGGGGGCCGCGCGCTCAAGTTCTACTCGTCCATCCGGGCCGACATCCGGCGCATCGCCGCCATCAAGGACGGCGAGAACGTCATCGGCAACCGCACCAAGGTGAAGGTGGTGAAGAACAAGGTGGCGTCGCCGTTCCGCGAGGCCGAGTTCGACATCATCTACGGCGAGGGCATCTCGAAGGAAGGCGATCTGATCGACCTCGGGGTGGCGCAGAACATCGTCGAGAAGAGCGGCTCCTGGTACAGCTTTAATGGCGAGCGCATCGGCCAGGGCCGGGAGAACGCGCGCCAGTTTCTCAAGGACAACGCCGATATTCGCGAGCAGGTGGACACCACGCTGCGCCGGAATCTGGGCCTGTTGAAGGCGGAACCGCAAGCTGCCGCGGCGGCCGAAGCGCCGTCTTCCGCGCCGAAGCCGGCAGCCACGGGCGCGGCGCGTTCGCGATAGTCCGGAAACCGCTCGCTTACGCGTGCGGCTCGGTGAGAGCAACACGTTGAGCGATTTTTGCCAAAGGCTGCCAGGGAGGTGCGTCATGGCAACGGCCTTCCGCGACCGGTCCGAGGCCGGGCGCGTCCTCGCGGACCTTCTGCAAGAGTACCGCGGCGACCCCGCTGCGCTGGTTCTGGCGCTTCCGCGCGGAGGCGTTCCCGTGGGCTACGAAGTGGCCAGCCAACTGGGCATCCCTCTGGACGTCTTCGTGGTCCGCAAGCTCGGCGTGCCCGGCCGCGAGGAACTGGCCATGGGCGCGATTGCCAGCGGCGGCGTGCGCGTGCTCAATGACGAGGTGGTCCGTCACCTGGCCATTTCTCCCGGCATCATCGACGCGGTGGCCGAGCGCGAGTCGCTGGAGATCGAGCGGCGCGAACGCGAATACCGCGGCGACCGTCCCCGGCCCGACGTGCGCGGCCGCCTGGTCATTCTGGTGGACGACGGTCTGGCCACCGGGTCCACCATGAAGGCGGCGGTGAGCGCGCTGCGTCTGCAGAGCCCCCGCTGGATCGTGGTCGCGGTGCCGGTGGCGGCGGCAGCCAGCCGCGAGGAGTTTCGCTTTATCGCCGATCAGGTGGTTTGCGCGCGCGCGCCGGAGGAGTTTTCCGCCGTGAGCGAGTGGTACGACGATTTCTCGCAGACCAGCGACCGCGAGGTCCGCCGGCTGCTGGCCATGGCCGACGCCGCGCGGGAGCCGCGATGAACATTCCCCCAATCGGACTCGAAGGCGACCTGGTGGTTCCGGAGCAATCGTCGGGTATCGTCCTGTTCGCGCACGGCAGCGGCAGCAGCCGGTACAGCCCTCGCAACCGGCACGTTGCGGAAGTGCTGCAGCAGAGTGGCCTCGGTACGCTACTGCTGGACCTGCTGACCCCCGAAGAGGGCGAGGCGGACGAACGGACCGCTCACCTGCGCTTCAACATCGACCTGCTGGCCACGCGGCTGATTCAGGCGGTGGACTGGCTTTCCGAAGACGCCGCCACGGCGCGGCTGCGCATCGGCTGCTTCGGCGCCAGCACGGGAGCGGCGGCGGCGCTGGTGGCGGCCGCGCGCCGTCCCGACAACGTTCGCGCCGTGGTATCGCGCGGAGGCCGCCCCGATCTTGCCGGCCCCGCGCTCGCTCTTGTTGACGCGCCCACCCTGCTCATCGTCGGGGGCCGCGACCACAGCGTCGTCGACCTGAATCGCCGCGCGTTCGAGCAGCTTCGCTGCGACAAGGACCTGCGCGTCGTGGCCGGCGCCACGCACTTGTTCGAAGAGCCGGGAGCGCTGGACAAGGTGGCCGAGCTGGCTCGTGACTGGTTCCTCGCCTACCTGCACGCTGGCGGGGCAGGCCCGTATCCCAATGCCACTTAACTTTTCAGCGGAGAAGCGGAAGGGTGTCAGTTCGGGATGTGGGGCAGGTATGCAACCTCCGCGCCGATTTCCAATCGGCGCCGGGCGCGGGTTACAAACCCGCGCGCAGGATACAATCCTGCCCCACAACTCTGTGCAGGTGTTCAGCGATGGAGAAGTTAAGTGACATTGGTCTCGTAGCCTGCGGCCGGCCCTCAGTCCGCCCCCTGCTCCACAAACCCGGCGCCGATCAGCACCATTCCCAGATCGCGCGCGTCGCCGGGCGCGCGAAAGGTGCGGTCGACGGCGATGGTCAGCAGCGCGGCGTCGCCCGCCGACTTCAACGGCGCGGTGCGGATGGTGAAAGCGCCCGGGCCGACCTCCCGGTTCTCCAGGACGGTGTCGTCCACGGACACGGTGACGCGGCGCACCGGTGACTGAGGCGGAATGAAGAAACGCACCTCCAGCGGCTCTGGCCGTGCCGGTGACTTCAAGGCCAGCACCGCCTTCCGGCTCATCCAGCGCCAGGGGCCGGATTCGATTTCATACACGCCACTGACGATCTGACCGGAACTCGCGGGTGTGTCCATGCGCAGAAACTCGAGCGCCGGCGCGTTGGGGCGCGCTCGCTCGAGGCGGATGACGTCCAGCGGCGCGCTGGAAATCTCGAACGGGCGCAGACCGAATCCCGCCGACGCGTAGCCGCTCCTGGAATTCACCCCCATGATGGTCACCGGCAGCACTGGAAGAACCTTCTGCTCCCGCACCAGCTCCAGCTTCGCGCCGAGCGTGTTCACGGGCACGGGGAGGCCGAGTGCGCTGGTGGCGATCAGATCGCCGGGCACGATCCTCTGGTTCCGCAGCGCCGGACGCCCTCCCAGCCGCTCCAGATACCACGAAAACCCCCACGCGCCATTGATCCAGAGCTGTTTCCCGGCAACCTCCGGCGCGATGCCGGCGGCGAACCCGCGCCACGCGTTCAACTGCGCATAATTGACCACGGCGAGGCACGCCGCCAGCGCAAGCTGCAGGACGACACCGGCGGTGAGCCAGCCAGGACGGTCGTGCAGGCGGCGCACCGCCAGGAAGACGACGAACGGAGCCGCCGGCAGCAGATACCGCGCGGCGCCGGCGAAGAAGACCACCAGCGAGCCGGCGAAGAAGATCAACGCCGCGGCCGCCAGATACGTGGTTTTCCTCCCCCGGCCGCGCAACGATGCCAGCAGCGACGCCAGAATCAGAACACCGGCGCCGAAGGAGCCCCAGAACAACGGGTTCTGATCGTACACCGCGGCGGCCATCGCGGCCACCGTCCCGGCCAGCACGGCCAGCTTGCGCCCGCGTCCGAAAGCGTAGATGGCCACCAGCGGGAAGACCAGCCAGGCCAGGTGAACGGTGAGCCCGGCCGCGTTGCGCACCTTGTTGGCCACGCTCTCGAAGCCGTAAAGCTGCAGGTATCCGGTGAGCGCCTGCGCCGGCAGAGTTCCTCCGCTGATGCGTTCGAACACCTGATAGCCCGCGGCGGAGAAGATCGGCAAGGCGGCCGCATACCAGCCCAGAATCCAGTGGCGCCGCACGCGCCACAGCCACAGCCACAGCAGGGGAATCAGGAACACGGCCTGGTATGCGGTAATCCCGGCCAGAATCAGCACCATGCCGGCGGCGGAAAGATACCCCTCATGCTGCTCGTCCACGGCGCGCAGAAACAGCACGAGCGCGCCGGTCCACAACGCCAGAAAGGGCACGTCGGCCATCAGCGAGTTGCCTTCAATCCAGAATACGGGCATGGCCAGGAACATCAGGGTGGCCATCATGGGGCGGCGGGTAAAACGGCGCGCCAGCCAGTACACGTTCACGGCCGCCAGCCACGAGAACGCGATCCACACCACGTGAAACGCGGTGAGACGGATGCCGTGCAGCAGCGCGATCAGCAGCGCCAGCACCCATGTGTTCAGCGGCGGATGCGGGTGACCGCGCATGTCCGTGAGCTCGCCTTCGAGGATGTAGTGGGCGTGATACGGGTGCAGCGGGTCGGTCTGCGCGTACTTGGCGCCGGTCAGATAATACACATCGTCGAGCTGGACCGCCTGCCGCACGAAGGGCACCCGCACCAGCAACACCGCGAAGGTGAGGATCAGAAGGGCAAAGGCCGTGGGCCGCGCCGCCACCGAGGTCCGGAGCTCTCCCACTCCGGCGGCGCGGGCGCGGTCTGTTTTGCGCGAGGTCCCTGGAAGTTGTCGCCGCAAGCAACCAGTTTATGGCAAGGACTCGCGGCGCCAGCGGTGTTTTTGCCGTATCAGACGAGTATCCGGCTGCCGCCGCATGTTCATGAGGGTGCCGCGCGCGTGTACTCTGGAGTCAATGCAGCCATTCCAGGAGACGGCTTGCCGGGACACGGCTTGCCGCCGGACGGCCGCCCGTCTTCATGCCATCTCCGGATTGTCCCTATCCGAAGGCGCGCCGCTCCGCCTGTACACGCGATTTGGGATTGGCGGCCCCGCCCGCTACTTCGTGGAGGCGTCCACCGAGGACGCGTTCGCGGAGGCGTTGCGCGCCATCCGCCAGGCCGGCTGCGCTCATGTGGTCATCGGTGGCGGCACTAATCTGATCGTCTCCGACCGGGGGTTCGACGGATTCGTCCTGCGGTTCACCGCCGCGGGGATCGAACAGGCCGGGGTCCGCCTCCGCGCCGCGGCGGGCGGAGATCTGCAAGCCCTGGTGGACTACTCCATCGCCCACGGTCTTCGCGGTCTGGAGACCATGACCGGCATCCCCGGCACCGTCGGCGGGGCCATCTACGGCAACGCCGGCGCCTACGGGCGCGCGATTTGCGAGAGCGTCCGCCGGGTGCGGGTTTTCGACGGCGCGGCGGTGCGTACGCTGGGCAACGCGGAATGCCGGTTCCGGTATCGCGAGAGCATTTTCAAACGGACCAGCGCAAAGGGCCCGACCGCAGGAGGAAGCTGGGTGGTCCTCTCCGCGGAACTGGCGCTGGAGCCAGCGCCGGCCGAGGAGCTGGCACGCGTGGCCGACGAAATCCTGACGGTTCGCAACCGCAAGTACCCGCCCACGATGAGGTGCGCCGGCAGCATCTTCAAGAATCTGCTTTTCGATGATTTGGCCGAGTCTGCTCGCGCGCGCGTCCCGGCGAACGTGGTCCGCGAGGGGAAGGTCCCAGCGGCGTGGTTCCTGGAGCAGGCCGGGGCGAAAGGACTGCGAAGAGGCGACATCCAGGTTGCGGACTATCATGCCAACCTCATTTACAACGCCGGGGCCGGCACGGCGGCCGACGTCCGCGAGGTGATCCGGGACCTCAAGTCGCGGGTTCTCGACATGTTTGGCCTGGAGCTGGAGGAAGAGGTGCAGTACATTGGCTTTGGCGAGGCAATTGCACGGGAATCCGCGTGAGTGCAGAAGTGGAACCTGGCTGCCCGGCTCCGGCTGCCCGGCTGCAAAGGTTGTTGCCGAACCGCCGCACTTCTGGCAGGATAGTAGCAAGGCAAACTTGACCTTAGTCTCATTGCATCCAGACCGAATGGCGCCGCTGGCGCACGCAATTCCCACGGAGAACCTATTGCTACCTGGCAAATGTTTCGTTTTCAGGGGTGACGGCTGTGCCGCCACGGGCCGTCCCCAGATCGCTCGATGATCCCTCCCAGACACTTTTCCCCCCGCCGTCCCAGGATTCGAGAGAACGTGAATGAGGCGATTCGCGTTCGCGAAGTCCGTGCGGTATTCCCGGACGGCAGCGTTGAGGTAATGCCTACGTCCGCGGCGGTGCGCAAAGCCCAGGACATGGGGCTCGACCTCATCCTGATTGCGCCCACGGCGGAGCCACCCGTGGCCAAGGCCATGGACTATGGCCAGTGGCAGTACGAGAACAAGAAGAAGCAGCACGAGGCCCGGAAAAAGCAGCACATCATACAGGTGAAGGAGCTGAAGTTCCGGCCGAACACGGACGATCACGACTACGAGTTCAAGAAGGCCCACGCCATCCGCTTCCTGAAAGAGGGGAACCGCGTGAAAGCCGTGGTGCAGTTCCGCGGACGCGAGATCGCCCACGTGGACCTCGGGAAGAAGCTGCTGCTGCGCTTCGCCGGCGACCTGGCCACGGTGGGCACGGTGGAAGGACAGCCGCGGCTGGAGGGGCGCAACGCGCACATGCTCATCAGCCCGGCCAAAGCGAAGGAAAAGCCCGCCGGCGGCGGCGGACAACCGAAGCCGCCAGGCGAGGGGAACCCAGGCGCTACTCCGGCTGGCTGAAGCCAGCCATGTGAGGCAGGCTCGCAGCCTGCGGCGGCCTTGACCACGAGCTTAGCGCGGCTTCGCCCCCGGTCAAGGCCGCCCTATCCGCTCTATTCCGGGCATTGACCTACTTGATGACACAAGCTATACAGTAGGTGATGGAAGGCAACCCCAGCACCGATCCTGCCCCGCTTGAGCCGGTAACCCCGGCAACCTTGCTGGAAGCGGTTCGTTACTACTCTGATTTAGAGATCGCCACCCAGGCCTTTGCCGCACCCTGGTGCGGATCGAAAGAGAAATCCTACACTCCGGGCCGCTTTAGCTTGCCAGGAATTCCCCTATGGTCTGTTTGGTCGGCGCGTCAAGCGGTTCGACTTGTGCGTTCGTGAGTTTCAACGTCCTCGTGTCTCCCGCCCTCCAGAGCCTCGCATAGGTCATTAGCTTAGCTTCCTCAAACACCGAGACGTTGGACTTGTCTGTCGGCGACGCCGCGCTGTGCCGACGCTAATAGAACAGATACTTGCGCCACTGGTCGTCGGCCTTGCCCATCAGCCGCATCAGGTGCCGGCTGGTGTGCAAGCTGAAAGGCCGCGGCAGGCGCGTCAGCTTCATGCCCGCTTCCTCGGGGGTGCGGTTTCCCTTGCGGTTATTGCAGGGGTGGCAGCACGCCACCAGGTTCTCCCAGGTGGTCTCGCCGGCGCGCGAGCGGGGGATCACGTGATCGAGCGTCAGCTCGCCGGAGGGCAGGGTGCGATGGCAATACTGGCAGGTGTAACGATCCCTCATCAGAATGTTCTTGCGGGACAGCGCGCGCGTCTGGTGCGGGATGCGGCGGTACTCGAGCAGGCGGATCACCGACGGGATGCGCACGCGGTGCCGCGAGGAATGCACGTCGGCGCCGGTCAGCTCCTCGGCCGAAGCCACTCCCTTCAGAACCAGAACCACGGCGCGCCGCGCGGCGCAGATGTTGATGGGCTCGTAACTGGCGTTCAGGACGAGCACGGGCCGGTGTAGTCGATCAAGCGCGTGCATGGCCTTCCAGACTCCCGGCGTGGTGTTGTTCCGGCTCCATTACGGCGAGCCGTTGGGCATCCGAATCCATGCGGCGATCCACCCGCGCCACCGTCAGCAGCACGACCCGCGCCGCGCCAGCCTGTTTCAATGCCCGCGCGCAGGCGCTCGCCGTTGCGCCGGTAGTCATGACGTCGTCCACCAGCAGAATGCGCAGCCCGCGCACGCGCTCCGGGCGAGGCACTCGAAAAGCCCCGCTGACGTTGGCGCGCCGCCCGGCATTCGTAAGCCCCGCCTGGGGTGCGGTGCTCTTCGTCCGCCGCACCAGATTGCGCACCGGAAGACTCGAACGCCGGGCAATCTCGCGGGCCAGCAGCGCGGACTGGTTGAACCCTCGTGTCCAGCGGCGCATCCAGTGCAGCGGCATGGGGACCACAGCGTCGAACCGCTCCGTGCGCGGCAGTGCGAGGCGGAGGAACCGGCCCAGCGGACGCGCCAGCGTCTCCACCCGTCCGTACTTGAAGACGTGAATCAGCTCGCGCAACTCCGCCTCGAACGTGCCGAACGAATACGCCGCGTCGAAGCCATTCAGGCCGAGACGGCACAGCGCGCACCTCCCGTCCTCATCCAGCGGAAAGCGGTTCCGGAACGGGGTGCGGCAATCGCGGCAGAAGTATTCCGATGTCAGCGCGGTGGGTTTTCGCAGGCAGGCCGGACACACCGGTACTCTGGAAATGTCTTCAAGCGGGGAACCACAGAGGCGGCAATCGTCCGGAAAGATCAGGTTAAACAAGGCCGCGGAATACTTCCGGACGTGAGGCGGGACGGAAGCTGTGAGCCAGCTACTGCTGAAGACACACCCCCATAAGACTTTCAGTTTACAACAACGCGGGTTACGGCAGGGTGAACGGACATGCGGCGACACCCGCGTTCCTGCGGTACCATGCCAAAACGCGGCTTTCGCCGCGTGTTGGGCATGGCCGTTTCAGCCACCGAACCCGATGAAAACTGCCGGGAGCGGCGAGGGATGAAGCAGGGAAAGGCGGGGCTGAGCCCCGCGCAGGCCGAGGGCCTGCCCCACAGGGCCGGACGGCGCCCTGCGCTGTGTTTCGAGGGTGTCCAGCCGTCCGCGGGCCTCAGCGCATCGTGCCAAGACCGATGGAGGCCACCAGGCCCCAGCAACCGGCGTTGAGCAGAAACGTGATCGCGGCGGCGATGATTACGCCCTTCATCGTTTCGCGCCGCCCGGATGCCCGGAAACGCAACGCCATCGGAACAATCCAGGCCACCTGAACAAGCCCGATTCCCATGAGAATGAAGATTCCGACCACGATTGTTACGGTGAGGGCGCCGACGATCATCGCCCCCACATTCACGGCGGCGGCCAGGCCAAAGCCGGCCCAGATACTGCCTTCGCTTTTCCGTTCCATCTCAGCCATGGGCCACCAGCTCCCGCTCGCGCCGGAGCGGATCGAGCACCGTCCGCTCCAGCTCGTCCCGGTAGAACAGATTGTAGGTATCGAACGGGATCAGCCTCTCCCCGTCCGGATGCGCGATGTGCACGCAGGTCTTCTTCACCGAGCGCACGTCGAACGAGTACGCGTCGATGAACTGCATGATGATGATTCGAAAAACATTTTCGTATCCGATGTTTTGCGGAGCGGACACCTTCGGCAGGCAACAAAGCAGTTCGCGCAGACTGGTTCCCGCCGATTGCGGCGAATGGTTGGTGGAGAATGTCTTGAACAGGTGCGACTGCAAACCCTCATCCGCCTCGAACACAATGGTGTTGCGCCCGGCATCGATCAGCACGGCGGGATCGATCATGCCGGTGAGCGGAATCACCTGGCCGTCCACTTTGAGCGCGTAGGCCATGGCCAGGCTGTCCGGGTGGCACGGCACCGGAATGATATCTTCGGGCCGAAAGACGCTGGTCTGTTCCAGAATGCGGCGGCGCACCTCGGTCAGCGTCAGACGGCCGGTTGCCGGATCGAAGCCATCCAGACGGCCGGCCGCCTGCACCGGCTGGAAGGCCACGCCACGCACCGAGGGTTGCGCCAGAGCGTATTCGACGATGCGGCCCAGCTCGCCGTCGTTGAGGCCCTTTTTCACCGTGACCACCAGGGTGGTGGAGATGCCCAACTCGTTCAACCGCGCCATGGCCTGCTGGTGAACCGAACGCAAGTCCGCGCCGCGAAGCTGGCGCAGCGGCTGTTCCTCGAACGAATCGAACTGCAGGTAGAGCTCGAAGCCGGGCATGTAGGTGGCCAGCCGCTCGGCGAAGGCCTTGTCGCTGGCGATGCGAATGCCGTTCGTGTTCAGCATGAGATGCTGGATGGGCCGCGCGCGGCACAGGTCGAGAATGGCGAAGAAGTCGGGATGCAGGGTGGGTTCGCCACCGGAGATTTGGATCACATCGGGGCGGCGTTCGTTGCGCACCACGGCGTCCAGCATGCGCTCGATGGTGGCGAGGTCGCGGTGCCGGCGGCGATCCGGTCCGCTGGAGGCATAGCACACCGGGCAGCGCAGGTTGCAGAAGTCGTTGACCTCGATCAGGGTGAGGCAGGAGTGCTGCTCGTGGTCCGTACACAGGCCGCAGTCGTAAGGGCAGCCCCATTTCACCGGTGTGTTGTAGCGATTGGGCATCTCCGGAGGCTTCAGGAAGATCTCGCGGCAGCGCCGGTAGTAGTCGACGTCGTCGGCCATCAGAATCCGCTCGGCGCCGTGCCGCGGGCAGCGCTTGAGCATGTACACGTTGCCGTCTTCAAAGACGATTTTGCCCTCCACCTTGCGATAGCAGGTGGAACAGATGGAGAGCGCGACATCATAGAACAGGTACGGGCGAACACGGTCAGCCATGGGCCGCCGCCTCCTTTCCGGGAACTCGCGCAAGCGGCGGGCGCCGGAGCTCCGCTGTGCCTGGAGGCCCGCCGCCGGGTCCTTCGTGCTTGCGGGGAGCCAGCAGAGCGGCGATATCGCGCCAGTACCACGCCAGCGCGGCTGCGGCACACCATTGAATGGCGGTGAGGCCGGCCAGCCGGGGCTCCGGTTTCAGAAAGTCGACGGCCAGCCGCCAGGCCATGTACGCGGTCAGAAAAGCGCGAAACAGGTCGCCCTCGCGATGCGGCTGCCGGCCCATCCGCCGCAACAGCCAGCCCAGCGCCAGCAGCGCGGCCACCTCATAGAGCTGGGTGGGATGACGCCGAATGCCGTCGCCGAAATCGACCCCCCAGGGCAACGCCGTGGGCGTCCCGAAGGTACGGTCGCGCAATCCGGCCAGGAAGCAGCCGATGCGCCCGATGGCGATGCCGGTCACCAGCGGGAGCGCGAACAAGTCGCCGGTGCGGCGCCGGAGGCCCATGCGCGCCTTGGTCCACTCCACCGCGAGCGTGCCGCCGAGCAGCGCGCCCACGATGGTCTTCCCGCCCATCAGGTACGCCGGATCCCTCCAGTGCGCCAGCGTGTCCAGCGGGTCTTCCAGCCAGCCGAGGATTTTGCTGCCCAGCGCCGCTCCCACAATAGCCGCCACAATCACCGAACTGCGCGCGGAAGCCGGCAGAAAGTCGCCCGCGGTGCGGCGTTGGCGGCGATAGACTTCGAAGGCAACCAGGTACGCCAGCGATTCGAATACAAGGTGCGGCGAGATGGCCAGGGGGCCGAGGTGGAAGCTCAGGTCGAAGATGCCGGAGAGCACCGCACAATCATAGCGCAGGCGGTTCCAGCTCGACGGTGCAATCGGCGCAGCCGCCGCGGCTGAAGATCTGCAGGCGTGCGCTGTGGGCGGGGCCGGGCGCGTCCGCGGGCCCCCAGGTGATCTCGTAGCGGTTCAGGAACCCGGCGAAAACCGTGGCCATCACATCGGCAATCTGCTCCACGGGCCGGCGGCAGAACGTTCCCCCATGCTGGCGGCAGATGCGGGCGAGTGCGGTGTCATCCTCGGGGCCCTCGGGCAGCATTCCATGGAGCACTATCTTCTCCTCCGCGGCCCTGCGCTCGATCTCTTCGGCCGCTTCGTCCGCCGGGAGCGCGTCGGGATGGAAGCACAGAAACAGGTGGCGCACGCCGGCGGCCCGCGAGAGAATCTCGATCACTTTGCCGCTGCCCGCCAGCGCGTCCCGCGATGCCTGGTCCTTGTGACCGGGCCCCGGAATCACCTTGTCAATGATCTCCGCCTCGGTCAGGAAGCCCCGGTTCCTGCGCAGATGGCCCACCACCAGCGGGTCCTCCGACAGCATGGCCGCCCTGTTCGCGCCTTCGTCCGGCTCGAGCGAATCGTCGCAGGAGTATCGGTCGATGCACCAGAGATCGGTTTTGCGCTTCCATTCCAGACACGCGCGCAGACCGCTCTCGATGGCGAGAGCGTAGGGGTCCGCCCGCGAGAGGATGCGCGGGATGGCGAACCCGCTGACCAGGATGTCGGGATTGTTCCGGGCGGTCACCGAGTATTGCGTGACCAGCCGGTCGCCTTCGGTGACAACGAAATCCGTGGGCGCGAGCGGCCCACACTGTTGCTGCCCGCCGGGAGGCAGCGCCAGTTCGATTCGGCGCGTTCCCGCATCCTCGATGACGGCAGACAGGACTTCCGCGCGCAACAGCCCGGCCTGCTCGTACAGGCCGAGGCTGCGGCGGATTCGGGCCAGCGCGCGGATCACCGTGGCGCGGCATCGTGGCGGATCCGTCCGGAAGACGGAATTGAGATACGGAAGGAAGCGTGGATCTCCCGTCTCTCCCATGGCCCAACGGGCGGAAATGCGAAAAGCCTCGGAAGCGTGTTCGGCCGCGGCCAAAAGGCGGGCGATGCTGGTGACGGCCCCCTGGCGATACAGCCCCACCAGCCCATTCACCGCCACCCGATTGTGGGGCGATTTCGCGGCGGTCTCGAACACCTTGCGGATCTCGACCGTATCAATGCCCCAGACTGACTCGACGGCGTTAGCCTGCACCCTCGCATCGCCTTCGAGCAGCCGCCGCAGAATCCAGTCCACGTTCCGGCTGGCGCGGCCGAGGACCAGGGTCGCCTTGGATCGGACTCGCGGATCCGGGTGGGCCAGAAGGGAGGATCTGGCCTTCAGGATGTGCTGGCCGCAGTCGAGCGCGTCGATGATCCCCAGCAGGTGGATCAGGGGCGCGGAACTCCCGCCCGCCGCCAGTTCTTCGGAAAGCAGATCGCCCAGCCGGACGTCGACCGGCTGACCTTCCGCGATCGCCGCCCGGGCCATGGCAACCGCCTCTTCCGGAGCGCACCGCCGCGGGTCGGCAATCACTGCCGCCACATCGGGTCCGTCGTCCCTGGGAGGGGGCAAACTCATGGCATTCATGCGGTTGCTTAGGTTGTTGCACTCACAGATTATGTCCGGTAACCAGCGGGCGCGCCGCGCGGGCCGAAGACACCGCCGAATATCTTATCGCACCGGCACCGAACGAATTCGCGGAAACTGACACCACGGCGAGGCCTTCCCGGAGGCCTTTGCCGCATCTTTTGAAGGGACTCGCTCGAAACGGAACCTCGGCGAGGCCCGCAGCCGGGCCCTTCTGCGCTTTTGAGAAACTGGCGCAAAGACGGACCGCGACCTCGCCGCCGAAGCCCGCGAGTTCCCGGTCTCTATGCCGGCGGGGCTCGCGCACTCCGCGCTTTTGAGGAGTGGAACTGCTACTCGATGCTCAGGAAAACCGGTTCGTCAATCTCGCGGGCGTCGTCGCCACCGGTAGTAAGAACCATGATGCCAAACCGTCCCGCCCGGAGGTCCGCGGGAACGGTGAACTTCACTTCGCTATCCGTCTGCGAGGTGACCTTCACCTTGATCATCTTTTCGCCCTGGGTGAGGTAGACCGCCGCGACATTGGCCTTCTCCAGGTTCGTTCCGGTCACCGTCACCTCGTCGCCCGTTTTGGCGCTATCGGGCTGGACCACCTTCATCAGTGGCGTGGGCCCCGGGTCGCGCGCACCGGCACAGACCGCGGGCACAACCGCCACCACCAGAGCAAGCGCAACCAGCAATCGCCGCATTGTTTTTCTCCTTTCCCGACAATGGTTTTGCAATTCCGTGTCCAGGAGACTCCGGGCCGCTTTCGTCGTGTTTCCCCGCGCCTTCGGCCCCCCTGCCCCCGGTCGAGCGTGGATTTCAGCAGTCTGGAACGAATCCGGGTGGGTGAATTCACGCACTCCACACGTACCTCCCCGTCACACCGGCTCCGCACAAACCACGCGCTCCAGAGCCGCGAACAACTCGGACGGCTCTATGGGCTTGGAGACGAAGTCGTCCATGCCGGCGTCGAGACACCGCTCGCGGTCGTTGTTCAACGCGTGCGCCGTGAGAGCGATGATGGGTATGCGAACACCCAGCGGCTTCTCCCGCTCCCGAATCGCTCGGGTGGCATCGAAGCCGTTCAGCTCCGGCATCTGGACATCCATGAGAACGACGTCGAAGCTCTGCCGGCGGGTCTTTTCGACAGCCTCGCGGCCGTTGGAAGCGATTTCCACGGCGTGCCCCCGCTTCTCCAGCAGCCTGGCCACCAGCCTCTGATTCACCGCGTTGTCCTCGGCCAGCAGGATAGACAGAATGCGGGCGGCCGGCGCGGCCTCGTGCTCTGGCGCCGGCCCGCCATCCCCGTTGCGCGGATGCAGGGCGTGCGCCACGGCATCCAGGAGTTCCGACTGCCCCACCGGCTTGGTGAGGTACGCGCCGATGCGGGCCTCGCGGAACAGCTCGAAGTCGAACCGGCGCTCGGCGGAACTCAGCAGCAGGAGCGCCGGCTCGCCGAGAGAGGCGTCCCGCCGGATCGCGTCGGCCAGGTGAATGCCATCCATGTCGGGCATCTGATAATCCAGAATCACCAGCCGGAAGGGCGTCCCGGACTCCGCCATGGCGCGCATCAGACGGAGGGCCGCCGCGGCACTGTCCGCCGTCTGCGGCTGCATGCCCCAACTGAGGAAAAACTGTTCGTAGATGTGGCGATTCGTGGGACTGTCGTCCACCACCAGCACCGGAAGATTCCGCAACTGGCTGGCCGACATGGCCTCCTCCGGCTCCACTTCGTCACGGGCCCGTTGCAGCCGCGCGGTGAAATGGAAGGTGCTCCCGCGGCCCGGTTCGCTCTCCAGCCAGATGCGCCCGCCCATTTTTTCCACCAGGCGCGACGCGATGGACAGGCCCAGTCCGCTGCCTCCGAACTCGCGCGTGATGGAACCGTCCACCTGCGTGAACGCTTCGAAGATCGCCTTCTGCTTGCTGGCGGGAATGCCGATGCCGGTGTCGCGAATGACGAAGTGCAACCCCACGTTGTCGCCGGCCTGATACTCCTGCTCCACGCGCAGGATCACCTCGCCCTCGCGGGTGAACTTGATGGCGTTGCCCAGCAGATTCACCAGCACCTGGCGCAGGCGATTGGCGTCCCCGATCAACCACCTGGGCAGGGCCGGCGAAATGTCGCACAACAGTTCCACGCCCTTCTGGGCGGCATGCACGGCCAGCGGCTTCACCGTCTTTGTGATCATCTCGTCCAGACGGAAGGGGCTGGCATCGAGATCCAGCTTCCCCGCTTCGATCCTGGAGAAGTCCAGCATGTCGTTGATCAGCGAGAGCAGCGAATCGGCCGACGTCCGGGCCATCGACAGGTACTCCTTCTGCTCCGGCGTCACCGCGGTTTCCAGGGTCAACTGGGTCATGCCCAGAATACCGTTCATGGGGGTGCGAATCTCATGGCTCATGTTGGCCAGGAACTCGCTCTTGGCGCGGCTGGCTGCCTCGGCCGCCTCCTTGGCCTTGCGCAGATCCGCCGTCTGCTGCCGGACCCTCCGCCGCAGCACCACGATCCACGCCATGGCCAGCAGCGCCAGCGCCACCACCACGCCGGTCAGCTTCAGGGTCCGCTCGGCGGTCCACCACGGGGCATCCCGCAACACCACGATATCCCGCGGCGAGCGCAGCAGCAGCGAGAACCCGGTCGGCAACAGCAACGCCTGGGTGTCGTCCACCTGCAGCGAGGTAATTCCGGTGATGCGCAGCAGACTGCCCTGGCCGAGGGCCGGCAACCGGCCTTCGTCCACGCGGGCGTTGAACAGCCGGTCGCCGGCATCGAGAACCATGTTCTGGTCGCCGCGCCCGTTCACCTGGTCCACCAGCAGGGCGTCGATCCGCACCAGCTCGGAATCGTAGCCTTCTTCCAGAACGTCCTCGGCGGTCACGGTCAGCGGTTGCGGCGGTTTGAAGACACCCAGCTTGTGGATTTCCGCGTCCCTCAGCACCGGATTGAAAACGCCGGCCTGCGCGAACCCCAGCACCTCCACCACGTCGCCGGCGCGCAGTTTGGCCGGCTCGTGGTTTTGGATCAGAACGCCGCCGGTGGAATCGCTGACGTAGGTCGGCCCGTTGGGATGGGCCAGCGTGACCGTCCCGCAAATGCGCGACCGTTGTCCATCGTTAGCCGTGGGCGAGTATTCGAGCAGTTGCCCGACGGCGCGCAGGGGCGTCGAGCCGCGCTCGGCCGCCCGGTCCACCTGAATGAATCTCGTATCCGGCACGAAAACCTGGATACCGGCCAGCTCCCGCTTGAAATTGAAGCGGGCGCCCAAAACGCCGCGCACGCGAATCCGCGCGTCGAGCAGAGAATCCGGAAGCCGGCTGGCGCCGATCACGTGCACCACGAAATGATGAACGCCCCAGGTCACCCCCAGGGTGGCGTGTCCGGACTCCGTTCCGAGAAGGTGGACCACCCCCCGCGCCTCCACCCAGCGGCTCTCGGCGGCGCAGGTAAACAGTTGCTCCATCTCGATTTGTTGCGGCTCCGGCATTCGGCCTTCACCGCGTACGCGCACCGTGGGGTGGGCGACCACCGGCGCGTAATCACCCGGACCGCTGATGCCGTCCACGTCCACCAGTTGCCCGGCGCGCGGCGCCGGCGCGGAAGTGGACCACATCTGCAGATAGATGCCACCGGTAGCGTCCTCTACGAATACGTTGCGCGTAACCGGGTCGGCGTAGGTAACCACCCCGCTGACGTGCACCGGGTATCCCCGCGCCGCCTCCTTCTTCGAAAGACGGTGCACCTGTCCAATGCCGGTCAGCTCCGGCAGCTCCGCCATCTCCGGCCGAATGCCCGGCGGGTCCGCCAGAGTCCAGTCCGCCAACACCACAGACCCGTGCTGCTCGGTCATGAAACCGAGGACATCGACGTTGTCTCCGCTCACCGCCGGATCCGAACGCGACTGCTCCAGTTCCACGGCGCCGGTCGCGTCCTTCAACGTCACACCGGCCCCGCTCAAGCTGACCGCCCCGTGCAATCGCACCCGGTGTGGCGGCAGACGGTCCCGACCGCCGGACAGAACCGCGCCCACTGTCGAGAGTGGAATGTCGGCGGCGTTCCGCGCCGCAGCCAGTACTTCCAGGTCCCCCATGGAGGGAACCCACAGCTTCACCGCCGCCGGTATGCCCAGCGCGTCCACGCTGGTGGCGAGCACGCCGCGGACACGGACCAGCGTGTCGAGCAGGGGGCGATAGCCGGCGCCATCGGCATCCCACACGCGCGCGTTCACGTCCCCGCCGGGCGTGTGTACCAGCAGCGCCAGCCGTCCGGTGTTGTCGATGCCGGTACGCCGGACGATTCCTTCGATTTCGATGCGGTGGTACTGCAACTCGCCCGACAGCAGATCGCGCGGCGTCACCCGGGGCGCACTGACATGGGTTGCCGTCGGGGCCAGGAATCTCACGTCGGCACGGGTGATGACGGGATCGGATCCACCGCTTACTACCACCCCGGTTACTTCCACAAACCGACCGGGAAGGAGGTCTCCGTTTTCGCCCAGCAAACCTTCGACGCGGAGTCCACCCGTGGAGTCCTGCAGAAAAAGCAACCGCAGACTGCGGTCCCAGTATGTGATGGTGCCCCGGATGCGCGCCGGCGCATGGACCGCCTGTGTCCCCAGTTCCCGCACCTGCTGCACGGAGGTCAGCGGACCGCTGTGGGATGCGGGCGCGAAACGGGTACAGCCGGCCAGACAGGCCAGCACGACAAAGATCCCAGCGGGCCGGAGAAAACGGGATGGCATTGGCAGCCTTGGCCTTACGGGGAGTCCACCCATAGTCTGTATATCGACCGCCACGGTGTCTTGCTTTAGGCCTTGCATGGGCTTAGTACTACGTAGTCGCGATCAACCGCTCCAGCGGAGGAGAACTCGTTCCAGCTCGCCTGGAGATACCGGCTTGGCGATATAGTCATCCATCCCCGCCCCGAGGCATTCCTCCCGCGCCCCGGTCACGGCATGGGCGGTCATGGCCACGATGGGGATGCGGGTGCCGGACCTCTCCTGGCCGCGAATCTCGCGGGTGGCCGTGTAGCCATCCATCTCCGGCATCCGGCAGTCCATGAGGATGAGGTCGTAGGGGAACTTCCGGGCCATTTCCACGGCCTCCCGGCCGTTGGCGGCGACATCGGCGCGACAGCCGAGTTTCTCGAGAGAACGCACCCCCAGCCTCTGATTCACCACGTTGTCTTCCGCCAGCAACACTCGCCGGACCCGCTCGCCTGCCGGAGCCGGTCTGCGTTCCGCGGGTGTCGCCGGATCGGGCTCCCCGCCGCAGTCCGGGAGCGCTGTCAAGGGCAGCGTCAGAAGGAAGGTGGAGCCGACTCCCACCCGGCTCGTCACCGTGAGCGTCCCGTCCATCAGCTCCGCGAGCTGACGCGAGATGGCCAGCCCCAGACCGGCGCCCTCATGCTTCCGGACCAGCGACGAATCCAATTGCGTGAAACTCCGGAACAACAGCGGCAGCTTGTCTTCCGCGATGCCCGGTCCGGTATCTTCCACGGCGATGTCAAACACCGCCCGGCCGCCCGGCTCGCCACCGCCCGGCTCGCCGCCGCGGACCCGCAGCTTCACGTGGCCGCGCTCGGTGAACTTGATGGCGTTGCTCAGCAGGTTCAGCACAATCTGGCGAAGCCGTCCGGAATCCCCGAGCACCAGCCGGCAGGCCATCTCGGCGTCGAAGACGTACTGAATCCCTTTGGCGCGAGCCTGCGGGGCCATCAGCGCGCCGGTCTTTTCGAGACAGGCGGCCAGATCGAAGCGGCCCGGCTCCAGCTCCATCCTGCCGGCCTCGATCCGGGACAGATCGAGAAGGTCGTTGACCAGCGCCAGCAATGCCCGGGCGGAACTGCGGACGGTTTCGCCAAACTCCCTCTGCTCGGGGTTCAAAGCGGTGTCCAGCAGCAGACCGATCATGCCGAGGATGCCATTGAGGGGCGTGCGGATCTCATGACTCATGTGCGCGAGGAACTGGCTCTTGGCCCGATTGGCGCTCTCCGCTTCCGCCCGGGCGCGCTCCAGTTCGGTGGTGCGCTTCTCCGCCTCGGCCTCGGCCCGCTTGCGCTCGCTGATGTCGCGCGCCACGGCCAGCCGCGCCGGCGCTCCCCGGTATTCGAACATGCTGCCGTTGATCTCCACCGGGAACCGGGACCCGTCCCGGCGAACGTGAACCGTCTCCAGCAGGGACCCTTCGGGCTTAACCAGTTTGGGATGTTGCTCCGCTGTGAAAGCTGCGTACTCGCTCCCGTCGATGTCCCGGATGCCCAGATGGACGAGCTCGTCCCGGCTGTAGCCCAGACGTTCACAGGCCACCCGGTTCACCTCGAGGAACCGGCCCGCGGTGTCGAAGATGAAGACGGCGTCGGTGACGTTGTCGAACAGAGTCCGGAACTCGCTTTCGGACTGCCCCAGCGCCTCCTCGGCCCGTTCCTGCTCGCGGCGCCGGCGGCGCGTCTCCACGCCGTAAGAGACGTCCCCGGCGAGCTCCCCCAGCAGGCGTCTCTCTTCGGGATGGAAGGCATCGGGTTCGGAAGCGTATATGGTCAGCGCGCCGGAAATTGCTCCGTTACACCAGAGCGGCAGCGCGATGAGCGCCTTAAAACCATAGCTCTCGGCGCGGTTTCGCCAGGGTTCGAAGCTGGCATCGTGCTCGGCGTCGTTGCATAACGCGATCTCGCCGGTGCGGAGGCAGGTGCCCGTGGGTCCGCGGCCATGCGGTTCGTCGGCCCACGAAATGTCGATGGAGTCCACGTAGGCTTTCCCGCGCCCGGCGGCGCTGACCACACGCACCGGCTTCCCGGCGCCGTTTTCCGGCGCGCCGATCCACGCCATGGCATAGCCGCCGACCGCGGTGATCGTCTCGCAGACCTCGCGGTACAGACAGTCCTCGTCAGCGGCGCGAACCACCGCCTGGTTGCAGGTCGACAACACCCGCAGCGCGCGGGTCACCCTCCGCAGCTCCTCTTCCGCGCGCTTTCGCTCGGTGACGTCCCGGACAATGCTCTGGCAGAAATAGCGCCCGTCCAACTCCACCACGCGTGCGCTCACTTCCACTGGCATCGCGGAGCCGTCCTTGCGGCTGTGCAACGCCTCGCACACCACCGAACCGTGCTTCTGGAGGGTTTGCAACACTCTCGACAGCGCCTCCTGCTGGGCTTCGTTCCGCAGATCGTGGACCGACATCCGCAACAGCTCTTCGCGGGTATAGCCGTAGGCTCCGATGGCGCGGTCGTTCGCCTCGACGATTTTTCCCCGGTCGTCGAAGAGCATGACGATGTCGTTCACCTGGCTGCTCAGGTGAGCGTAGCGCCCCTGAAGTGACTTGCGCTCGAGCTCCGCCTGGAGCTGCTGCTGGCGGAACCGTTCCCGCTGGAGACGCCACAGCAGCCCGAACACGGCAGCGCAGGCCGCCAGCAGCACCCCCACGACCAGTCCCATCAGCAGGGAGCGCTGGCGCAACGGCGCGTAGACTTCCGCGGCGTCCACCTTGGCCACCAGCGCCCATGGTGTTTCCGGGATACTGCGCAAGGCCGCCAGAACGGGAACACCGCGGTAGTCGACGCCGGGGAAGACTCCTTCCACTCCGCGCAGGGCCATGGCCGCCGGCAGGTCGCTTTTTGGCGGCAGCGTGAGCCGCAGCGCCGCTCCTTTCTTCCAGCGCAGCTCGTTCAGATAGACCACCTCGCCGTTGCGAACGCCGACCAGCAGGCTTTCGGCGGTGCGGCTGGGCACCGGCCAGCTCTGGATCGCCGGATACAGGAACGCGCCTGCCTCCGCGCGGAGCACCACCACGGCATTCCCTCGCCCAACCGGCGCGGCGAGATCCAAATAGGCCGGACCACTTTCGCTCCCCTGCAGGTCCGATACGGCCACCTGTCCGGTCTCCATCGCCTTCCGGCAGAGCGATCGCACTGCGGCGTCGACGGGAAACGGACTGCCCGACGCGGTCAGGCGAACCTGGCCATTCCGCTCCAGAACGGCGATTTCCTCGTACCCGTAGAAGTTCCGGAAGCTCTCCAGCCACTTCCGCAGTGCGGAGCCGTCCCCGCGATCCGTCAGCGCCCCCAGCGCCGGATTGCCGGCAATGACCACGGCGTCACCGATGCGTTCCCACCGCCACGCGACAATCTGCTGGACCTTGAGATCGGCGATGGCCGAAAGCTGATCGCGGATGCCGGACTCGATGGCGTCCTTTTGCGCCCGGTAGTAGCGGTACCCGGCCACACTGATGCCCGCGGCCAGCGCCACGAACGTTAGCGCCAGGCCGAGGTTCAGCTTCGGAGATTCCCTGCTCCAGGCCGGAATCATGCATCCCCAATGGCGTGAGGTCCGGAAGTCGCCGCCGCACGGCGGGCGGAAACCCGCTCAGATATCTATCGACAAATCCCATCGAATAAGAGAGTGTTTCTCATGTGGCGGCGCGGGAGAGGAGTGCCGCGGCAAGCGCGTGGCGCAGGTTCCGGCCCGCGCAGCGGGTGGCCGGCGCCCGCGAGGGGCTACGGGGCGCGGAGCGGTGAGCCGGCACTTGCAGGCTCCGCGCCGCCCGGACGCGGAGGTGGCTGCTTTCGCCGACGTCTACGCCCGCTGGGTCGAAGACGCGCAGCGAGTGGTACCTTCGGCGGCGACGTACTCTGACTACCGCCGCCTGCGGTACGCGGTGATCGTCGCTACGCCGCGGCACCTGCACTGCCAGCACTTCGTGGACGCGCTCGACGCCGGCAGCGCCGGGTGACGAAGGAATCGGCCATGGCCAGGCTTTTCGCCTCCGATCCGAGATGGCCGTGCGCGTGTGCGACGACGCGCGGCAGGTGCACGGCGGCTGCGGCTTCATCGAGGATTACCCGGTGAGAAGTTCTGCCGCGGCGCCAGGCTCGGCACTATCGGCGAAAACACCAGCGAAATCCTGAGGCTGGTGATCGCGCGGCAGTTGCGGAAGACGCGCGAGGGCTCCGGAACCTGATGCCGGGCGGCGCCGCGAGCTAATCTAACGACAGAGGGCTCGATGGAGTGGAACGCGCTTGGCCCGACCCTGGATTCGGGCTTACAATGAAGACATGCTGAAAGAGTCGCGGGAGCCCGTTCGCGAACTGCGGTCTAGGATCTCGAAGGAATTGGCCATTTTTACCGATTTGGAGGCTACGTTCGAGTCTCCTTATTTCAGGGACAGTCGCGTTATGAGGTGAACCTCATCCGCGGTACCCGCACTCCGGCCGAAGAGGCTCAGGGGCTCGGATGCGCTGAGATGATTTTCCAGTCGGCGCTTTTTGGACGCAAGCAACTCCAAGACTTCCTGAATAAATATGGTCCAACTGTAGTCGTCTTCCCCTCGTAGTCCCGCCACGATAGAAGTCCCGGTTGATCGCAGCAAACACGTTATACACCCTCTCGTGGAACCCGCTAAGGTCCGCTACTCCCGTGGACCATCGGCCACGGAGTCGACTACCGAGTCTGTCACCCAGCGCCCCGAAGCAACGGGCCGACTGCGAGATCCTCGTCAATCAGTGGCCAGTGGATCCCATAGCCGGAAGGCGAGAGTTCCGCTCGACTTCGCTCTATCAGGGATGCGCGGGCGAGCCGCTCGGAGCACCTTTCCCAGGGAATCGAGACGGACCCGGCTTCCGTGATCACAATGAGCGCCTCAGAGGTGGCCTCGATTGCTTTTGCCAGAACCGGCCTGGTTTTACTTTCCACGACTACCTCCAAAACGCTCCCGCCACGATGCAACGATCTGGTCGAAGTGCTCAAAGATGACCTGGCGTATCTCGCGACGCAGACGCGGCGTGCAATTCCACTCGAACTCCTCAGTGATATCGAAGCCGTCCGGGTTCAGCCAGTACTTGCACTCGGCATCCCCCTTTACCGCATGCACGTGCATCGGTTCATTGCCCTCGTTCGAGTAGAAATAAAGTCGCCAGCCCTGCACATACAGAACAGTGGGCATCAGTTCGCAATTCCATTATAGAGAGCCTCAGGGGACCACGAGCGCGGCAGTTGCTGAAGACGCGGGAGGAGTCGTGAATCGTCCCGACTACACCTATCGGTTTACGGCCACTGGCCCCAGATACTGATCCAGCCAGTCCAGCATTGCCTTGATGAGTTCGTAGCGCGGGATCATGTGACCGCTGTCATAAATCAGACGTTTCTTCTGGTTTTTCGCGGACCCGAGCAAGCGGTAGAACGGCTCCTGGCACAACTCCACCGGATAGTAGGAATCGTAGCGTCCATTCAGCATCAACGCCGGCTGCTTCACTCGCGGAAGGAAGTTAACGGGATCGTTTTCAGGAAGCGGGCGGCCAAAGTCGAGTCCTCCCAGGGCGAGCACACAAACCCTGATGCGTGGGTCCAGGGAGGCGATGATGGCCCCCATGTTGGCGCCCTCGCTGTAGCCGTAGTAGGCCAGCTTATTGCGATCCAGGTCGGGACGCGTCTCGGCGTAATCGATGGCCCGCGACGCGTCTTTCGCCAACAGGATGACACGGTCCCGCCAGGCGCTGGCCGTGTTGATCTCGACTTCCGTACCGCCGCCTCGTTCATAGCTGCCCTTGTACACGGGGTACAGCACGGCGCGGCCGCTCTTGAGCATGGCCGGCAGCACGTCCAAAGCTCTGGTGGTGGTGAGCGAGAACGTCCGTTGCCGGAAGGCAGTCTCTCCGGGAAAGAACAAGACCGTCTGGAATGGTGGTCTGGCTCGTTTGGGAAGGAACAGGTAGGCCGCGGCGCGTTCATTGCCGTAAGCGGCCGCGTAGGTGATCTTCTCCGCGGTCCAATCCTCTTCGCCCCCGCCATAGGGTTCCACCGACGCGTCCAAGGGTGTTTTGTCGTAGAAATACAGGCTGCGATAAGCCCGGAATATCTCGTCGGAGACAGGCTTGTCTTTGCTCAAATCGCGCCGGGGCGGACGCCCGGGATCGGTAGCGGCCTGGGGGATGGATTCCGGCCCGATGTACTTCACACAACGGAAACCGATATTTGAAGCACGAAGAAACGGCGATCGTGCGTCGGGATCGGCGAACATGTAGTCCGGCTCGTCCCAGGCTCCGCCGAGGACGTAACGCTTGCCCGGCTCCGCTTCATTCCAGGCCCACTCCTTCACGTTGCCGGCCATGTCGTAGCTGCCCCACGGGCTTATGCCCTGCTTCCTGCCGACCGGCAAAACAGCAACGCCGCTGAAGTTGCTTGCCGGCACAATGTACGCCTCGGAAAGCGGTCCCGCCGCCAGATTCCAGTGATAAATGGTTGGCAGGCTCTTGCCCGCGAACTCCGCGTAAGCCGCCGCTTCATACCAGCTAACCCGACTTTCGCAGCTCGTCTCGGAAATGGGGCTGAAACACCGGTCTGGCAAGCACAAGCCGTGTCGAATCAATAAAACATTTTCGGAATCGCTTGTAGTGCAGACCTACCCCCTTTCTATT
>Ga0326728_10005185_pt1 | contig 37242 bp, 30 predicted proteins | sample MB3enrmetagenome_FD_207602 | JGI IMG/M metagenome (GOLD analysis project Ga0326728, IMG submission 207602) | Lab enriched peat soil microbial communities from McLean, Ithaca, NY, United States - MB31MN | ecosystem: Environmental > Terrestrial > Soil > Wetlands > Peat | place: USA: New York...
GCCGCGCGCGCTACCTTTGTCGGAGGCGGCAAGAGATAGGCATTCACCCAGCCGAGGCTCGAAGCGGCCTGCCACAGGATTAGGAGGCCGATCACCGGCAGAAGGCCCGTCCAACGACCCAAACGCGTTGTGCGACCTCGTTCGCTGGGCGTGACGCAAACATTTTTCAATGCGATGCCTCGGCCTGCGCGAGGAGCCGCGCCTGCATAAGCAGGCGGTATTCGGGCAGCATCTCGACCGCGCGAGGCAAAAGCCCGTTCGCCCAGGCGAGGAATATCCCGTAGTTGACGACCGCGACGCCCGCCGCCTCGATTCTACCCAAGAGGACCATGACCTCGCGCCTGGTGCGCATGCAGGAGCCGCAGGTGACCACGAGCGCGTAACGAGCCAGGCTTTCGGGATCGGGCAGCTCGCGCGCGTAGTCGAATTCGAAAACCCCAGGCACGAGCTGCCGAAAGAGGCGCGGAATCTTCACCGTCCCGAGGTCGTCCGCCTGCCGGTGATGGCTGCAGGCCTCGAGCATGAGGACGCGGCCGCCCGGGCCGAGCGACTCCATTCGCCGGGCGCCGTCCAAGTAAACGCCGATGTCGCCCTTCTTGCGGGCGAAGAGTATCGAGAAGGAAGTGAGAGCCTGGTCCTCGGGAATATCGGCAGCCACCTTGCTGAAGGCTTGGCTGTCGGTCACTACGAGGTTCGGGCGGGGCAGGCGGCCATACCACGCTCCGAGTTCCCGCTCCTTCACCGTGATGACGGCGCAGTCCTTGTCGAGGAGGTCGCGGATAGACTCGACCTGGGGAAGGATGAGCCGACCCTTGGGCGCGCCCAAGTCCATGGGCGTGACGAGGAGGACAAGATCGCCCTCGCGCACGAGACCTTCGAGGGGACCGAACTCAGGCTCGAGGAGGTCCGCGAGGCCGATGAGCCTCTCGCGCAGTTCCTTGGCCCCGCGTCCCGAAGCGTTATCGACGGCGAGCGCGCCCGCTCCCCGGAGGAAGGCGGCCTTCAGAGGATCAGGCGGCGAGTCGGAGAATGTCGCGGCCACGATGAGCGGCCGACTGCCCGCCTTTAGCTCCTTGAAGGCCCGCTCTTCCGCTGCTTCGGGCGGCCTGTCCACGCGAGTTACGAAGACGAGGGCGTCGGCCGATTCGACAATCTCCTTCGTTCGCTTGACGCGCAACTCGCCTAAGCTACCTGAGTCGTCGAGCCCGGCAGTGTCCCAGATCACCGCTGGGCCGAGGCGGCCCAACTCGATCGGCCGCGATACGGGGTCGGTTGTCGTGCCGGGCACCTCGGAGACGATCGAGGCTTCGCGACCGAGGATACGGTTCGCAAGCGAGGACTTGCCCGCGTTGCATAAGCCGACTAAAGCTATCGCTACGCGCTCGGATCGAGGCGCCGTAATCATTGGGGACTCCTTTCGTGGATGACGCCGAGCTCGAAGATCGCGGCAACCTCGTCGCGCTCAAGACCGCTCCTCTCCGCGACGAGGTCGACATAGGAAGCCTCGTCCACGGCCGCCGCGCGCTCGAGCTCCCTAAAGAGCTCCTTCACACGGCGGTAACCGAGCCTCGGTACGAGGAGGTTCAGGCGGAGGTTCGAGGAGCGCAAGTTATGTAAAATACGTTCGCGATTCGGCTCGAGGATGGGCAGAAGCGCAACAAGGCTTCCAATGGCACGCTCGAGCGAGGCGAAGCAAGCGACCAGCGATTCGGCGAGGAATGGCAGGTAGGCGTTCAACTGAAGCTGCCCCTCGAAGGCGTAGGCGCTCACTTTCGCGGCCTCCTGCTCGGCGTCGATCGCGAATCCCTTCGCGGCCTCGAGGAGGACGGGATTGGTCTTCGCGGGCATGATAGTCGAACCATACTGGAGCTCGGGGTGCTTAAGCTCGCCGAAGGCCGAAGAGCTGTAGAGCAGGAGGTCGGAGGCGATCTTGCGCAGATTGCCCGCGCAGAGGGCGGCGCAATTGGAGAGCTCCGCGTACTTGTCCGCGTTCGATATCTCGTCGGGAAGGTTCTGACTGCGGGAAAGAGGAAGATGCGTTATGCGGCGCAAATGCTTCTCCGCGGCATAGAGATAGTCGGGCGAGGCCGAGAAGCAGGTGCCGACCGCGGTCCCTCCCAAGGCGACGGTCCGCAGACGCTCTTTCGCCTTCGACAGGCGCCAGCGGTCGCGCTCTATCGCGCCGGCCCAGGCGCCGACTACTTGTCCCAACCTTATTGGCAAGGCGTCCTGCAACTCAGTACGGCCAGCGACGAGAAGCGCTTCGAGCTCGCGCTCCCTTGCGGCGAGGGCGTCTTGCAGCTCAGCAACCAGAGCGTCCGCACGGACCGCAGCCTCGTAGGCGACGATAGTGACCGCGCTCGGAAAGGTATCGTTCGTCGACTGGCATCGATTGAGGTCCTCTATCGGATCAATGCAGCACTCGAGGCCCGAGCGTTCTCGATAGAGCTCGGCGGCTCGCGCGGAGGCGACTTCGTTAAGGTTCATGTTGAGGCTCGTACCGGCCCCGCCTTGCTTGAGTGGAAGGGGAAAGGCCGAGTCGAGCTCGCCTCGGATTATTTGGCCGAGCGCGTCTTCGATACACGAGAAAAGTCCGAGGGGAAAACGCCGTTCGGTCTCCTGAACGGCGCATAGGGCCGCGAGCTTCACCTGCGCGTAGGCCGCAATGACAACCGGGGGCGTGATGCCGTGCCCAAAGTTGACGAGGGCCTTCTCGGTCTCCTTTCCCCAATAAGCGCGCGGCAGCGCAGGATCCTCAAGCACGGACGGTCTCCGCCTCAGTGCGCTCGAGACGGAGCGCGTCGCCCCGAAGGAAGGAGAGCTCGCGCCCGACCGAGCGCATCCGAAGACCAAGGCAGCCTATGCACTTCTCGCCCTCCTCCTCGAGGCATATCTTGCCCGGATAGAGGAGGTAATTTCGCTTGGCTTCGGGCGGAGTGATGTTCGGCATGAGGACGTTCGCCCCCGCTTCGATCATCTTCTCGCGGCCTGCGGGGTCGAGGCTTCCCGCGGCGGTCGTCGCGGGCATATGAGCGTCGGGCAGCAAGAGCCTCACGAGGGAAGTCGCACGGAGCGCAAGCTCGATGGGCGATTGAGGACTGCCCGCGAGAGGGGTATCGGGATGGGGAATAAAAGGCCCGATACCAACCATGTCGAGCTCGAGGTCGTAGCATAGCAGCGCGTTCGTTATCCGCGTCTCCTCGCTTTCGCCGGGCAAGCCCACCATATAGCCCGAGCCGAGTTGGTAGCCCAGGCTCGCGAGGTCGCCCAACGCTTCCAGACGCCGACCGAGGCTCACGCCGGCGCGGAGCTTTCGATGCAGCTCGGGGTCGGAAGTCTCGAAGCGCAGGAGGTAACGGTCGGCGCCCGAGTGGCGCAGGCGCGCGTAGCTCTCCCGGGGAAGGATGCCGGCGCTTAAAGTGATAGCCGCGTCAGGGCAGTCGCGGCGTATCATCTCTACCGCCCGAGGCAGCTCGCGCTCAGCGAAGGCTCGATCCTCGCCGCCTTGGATGACGAAACTGCGCAGCCCCGCGCGATAGCCAGCGGACGCAATGGCGGCTATGCGCTCGGGCCCGAGGCGATAGCGGCTGACGTTCTTGTTCGAGGCCCGGATGCCGCAGTACAGGCAGTCGCAGGAGCATATGTTCGAGTACTCGATGAGGCCGCGCAGGAGGACGCCGGTGCCATGCCGGGCGAGGCAGAGCTCGCGAGCACGGGCCAGAAGGCTTTCGGTATCGGCGCCTTTGTAGAAAGCTAGGATTTTATCGCGAAAGCTCGTGTCGCCGGGACTCTCCGTCATCGCCTTCCTCCATATATGCGGTGAGGACGGATTTGACCAGTACGCCGGGGAGCTTGCCCGCCTTGCCCGTCAGGGCGCCGATGTCATCGGTGCTGCCTTCGACGATCAAGGAGATCACGTTCACGCCCTTTTCCCGTAAGGGAAGCCCCTGCCTACTCAGCACGAGATGTCCATAAGCATGGAGCAAATCGTTCAGGGGAGAGACCGCGGAGGCTTCGGTGATCAGGATGGCGATGACGCCGATTCTCTTTTCCATCAGGTAACCCTCTGGATTGGATACTACAGCCAAGAAGCTCCTCGGCGCGAGTCTCCTCGCGCCTCAGAATGTGTATTTTAAGATAATCCATCGAAGCGTAGCCTGTCTAGCGTATCGAGTTGCCCGGAAGCGAAAAGAGGCATTACACTTACTGGCGATATGAGCCCGACTAAATCCAAAGGTTGCCCTCGTTCCTTCGCGGTCGGGAGGGTGATTCTCCCGGGCATTTTGATCTACATAGCGTTCTCGACCTTGTTCGGTTTCTTCTTCGTCTTCTCTCAGGAGATTCAAAAGGAGATCAAACAGGCGAAGAGTATCGTCATCGATCTTGACGAAAGCCACGAGAAGCCCCTCATGATCGGGGGACAGCCAGCGACCGCTTCCGATCTGCCCTCGCTGGGGAGCCGCGCGAAAGAGCAGATCACCCTCGCCTTGTACGAAATCGCGACAGTCTTCCTGGGACTCTGCGCCGCGTGGATCTATCATTGGCCCCTGATCCTCTTTTTCCGCTCGAGACGTCGAGGAGAGACTCCCGGAGTGCGGGTAAGCCAAGCCACGAAGTTCAGGATCTGGGCCTCGCCGGTGGTGATGGCGAGCGCGACGGCCATCCCCATCGTCGTCGCGGTGAGCCTTCAGAACGTAGCGCTCGGGCCGGGCCATTCCGAGGCGATCATGATCCCCATTGAAATTGCGATCCTCGCCCTTTCGACCCTCTTCACCTACCTGTGGCAGAGACACAGAGTCCAAAACCGTTACCTCGTCTACATATTCACTCGCGAGGAGCTCGCGTCGAACATGCCCCGCGGACATCGTCTGCCCGTGCGCAAGAACTTTATTGTCGTCATGACCATCGCGACCATCCTGCCCGTGGCGGTCGTCGTTCTCTTCGTTGGCTCGGGCGTCAAGTCGATCGGGAAATTCTCGAGCCTGAGCGACGAGAATCGCAAGCTCCTCTTCGGCAGCTCGGTCTCTCCCTTGCCCTCTTTTAAAGTCGAGGGTCTGCCCGAACGGCACATGGGGGGAATACGGCTCGACGACGCACAGGTCCCGATGATCGCGCCGCTCGACACGATCCGCATCGCGATAGGCCTCGTCTTCGGCCTATCGATCGTCCTCGCTTACGTCTTCTTCATCACGCGCTGGACTTCCTCCGACCTGGCCAAGCCCATCGAGGAGCTGCGCGAGAACATGCGCCGCGCGGAGGCCGGCGACCTTTCGGCCACTACGCCTGCAACCGCGGCCAACGAGCTGGGCGAGCTCGCCGTGGGCTTCAACTTGATGCTCAAGGGCATCGCCGAGCGGGGACGCATAAAGGAACTCTTCGGCCAATACCTCACGAAGGAGATATCCGAGGCCATCCTCGATGGCCGAGTGAACCTCGGCGGCGCGCGCTACGAGGCCACGGTGATGTTCACGGACATCCGCGGTTTCACTGCCATGTCCGAGCGCCTCAGTCCCGAGGAGGTCTTCGCCTTCCTGAACGACTACCTGGGCCGCATGATCGAGGTCATCGCGGCTCGGGGCGGCATCATCGACAAGTTCCTGGGCGACGGCATCCTTGCGGTATTCGGCCTACCCGTCCAGTCGAGCACCCACGCCGACGACGCCTTCTCGGCTGCCCTCGACATGCGCAAGGCCCTCGCCCAGATGAATGCCGACCGCGCCGCCTCCGGCCGCGCAAGCGTGAAGATCGGCATCGGTATGCACACGGGCGAAGTGATAGCCGGCAATGTCGGCTCGGCGAAGAAACTGCAGTTCACCGTGATCGGCGATGCCGTCAACCTCGCCTCGAGGATCGAGGGTCTCAACAAGGACTACGGCTCCTACCTCCTTCTCTCCAAGGCCACCTACGAGCGGCTTAGTCCCGAAGCTCGCGGATCGGATTTCGAAGAGCTAAAGAGTGTGGAGATACGCGGCAAGAACGAGAGGGTCGATCTCTATCGACTCCGCGGCTAAAGACTATATCCGCATCTAGCGCGAACAAACCAGGCTGCATATAATTAAAGAATAGAGACTGGAGAGACCTACCGAGGGGAGACGAGCGCACGACCTCAGTTGTATTAAATAAGGAGAAGCAATGAAAAAAGCTGCAACGGCCTTCTTTATCTTAAGCGCTTGCGCAGCGGGGCTTTGCGCACAGTCGCATCCAACCCTTGATGCGATGCTGCAACCCCTGTCGACCGACATCGCGGCACTCGTCGGCAGCATCGACTCCGACATAGCGCCCCAGCTCCTGCCGGCTGCCCTCGCGGGCGATATAGTCGGAGAGGCGGCTTTCGCCGGGGACTTCCCCCACGGGACCGTCATCCTCCCTTCCATCGGCGTCACCTTCGGCAACGGCTTTGCCACGGTCCTCAACGATACTTCGCACAATTGGCAATTCACGATGAAAATGCCGGATCTTGTCCAGAACGCGCTCGGCGGATCGGGATCCGATCTCTACTCGGCATCGCGCCAGATATTCCCCTATCCCACGATCCAAGGCGGCGTCGGCTTCGGTGTGACAAAGGGCATCGAAATCCTTGCCAACGGCCTCTTCATTCCCCAAGCCCTAACCAATACCCTCGTCAGCGCGGCGGGGAGCTCTAAAGTCAACTCTCTCAGCCCCCAATTCTCCGCCGCGACTATCGAGCTCAGGGTACGCAAAGTACTATTCTACGATTCGAGCTCCTATCCGGCCATGTCCCTCTCCTTAGGCGGCGTCTACGGGGACACAAAGCTCGGGGCTTCGGTCAATCTCGCCAGTCTCCAGAACAATAGCGGAATAGATTTAGGCGGCATCGGCACCCTGAACCTGACGACCAACACGCCGATTCTCTTCGACGCGCAGGTATTCGGCATGGGACTGGACTTCGCGATCTCCAAAAGGTTCCCCGTCATCACACCCTTCGCGAGCACGGGCCTCTGGTACCGCCACGCGGTGGTGTCCACGACGGGAGACTTGACGGCGACGATCACGCCCGCGACTGGCGCGCCGGCAACTGAGGATATCGCGATATCCTCGACCAAGACCGACGACGCCATCGCCGGTAGGATCGGCGCAGGCTTCGAGCTGCACTTCTGGGCCTTCGTGCTCCACTTCGGCGCGAACCTCGACCTCGAGAATCCCCTGGTCGACATCCAGAAGTTCTCGCTGACAGGCATCGCGGCGAATGGCCTATCTATTAATACGGGCATCCGCTGGGCATTCTGAACACTTGAATCTTATATAAAAGGGGCTGCCCAGGGAAGATTCCCGGAGCAGCCCCTTTTTTACTTACTTCACGGTCAGAACGGCAAGTCCATCGGAGGAGGCTACGGATAGATCCAGATGGTTACTGCTATCAACGTAGAAGGTGAGGCTCTGTACGGAGCTAGGGCTTGCCGTAAAGGCGTAGAAGGGGTAACTGATGGGAGCGGCGCCCCCGCTGATCGTGAGGTTCCCATCCCCGTCGACATAGGCATAATATGAGGAGCCATTTAAAGAGGCGGCGGCAAGCTTCTGAATTTTTATCCCGCTCGAAATGGAGGTTAGCGTCGGGGCACTCGTAAGAGTAGCGGCGTTCGTAATATTCGTCGTGGAATAGAGTCCAGCATCGGTTCCAGCATAGAGCGTGGTCGGTGGCGCTCCGGTATTCGAGAGGTCGAGATTTAAGGCGAAAGATTTTATCTGCACGCTCTTGCCGTTGGAGTCGTAGGCTGCGAAGGCATAGGGGCTCGAGGTGATCTGGCTCTTGAGCCACGTCAGCACATCGGTGCCCATGCTGTTCTGAACGTTCGTATTATAAAGGAAGCTGCCCAGAGCGGTCGAAACGAAACCGTAGGAAGAAGTTCCATTAACGACAATAGCGGCAGCGGTGAGGAAGGTGCTCGGATCCTTGATGAGATCGGCGAAGCTCGAGCCGGAGCTACTCTTCAAGAATGAAGAGAGACTGCCCGATTTCGTGAAAGAATCGGCAGTGGACAAGGTGGTATCGCTCGAGGACGCGAAGCCGACGTCCGAGCCGTAATAGTACAGCACAAGGCTCGAGGTACCCGAGGAATCAATGTCGGCTACAAAGGCTCCGGAGTAAGTCGCGGCGACCGAGGACCTTTTCGTAAGCGAGGACGATCCGGTAAACGCCCAGATGCCCGTACTTGTATTGACCCAAGGCTCGGGCCCGCTGAACCATCGACCGGCAGTAAGGGAGTAGATCGTGCCATAACTAGACAGGGGAACGGTCTTCGTGCCATTCGTCAGAGAGCCTCCGACGATTTGCCAGAGCGTACCGCCGACGACGGCAGCGTAGGTCGCGCTAGAGGAGGGAGAGAAAGGAACGGCGAAGGTAGGAGCCGAAACTGAAATGCTCTCGTTGGTTAAGACACCCGCGGAGACCGCGAAGGTATCGGAGCCGCCGTAATACTTAGGTGTCCAGAGACCATTGGAGTCTTTCGTCCCGAGAACGGTATAGACCTTATACCCGGTAGAAGCGGGCAGGTCGACGCTGTAAGACGTCGAGTTCAGATTCGAGCTCGTAGCCAAGCTCTGCTCGGCGTATTCTCCTGATGCGCCGTTTGACGCCAGTTTTACGAAACTGCCGTTCAGAAGGACATAGATCCGGATATAGGGACTGGTACCTGAGGCAAAGGCAATACTTCGCGAGGAAATAGCCTTCGTCCCGCTCGAGCTGAAAGAATAGGGCACGGTTATAGCAAGATGGCCCGCAGCGGGAGCCTCCAGGCTGCATGATGATACAAAGCCCGTGACGAGTGCGATAATAAGGGGAAAGTACAGCTTTTTCATCGCCGCCTCCTTAGTTACTGGTGATCGTGATCGTGACGCCACCGGATTTTTTCGTAGATGCATTAGGATTCGCGGATGAAGGAGCGGCAGGATATCCGGCGGAGTTCGTAGTAACTACCGTTCCGTTAGCCGAAGTCGCGGCCTGAGTAGGAGCGCTGACCGAGGCGCCGGTATCGAGTGCGTGCGGAATCGCCACGACGGCCTGCTGGTTCTTCTTCACGTCGACAGCGGCGCTGTCATTCGCGGCTTCCACCTCGGTAGCCCCTTCGAATCCTGTTTCGACCGCGGTTCCGAGTCCGGCTGCGGCTATGGGAGCTTCAGCTGCTTGAAGGGCCTCCTCAGCGGGCTGAATATCGCGCGTGGGCCTTCCGGGTGTGAGGCGGACCGTACCATCTAGAACCGTGAGGCGCAGGCCGTTGAACACGAACTCAGTGCCGCGCACGGATGCCGTCGAATAGGGACTCTGCACTTTAAAGTCCTGGGGGGTGCCGGGGACGGAGGCTTTCACTTTCGCCTGGATCGAGCCCACTCGCAGGTAGGTGCTCGCCGATATGCTGCCGGCGGATTTTTCGAGTAGCTTGTCGAGCGTAAGCCGGGTAAGAGGCTTGACGACTATAGTCGACTTGTCGATCACCAAGGTCGCGGTCGAGTCGTAGCCCGTCGAGATCGTAGAGCTGAGGCCGATCGTCATCCCCTCGGTCGCCGGCGCCCAGGTTCCCTGCGCGGGTTTAACCTCGACCTTACCTTTTAGTCCGCTCAGTATGGCCGTAGGCCCCGCATAGACCGAGGCAACGAGGGCACATACAGCTATCACACTAAGTACTGCCTTTTTCATCGCTGTTGCTCCTCACATCGTGATCGTCGCCGTCAAGGCGGCGCTGAATTGGACACTGTTATATGAAGACGCGAATGCCGTTCCCGGCAAGAACACCCCGCCACTAAAAGATAACCCGAAATCCGAGAAAAGTCCGGTCGAGAGAGAAATATCCATCTCCGTCCCGAGATAGGGGGATGTGGAAGTAGAATCGACACCGCCTTCAGAGATCGGGCCGGAGGTCGGGCGGAAGAACGATAGCAGTTTTGCGGAGCTGTTTACGGTGTAATCTCCGATCGTGGGAGAGGTCGTGAAGCTGAGCTCGCCGAGAAGAAGGTTGGAAATAGAAGGAGAAAATACGGCGCCTAGCGTGGGAGAGGTGATAGGCGTGAAGGCTGCGTAGGTAGACGAGGTGTTGCCCTCGATCGAGCTCGAAGCATTCCTGTCCCCCGAAGCGTAGAGCAGGCCGAAGGCGGCCGATGAGAGGGCGAGGGGCGCAGGAAGATCGTTGAGAGGCAGGGATGCCTTGACCCCTGCGAGAAAGGAGGAGATAGGGCAGTACTGATACGACGAGCTATCGGTCAGCCACGTTAGAGTAGTGCCCGAACCGTAGGCGAAGAAGGCGCCGTAATCCACCACTTCTATAGAACCCGAGGACTTAAGCTCGAAATACTGGGTATTTACCCTGCCGCCCATTCCGCTCTGGGGAGTGGTCGTGCCTGCGCTCACGAGGCTCGAGTCGGGGTTGAGATCGCTCTGGCTGATGCAGGAGAAATCGATCGCCTGTCCGTAGAACTCCGGCAGCGAAAGATCGACTTGGGCAATGAATCGAGGCGAGCCTGTCAGATTGGTACCGGCGTCTATTCTCGCCTTATCCGCCAAGGACATCTCTATTTGTGGGGAAACCGTCGTCGACCCCTTGAGGAAGAGGAGCCCCGTGTACGCCGATCTGAAGGCGACCTCAATAGAGGGATACTTGAACTGGAAGGAAAAGCCGTCCGCGGGAGAGGTGAGGATATAGCCGCTCGGGTCGCTGAAATCGAAGCGCCCGGCATCGAACACGAAGGCGCTCATGCCTTCGACCGGATTCTTCAGCGCAAGCTCGTAGCGAAGCTTCTCGAGGCCGTAGCAAAACGGAGCGTTTTTCGCGACGAAGTCGTAACTCGGCATGACGTAGCCGCTTCCCGCTATCTCGGCCGTGGTGCCGAGGGGGAAAATAAAGCTTGGAGTGGCTTGTTCGTAGATGTAGGCGTCGAAGGAGCCGAGGTTCGTGGCTGTGGCGTTCGTCGCCAAGGCGAGGGATGCTTCCTGGGCGAAGAGGGCAAAGGAGATGCCCACGAAGAGCGAGAGAAAAAGGATAACACGCTTCATTTCGCGCCTCCTTTCAGGTCCATCGCCTGTCTGAGGATTGTAAGAGCCTCGTCTCCCGGTAGTAAGCGAAGAGGCCCGCCGTTTCCGTCTACGATTCCTTTGGCTACGAACTCCCGGTATGCATAGCGGGGCCCGGGGAAAAGGCTGTACATGAGGCCGCCCTTCAGTCCGAGGGAGCGCATGACGAGGTCGCAAAAAACATCCAGCCGGATAGGATCGACCTCGCCGAGGCTCGCCGGAATCCATTTGTTTTGCTGGGCGAGCGCATAGGCATCGGCAGGAGCAGCATCCTCAGCTACCTGGCCTCCGGCGGCGAGGACAATATACGCTGCGATGTCCACCTTCGTTTGTTGTTGGGCGAGGAGAGCATCCACTCGCTCGTTTGATTGGGCGAAGCAGGGAAAGCCGAGCAGGGCAACCAGGACGATCGGGGTTAGATGAATCCTCACGATATGATCTCCTTTATACATGGAAACTGCAACAATCTAAGAGTATACTGCTTTGGTCGATCCTTCAACTGTTAGCCAGGAGCGATATATGAAAGTTCGATTCACTCCGCAATTCTCTATTCCATCGGCAATCGCTCTCGTCTTCGCTATGCTCGGCCTACTCGGCGCGACGAAAGCGACCGAGAATCGAGTTTTCGACCAATTCCTGCGACTGAAAAAGAGTCCGCCGGAGCTGACGAAAAGCATCGCCCTCGTGGATTTCGACGACCAATCCGTCGAAAAAGTGGGCACCTGGCCGATAGCCAGGAACATCATGGCCGATGGGCTCATGCTCCTGCGGGAATGCGGCAGCCGTTACGCGGTATTCGATATCGAATATGTGAATAAAAGTCCTAGGGGCATCAATAGCGATATTCTGAGCCAGGATATACCGGAAAGCTTTAGCAACAATTTCGGAGCCATCGGCAACCAGATGCAGAGCCTCATCGGGGCCGTTCAACAAGGGAATATTCCGCTCCGGGAAGTAGGGCCTTATGTCCAGGATTTCCAGAAATACCTCTCCACGACCAAGGACGATCTACAGGCAGAGGTGGGGAAGATCGCGCTCGACAACGACGAATATCTGGGGAACGCCGTGCGATTCCATGGGGGGGCCTTCCTCACCCTCCACATGGTCACGTCCCGCAACGATAAAATCCCCGAGGATACGCGCAAGCTCGCTCAAGATCGATTCGCGCTTAAGGACGCCAAGGTCCAAGGGGGCCGACCGACCGCATGGCCGGACCTGCAGCCACCGATACTCCCCATCGAAAGCCAGGCTCGCGGCCTCGGCTTCACGAACGTCATCGTCGACCCCGATGGGGTCAGGCGTAGGATCGATATCGTCAGCCGTTGCGGTCAGTACTATTTCCCGCAACTCGTGATAGCACCGGTGTTAGACATGCTCGGAAACCCGAGCGTAACGGTCGGGCACAACAATATTACGCTCACGGGCGCGCACTATCCTGACGGGAGCGTCCGAACGGTCAGGATCCCGCTCGATTCCGATGGCCATGTCATCATCAACTGGCCGCACAAAGTCTATCCGGACATCTTCGGCAAGCATCTATCGTTCGCGGAGCTTATCCAACACAAGGAACTCTACGACAACCTCGTCTACAACCTAAAGCTGCGCGAGAGCTGGGGCTACCTCGACCAATACAAGGGGGAGACGCCGCTGCTCGAACTTAATAAACAGAGCGAGGCGCTTCGCAACCTTATCATGACCGGCGAGGAGCCTTCGACCAAGGTCGGCGATTACCGCGCGCTCCGCGACAAATTCGTCCATGAGGTAGGCGCCTTCCTGGACTCGAAACCCGAAGATCAGATCGCCGGAATCGTTGCCGCAGTCCTCGCCGACCGCAAGGCGAAGGCAGCGGAAAAAGAACAATTCAAGCAGATAGGGCAAGACGCGCCCGAGTATTTCAAGACGCTTAGACAGAACTACGCTTCGCTCATCGCCATACGGTCGGACATCATAAGCCGCGTGGACGGGACGATGTGCATTCTCGGCCAGACGGACACGGGATCAACGGATCTCGGCGTCAATCCCTTTGCCAGCCAGTATCCCAACGTGGGGACGCACGCCTCGCTCGCCAACATGATTCTCAACGAAGACTTCATCTCCGAGACACCGGTATGGCTGGCCGTCGTTTTCGCCATCCTGTGCACCGCCGCCCTCGTATATGCGCTGCGCAACACGAAGCCTCGCACCACGATCATTGTGGGCCTCTGCGCATGCGTGGCGGTGGTTGGCGTAGACGCGGGGGTATTCGCACTCACCGGGCAGTACACGCCTGTGCTCCCGGCGCTCTTTGCAATGTTCTTCTCCTTCCTCGCGCTCACCTTCATACAGTTCTTAAAAACCGAGCAGGAGAAGGGCTTCATTCGCAATGCCTTCTCGCACTACCTCTCCGAGGCCGTCATCAAGGATATAGTCGGCAATCCGAACAAACTCAAGCTCGGCGGCGACCTGCGCTACATGACCGCGGTCTTCACCGACATCAAGGGCTTCTCGACAATATCGGAGCATCTCGGCCCCGAGGATCTCGTACGCCTCCTGAACGAGTATTTAACAGGAATGAGTGACTGTATCCTCGATCTCGGCGGCACGATCGACAAGTACGAGGGCGATGCCATCATCTCGTTCTTCGGCGCTCCGCTCGATCTGCCCGACCATGCGCTCAAGGCATGCCAGGCCGCCGTGCGCATGAAGAAGATCGAGGACGATCTCAACGTCCGATTCCTCAACGACGGGCTCGCACCATCGAAGCTTCTCACCCGCATGGGCATCAACTCGGGCGATATGGTCGTCGGCAACATGGGGACGACCAAGAAGATGAACTACACGATCATGGGCGACTCGGTAAATCTCGCCGCGAGGCTCGAGGGCGTCAACAAGCAGTATGGAACCTGGCTCTGTATCTCCGAAGACACGATGAAGGCGGCCGAGTCGGGCATCGAGGTGAGGCGGCTTGACCGCATCCGCGTCGTCGGGAAATCCCAGCCGATCCGTATATTCGAGCTCTTGGAGGAAAAGGGCAGACTCGACCAGAAACGAGCGGAGGTGCTTGGTCTTTTCGAGATGGCTCTTTCCGAGTTCGAGGCGCGGCGGTGGGACGCGGCGGAGGCGGGATTCAAGCACGTTCTGGAAGTCGCCCCGGACGACAGTCCCTCGCATACCTACCTCGAGAGGATAGCGCGATACAAGGAGACCCCGCCGCCCGACAACTGGGACGGCGTCTTCAACCTCACGGTGAAATAGGAGCGCTCTTCTTCTCGAGCTCGAGAACGAGGAGGATGGGCAGGTGGTCCGAATAGCCCGAGGTCCCCGTACCCGGCCAGGCTTTGGGCGCCCCCTGCTCGTCGACAAGGAAGAGCGCCTCGACGGAAGAAAAGCGCTTAAAGCGGAGACCTGTCTCGTCGAGGAGCCCCGGACTTAAAAGAAAGCCATCCAGGCGCTCGCGGCTGCCGCGGAAGAAGTAGCTGTAGCCTCCCGACTCGGCCCAGGGACTATAAAGGACAAGCTCGCCTGAGGTTCCGAAGGGCTTGGTTTCGGAAGCGCTCGATGCGACGAGGAGGCGATCAGGCAGCGCGTTAAGCGCCTCTTCGACGGGCATTAATGCCGTCGAATAACGCTTTTTCGTACGTAGGTATTCATCAGGGCTCTCGTTGAAGTCCCCGCAGATCACGACTTCAGCCGCCGGGTCCTTCGTCAAGCGTTCGGATACGAGGCTGCGCAGAAGGGCAGCGGTCTCTCTCCTGAGAGCTTCCGTGACCTCGGCGCCCTCGGACTTGGCCTTCCAGTGGCAGCCGAAAACGAACAAATGTCTTCCTCCGGCATCGAGCTCCATCTCGAGAACGTCACGGCCGGAGCGGGCTTTGACGGTTGCGGCGGAATGGCAGCTGGTCGAAAGGATCGGAAGCCTACTGAGTGCGCAGACGGAGAAAGGCCCGCCCTCGGCGCTCGCGATAGCCGCGTAGCGATAGCGCGCTTTAGCGAGTGGCCCCGTTCTCAACGCCTCGAGCACAGAACCGTTCTCGATCTCTTCGAGACAGAGAAGGTCGGGGCCTGGCGCGCCTCCCCGCGGGCGAGTCCCCTCGGGAAGGGCAGCGAAGACCGCCTCGGCAACCCGCTGAAGACGTATCTTGTAGCGCGCATCGTCCCACCTGCCTTTGGCTACCGAAAACTCGCGGAACTCTGTCCCATCATCGACTGTGTCGAAAAGACTCTTGACGTTGTACGCGATTATCGAGACTTCACGGTTTTGAACTGAAGACAGGGGAGAAGCGCAGCGGAAGGCGGAGAGACAGATGCAGAAAATCGCGGCAAGGGCGAGGATAGTGGTCGGGCGCATGGACAACCTCCGAGTGCTTGGCCCGGAATTGTTCAGGAAAGGAAAGAATAGCGATAATGAGGATAACTGCGAACAGACGCCAACGCATGCAAAGAAATAAACACAAAGGAGCCACACTCTCCTCTTGCTTCGCGGTTGTTCGCGTTCCTTCGCGGTTGCCTTTCTCTTCCTTGGCTTTTGGGCCGCCCGGGCTAAAGGCGCTCGGAGACAATACGCGCAAGAGAGCGGTTTTCCGCTTGAGGGTCGGCTCCGATGCTCTCGAAATTCTCACCGGTAATTGCCTCATAGGCTTGGACGTAGCGCAAGGCAGTCTCCACGCGCACGGAATCGGGGATCGGAGGGACAACCCCTTCGCCGGAGTATCCTCGCTCTGTGAGCCATCGGCGGAAAGGCTCCTTATCGAGCTCCCGTTGGTCGTCGCCCGCGAAGAATAAGCGATCATAGCTGTCCGCCCACCAGTAACGACTCGAGTCGGGGCTATGCAGCTCGTCAGCGAGGACGAGCCCGCCGCCCTCGAGACCGAACTCGTACTTTGTATCGACGAGGATGAGGCCCGAGCTGGAGGCGAGTTCCTGGCCGCGACGGAACAGGGCCAGAGCAGAAGTCTCGACCTTGTGCCAAAGGTCGGCGCTTACAATGTCTGAGGCTACGATTTCGGATCCGGATATCGGCCGGTCGTGACCTCCGTCCTCTTTCGTCGAGGGGGTAATAAGGGGGACAGGAAAACGCTCGTTGCGCGAAAGGCCTTGGGGGAGCTCGATGCCCGAAACGCTTCGGCCAGCATTATAGTCGCGCCAGGCCGAGCCCGTGAGATAGCCCCGCACCACTACTTCGATCGGCAGCATTTCGACCTTGCGCACCAAGGTTGCGCGCCCTATACCGAGCGAGACGGGGTCCCCACCGGGCAACACATGGGTCGGCAGTATGTCGGCGCAGCGCTCGAACCACCACGCGGATACACGGGAGAGTACTTCGCCCTTGAATGGCACGGTCGTAAGCACACGATCGAAGGCCGAGAGCCGATCGCTCGCGACGAGGAGTAAAGATTTCTCGCCTGACACGACATCTCGGACCTTGCCTTTATAAAGGGGCCTGCCACAGCAGGCAGCCTCGTCGAGGGCAGAGAAGACGGAGCCGAGGGCGGCCTCGACCTCTGACTCTCTCATTCGCCGAGATCCGCCCGCTTCGTCGCGACGCGGGAGATAAGGCCATAGCCGATAGCCTCTTCTGCATTCATCCAGAAGTCGCGATCGGTGTCCTTGCGTACCTGCTCGAGGCTCTGGCCCGTCGCCTCGGAGATCACCTTATTTACACGTTCCCTCGTCTTTTCGAGCTCACGGGCGTGGATCTCGATCTCCGTCGCCACGCCACGAATCCCGGAGAGGGGCTGGTGGATGAGGTAGTGAGAATTGGGTAGACCAAGCCGCCTATCTTTAGGCACCGCGAGGAGGATGAGGGCAGCGGCGCTTGCCACAAGGCCCATGCCCACGATGCGCACCGGCGCAGCGACAAAGCGAATCATGTCGAATATCGCGTAACCCGCGTCGACGTCGCCGCCTGGCGAGTCGATGAGCACGGTTATCGGCTCCGCGGAGAGGCTCTCGAGGAGCAGGAGCTGACGAATGAAGCGCTCGCTCGTTTCCTTATTCACCTCGCCCGAAAGGAGGATGGTCCTCGTCTTGAGAAAGCGCTCGGCGAGGGCGTCTTCCTGGCGGGGCTGGGTCTTTGACTCGTCATCATCCTCTTCTTCATCGAAGAAGGGACTCAGGCTCTTTCTATTCATGCTCTACTCCTTGCGGCGGAATGCCCGGTAAAGAATATACACTTACGGGGTGGTCTGGGGACAGACCCCTTTTATTCCGTGCCGACGCGGAAGGAATGACGGAAAAAGCGGCGCCTGCCACGCTCGATCCATACGGCAAGGAAGGCCATGACGAGCCTGGGCACGATGATCCAAAAAAGGGAAAGGCCGAAAGCGAGGAAGAGGATCGTATCCTCGAAGAGGGAGTGGCAGAGGCCCGCGTGATGGTTGAAGAGGTCTGCCTCTTGGTTCTTCATCTTTCCGTCTTTGATCTGCCCCTCGACGATGTCGGCACCATAGGCATAGCCGATGATGTTAATGGCGATCCATAGAAAGCTCGCCTCCCTCGGCAAGCCGAATAAGCGCATGACCGGCGCGAAGAACCGCGAGAGGAAATCCATCGCCTTGAACTCCTCGAGGAGGCGCTGAATGATCATCACCGAAATGATGATGACAACGATCTTGAGGGCGAGCAGCCCCGTCGATAGCGCCCAGGCGAGAATCATGCCGAGGAAGACAGGCCGAGTCGAGGTGGAAACCGGCGAGAAGGGGACCGAGCTCATCGAGACCGGCAGGAGAAGGTTAAAAGCGTAGGCTACCGCAAAGGAAGAGAAGACCCGCAAAGCAACCATCTTCGCACCCGAAGAACCCGTCTTCTTCATCGATGCAGTCTCGATAATGAGATTATGGGCAGTAAGGCACATAATGGCCAGTATCGTCATCGAGCGTAGATCGAGGGGCATCGAGAGGGCAATGGCGATGGCGCAATAGATATTGAGGAATATCGCGCTAATGAAGACGAGGGCAGCATCGCCGGATAGGCCGACGATTCCCATGATCGGAGATAGAAAACGAGAGAACCAAGCGAGGGCCCCGAGCCAATCGAGGAGAGCTACCGCTAGCGTAACGGGGACGATGACGCGCAGCAAGAACCATATCGAGCGCAGCGCTCCCAAAATACGCAAGCCTATTGATCCCGACTGATTATCCTCCATGTGTCACCGACTCTAGTCGGCAGAGAGCAGCCTGTCAAGGAATTGCGAAAGAGGTAAATCGAGTAAAGGCTACACTTCAAGCCCAATAACCTCGACCGGGTGCCCGCCGCTAGCCTTGGCCTTCCCCGAGAGAATGCGGGCTATAGCACGCGCGCAGAGTTCCGAGAAGCCGTAGGCCGCACCGAGTCCAACTGCCTTTGGGAAGAAGGCTGCATCGTAGGGATCGCGCATAGCGACGACACGGAAGCGAGGAAGTTTTTCCTCGACGAGCCTGGCTACGCCTTCTTGGCCAGGGCGAAAATGCGCATCGTAGCTTAAGATGACCGCCTCGGCGAAGCGCTCTCGGATCGCAAGAAGCCCCGCGAGCCGCTCGAAATCCTCAGTTCCGGCATCGGCTGGCAAGCCGAGGACCTCCGCGCCGGGCAGCTCCGACTGGAGGCGCGCGATGACCGCCGCGGATTCCGCGGCATCGGAAGCCCCGCGGGGAGGAAGGAATACGACGACGAGGACAGTTCCGAAATCATTGTTCCGAGCTGCATCGAGAATAAGAGAGCCTCGTAATTCGGTTATACCCCGTTCGATTTCCCTGCTTGCTTTTACGAGGAAGGCCTCGGCCCTTTGCGCGGAATGAGGAGGGAGAGTATGCCGCTTCGAACCCAGAGCGCGTTCGAAACGCCGTCTGGACATCTCGACGCGAACTGCGGGCAAGGCGCCGCTCGACATGGCCCGATCAAGTGCGGCGGCAGCGGCAAGGGCGTCGTTCGGCCGCGAATAAAGGCATAGATCGCAGCCCGCGAGAGCACTGAGGACTGCAGACTTGCCCGCTTCCTCGCCCACTCCGATATCGTCCCCGATCACGAGCCCACGAAAACCCATCGCCTCACGGAGCCGCCCCTCTATTATCCGTGCGCTTGCCGAGGCCGGAATGTGCGCGCTCTCGAGCGCAGGCACGAGGACGCGACCGACGAGAACCGCCGCGACGCCCGAGGAAACGGCATTGGCGAAAGGCCGCATTTCGCAACGCTCGAGACGCTCTACCGGAAGCGCGATAAAGGACATACCTTCATAGCAATCGCTGCAGGTCGCGCCGAGGCCGGGGAAGCGACCGACGCAGGAAAGTAGCCCGCCCCGTGCTAAGCCCTTCGCGTAAGCCGCACCGAGAGCTCCAGCGAGGCGGCTATCTTCCCCGAAGCCCTCAAGCGCGCCCGAGGGCTCCTTAGGATCGCTCGCCAGGTCCAGGCGCGGAGCGAAGACCATATCGACGCCACAAGGGGAAAGGAGGGAAGCCAGGTACATTCCCGTCCGCTTAGCTCCTCGCACGGATTCCGAGGAGGCAAGCGCGAGAGGCGTAGGGGCTTTGGGAAGAGGAGGAAGGCCGAAAGAAGGTTCTCGGTTGCCTCCGAGCGCAATGAGGGCCCGGCCCGATCCCGTCGCTTCCACCACCGTTCGCACGAAAAGCGCAAGGCACGAGAGACGGCTGGGATCCGAGACAAGGAATCCCGGGAAGAGGAAGGAGCGGATGCCGGCCCGAGCATATGCTGTTATAAACTCGTGAGCCTCGTCATCCGAGCTGTCAGGGGACAAACCCCTTACTCCCCCCAAGACTATCGCCGCGGCGCGGGTGCTCCCGGACATACGGCCTCCCTTCTTTCATATTCTACGCTACTATTATCGGTTGTACAAAGAAATTCAGGCTGGCTGATGACTCGGTAAGTCATCAGCCAGCCTGAATTAGGGAATCTTCCCGCCCGACTTCTTGGCTGCACACCTGGCTTTCGCCAAAGCATGGACCTTTATCGCCAATTTCTTCTCTGCGAGGATCTCGTCAATCGATGAAGGTATGCGGTAGGACCAATTCCCGCTCCCTACCGTGCCTGGCACGTTGATCCGCTCGCTTCTTGGGTCGACAGGCCTGAATTTCTCGCTCATAGCGAGCAAGTCCTGGATCGGGTAGACGGCGAAACGCGAGGCCGAGCGAGCGATGAGCCCGAGGATAATCTCGACCTGATCGGCGTCGAGCTTTTCGGGACATGGTCCTATGTCCCTACCAAGCGTCAAGGTGGCGAAGCGCCAGGTCCAATCCCGGTCGGCCTCAGTCTCCCACCACTCGCGTAACGAGGAAGAATCATGAACCGATGCGCAGGCGACCGACAGCTCGGGATACTCGGACATAGGCAAGTAGGGCTGGCCGTTCTCGCCCCACTTTCGGGTCCAGCGAAGCACCCGCAGTCCGAGAATGCCGAGTTCCTCGAGCCCTTTCGGGACGCATGCGGGGACAGACCCCAGATCCTCGGCACAGGGAAGCATATCCACTGCCTTCACAAGGACGCCGAGCAGGCGCTTGCCGGTCTCGGCCCATAGCTCCTCGGCCCGGACCCCATGTCGAGCTATCAAGGACTCGAGATCGGTGCGTTCCTTGTCGGAGAGAGTCGGCCAACAGGAAGCGTAACGGAAACTCCACGTCGAAACGAAAAAGCCGGCTTCGTACTCGAAAAGCGCTCTATCCCGCCACGCAGTCACGAGGCAATTCCGCGCAGCAGGGGAGAGCGAAGGCAGAGCCTCTATATCCTTTTCGCCTTTAATAAAGGGCTTAAAAAGGAAAAGATCCTCTTCCCCTATGCGATCGAGTGCGGCAGCGATGGCCCCCTTGGCTGCCGCTTCGCCGGATGCTTGCACGAGAAGAGCGCCGGAGATGTGAGGCTGTGACAGCCAACGAATCCGTTCGGGCGAAAAACCAAGCTCGTCGAGCTCTCGGCGAGCTATCGGAACGTCGGGAATGAAGCGCCCAAGCGCACCCGAGGTCTCATGGGACGAAAGGGACCAGATGCGGAAGAAACCTAGCACATGGTCGATACGGTAGCAGGAGTAGTACTTAGCCGATTCGGCGAGACGCTCAGTCCAGAAGCCGTAGCCCTCACGCTCGAGGGCCTTCCAATCGTAGACAGGGAAACCCCAGTTCTGGCCGAGGGCGGCGTATACATCGGGAGGAGCGCCTGCGGCTAGCTCCAGGCGGAAGAAGCGCCGCAGCGCCCAGACATCGGCCGAATCCTTGTTCATAAGGATAGGGATGTCGCCCATGAGTGCGATGCCCTTGCCCGCAAGATAGTTGGCGGCTTTCGAGAACTGCTCGGCCGCTCGCATCTGGAGCCAAGCCCAAAAACGCAACTCAGCTATAAAAGGTCTGTCCCTCCACAGGCTCTCGATATCCTCGGGAGTCGGATCGCCATAGCGAGACCACTCCCACCAAGGCCGCTCCGCGTTCTGCGATTTCAAAGCGACGAAAGCCGCATAACTTTTAACCCAAGGATTTGCTTCGATCCAGGCATCGAGCCCAACATCGAGAACGCTTTTCCCCTTTATCTTTGCAGAGTTCGCCGTGGACCAAATCTTCCGTAGAAGCTCGAGCTTCGCCTTAAGCAATTCTTCGTAAGGCACACGATCCGAGCCGGAGAAGCGCTCGATGAGAGAATGAGCCTCGTCGCGAAGCTTGCTGACCTGAGCGGCAAGGGAGCTGGCCACGGAAGTGGCCCCCGAAAGGTTCTCAGAGATCTCAGGTAAATCGCCAATTTTAATATAAATCGGATGAAGGGCGAAGGCTGATAGCGCGAAATAGGGCGAGTTTTGAAATCCTGAATCGTTGACCGGGAGAAGTTGGATCAGGTCGCAGTTCCAGGCTGAGGAAAGATCGCCGAATCGTTCGAGGTCGGGGAATTCGCCGCAACCGGGCGAAGAATCGCTTCGTATTGCAGAAAGCGGAACTACTATGCCGCTTAAGCGGCGACCAGCATGAGCGAATTTCATCGTATATGCACCTCTTCATGGTAAGTATAGTGCGAAGAGTAATACATGGGAAGTTTGGGCGGAGCCGTGCCAGGGATCAGGAGTTATACAGGATTTTAAGCGCCCCTCGAATATCCGATGCCCGGGTCCAGAGTTCCGCACCTCGTATGGATGGCCCCTCGACGAGAACCTCTGCGGGAGGGCCGATAAGTCGCGAAAAACCCAAAGCGTTCGCGGCCTTGACGCGCCTGCGCATCTGTCTCACCGGCCGGAGCTCTCCCGCGAGCGATAACTCTCCGGCCAAAGCTGTGTTCGCCGGCAGCGCGGTGTCGGAACGAGCGGAATACAGAGCGCATGCGAGGGCGAGGTCGATGCCAGGCTCCGTGAGGCGCATACCGCCCGCCACATTAACATAGACGTCCTGGTCCGAGAATCGGAGACCTGTATGCTTTTCGAGCACGGCCGCGATCCTGCTTACGCGAGAGTTCTCGATGCGTTCGGAATACACGCGCGTGAGGCCGGCTTTGGCTGGGACCGTCAGGGCCTGGATCTCGACGAGGAGGACACGGGAGCCTTCATGCACGGGCGCTACGGCCGTCCCGGCAGGCAGGCTGCTTCCTTCCTCGCGCCTGACCAGGAAGAGCCCCGAAGGATCGGTGACCTCCTGAAGTCCGGCCTCGCCCATACGGAAAAGCCCGACTTCCTCGGCGCTGCCAAAGCGATTCTTACTCGCGCGCAGCACCCGCATGTCGCCCTCGCCCTGCTCGAAGCCGAGGACTGCGTCGACGAGGTGCTCGGCCGCCTTCGGCCCCGCGATGAGCCCTTCCTTTGTAACATGAGCGACGAGGATAAGCGCTGCGTCATGGGTTTTTGCCCAGGATGAAAGCTCCTGCGCACAGTATTTAATTTGATTAGCAGTGCCGGGGATCGAGCCGGCTTCGTCAGCCCGGAGAGTCTGGATCGAATCGACCACGGCGATCGTAGGCTTAATCGCGTCGAGCGTGGCTCGAACAAGGCCAAGGTCGCCGGAGCAGAAGACCTCGAGCCCTTCTCGCAGGGCACCCAATCTATCCGCGCGCATCCTGATCTGGGCGGGCGATTCCTCGCCGGAGATATAGAGGATCCGTCCCTTAGTCTGCGCCTTAGCGCACAGCTGTAAGAGAAGCGTGCTCTTGCCGATGCCAGGCTCCCCTCCGATGAGCGTCGCAGAGCCCCGCATAAGTCCGCCTCCGAGGACTCTATCCAGCTCGGGTAGGCCAGTCGAAATTCGCGCCCCTTCACCCGGGTCGATAGAGATGATCGGCAAAGGAAAGGTCTCGCCCGCTTTATCGACCATACCCTGAGTCTGGGTCGATTCGCGTAGGCTATTCCATTGCCCGCACTCGGGGCAGCGGCCAAGCCACTTCGGCTCCGTATGCCCGCAGTTCGTACAACGATAGATCAGAGCCTTCTGTTTCGACGCCATATGTCGAGTATCCTAGCGAACTTCATCTTCCTCGGATACGCTTCCCCCGTTCATCGTAAAACACCGGAAGCGGCTTAGGCTTGTTAGGGTCAGCATCGCGGACGAATTCGTCAATCTCGTCGGAGAGTATTTTCTTCAGCTTTTCGGCAGTCTCATATACTGCATCAGGACCCATAGCATCGGTGACATCTTCCGGGCCCATTAGCAAGCGAAAAGCGCGCACCTCAAATACTTTCGCAATCGCTTCGAGCTTTTCCGGCGAAGGGAATTTCCTCCCCATCTCTACCTCACCGATATAGCCGACAGAAAGTTCAGCACGCTCGGCAAGCTCCGCCTGCGAAATGCCGAAGTGGATTCGGTAACGTTTCATATTCCTAGCCAACAGGCGGTGGAGCTCAGTCACGCTCTTATGTTAGGAATGTCAGCGCGAAAAGCAATTCGCTATAAGAAAGCGCCCTCTCTATTAGAGAGCAGACAAGTAATCCACCTTACATTTTCTTTCCCACTGCATCTCGGGTCGCTCGGCTGGACTCAAGCCTGAAACCTTCGGACATCTTCTCCACCACAGCCCTGAACTGCTTCTCGTTCGTGAAGCCATAGTCCTGGAGGGCCGTGGGCTCGATCTGCTCGTAGCTCACTTCGCCCGCCTCGTACGCGCAGAAGACGTTAGCGAGGTAGACGACGTAGACCACGTCGCGATGGTCGCCCGGTTCGAGGCTCGGCTCATGGTGGTAGCGAATCGCCGCGACGAGCGATTCGGGAAAGTTCCACTTCTCCGCTATACGCGCGCCGATCTCGGCGTGGTTCATGCCACCGGCTATGCCCTCGAAGGTATCCGAAGATATCCCCTTGTCCTTGCAGAAGTTCCGAATCTTTTCGAGTAGGTCGGGATGGACCGAGGAGAAGACGATCTTTCCCATATCGTGAAGCATGCCACCGACATAGGCATCGTCCAAAAGCCCCTTGATGTTCGCCTTGAAGTTCTTGGCCAAGTTAAAGGCATAATATGCGGCCCGGTACGAATGGTCCCAGAGTTTCTTTTTGTCCGCCGCGCCATCGTCGAGGATCTTGAATGTGCCGTAGGAGTACAAAAGGTTCTTTATACCCCGCAGGCCCACAAGCTTCACGGCATCGACGATGTTGTCGACCTTCTTCGACATCATATAGGCGGCGGAATTGACAAGCTTGAGGAGATCGGCAGTCATCGCGGGATCAGTGGAGATGTAGCGCGCGATATCGACTATCTGGCTGTCGGGGTTGGCGATAAGCCGCTGAATCTGCACTATATTTTCTGGAAACTGGGGCAGGCTCGTAATCGAGCTGACAATCTGATCGGTCAGCGTGGACACAGCCTCTACATGAGCGGTGGCCACGGGCACCGTGATGCGCGCGACCGTCTCTCCGCTTTCGGCCCAAATGTCGAAACAATCTTCGTCGAGGCCGATCTTCTTGAGCATGAGGACAAGAATCACGAGACCGAGGCCAGCGCCCTCCGAAGGATCAAGGACCTGCTGCATCGCCTCCTCGAGGCTCTCGTACTTGCGCGAGCGCGCGAGCTTATCGTGGATGCGGACGTATTCCTTCTTGTTTATCTCGACGTTGTTCCTGACATCGAGGACAATATTCGGGCCCTTCGCCTGAAAGATGACCTTGATGTAGTAGCCCTTTTCCTTCTGCTTCTGCAGGTACCAGGCGATGTTGTCCATCGTGTCCTGTTTGAAGGCGGTCATCCCTTCTTCGTACTGATCCGAATCATTTATATCGAGGCCGCGCGTCTCGAAATAGACGCGCTTGGTGTTGGCTTTCTTCGCGTTGACCGCGAGCTCGCGCAGGCAATAGACAAGGTAGTCTTTTAGCCGCTTCTGGCCGAGCTCGGAAAGGAAGACGTCCAAGACCTCTTCGATATAGACTTCGATATCGTGCGGTAGAGTGTAGGTGAGGATGTTCAAGGCTATAGCGTTGTGCGCCGCCCGTTTGATCTTTGCGACATCCACCACGAGTTCGCTTGCGCCCATGCGCGCCACCTTTCAACTTTTATTACTCGACATTATTTAGGCCATAGTAATACTGTTTTCGCCTCTTTTCAACGGGCTTAAGCGAAGGTCCAATATCCGAGCCCTCGTACGTGGCTTTAGCCTTGATAACTCTTCACCGTCCGCGCCATGCGAATGAGCTCGCGCCTCACCTTTCCGTTGAAAGAGTCCGACGGAAAATCACCATGGCTATCGGCCGAACCCGATCTCATCCCCGAGAGCACGGAGATGCCGTCATCGATCGTCGATACGGCCCAAATATGGAACGAACCGGAAGCAACCGCGTCCTGTACTTCTCGCGAAAGAGTGAGATTGACGACATTCCGACGGGGAATCATCACGCCTTGCGTCCCCGAGAGGCCAGCGTGGCAGCATACGCGATAGAACCCCTCGATCTTCTCGTTGACCCCGCCAACCGGCTGCACCTGGCCAAGCTGGTTCAAGGAACCTGTGACCGCGATGTCCTGACGCAAAGGAATACCGGCGATAGCCGAAAGCAGAGCATAGACAGCGGTCGAGGATGCCGAGTCGCCCTCGACCGCTGTGTACGACTGCTCGAAGCAGATGCTCGCGGTTACGGCAAGAGGAAAGTCGCGCGAGTATCGGCTGCGCAAGAAGCCTTCGACGATGAGGACTGCCTTATCGTATATCTCGCCGGAAAGCCCGGACTCGCCCTCGATGTTGATGACGCCCCCCTCGCCGGGACTCACCTGAGCCGATATCACGGCGGGCATCCCGAAGGCGTAGTAACCGCGATCGTGGACCGCCAGGCCATTGACCCTGCCCACCGCCGTACCGGAGGCCTGGAGGATGATCTCACCCGAAGCCATCATGTCCTCGAGCTTTTCCTCGGGAAGGTTAGCCAAGTGAGAACGGGCATCAATGGCACCTCGTACATCTGAGGCGCCTATCTCGAGGCCGCCCGAAAGGCGTGCTCGGTAGTCGGACTCGCGGAGGAGATCCGCTATGGCGCCGAAACGAGTAGACAAACGGTTACGGTACTCGGCAAGGCGGGCGCCCTGCTCGATGACCGCAGCCAAGCCGGCCGGGGCGAGCGGCAAAAGCCCCTCGTCGTCCGAGACGCGCCTGGCGAAGGCTGCATAGTCGCGGAGGGCTGCCGTGTCCATCGGCATCGAAGAATCGAACTCGGCATGGACTTTGAAGAGCTTCTGGAAGTCGGGATCACCTTGGTAGAGGATGTCATAACTCGACTCCCCTCCGATCATCACGACCTTCACGTCAGCATTCGTAGCTTCGGGCTTGAGCCATCCAGCCGGACCCATAGGCGTGTCGCGGCTTTGGATGTCCGCTTTACCGTCCTGAAGGGCGCGCTTGAGATTGAGCCATGCCTCCTCGTCGGCCATGACATCCTCAGCCCTGAGCACGAGAAAGCCACCAGAAGCGCGAAGGAAAGAGCCGGCCTTAATCCGTAGATATGCCGTACGCGTATCGCCCTCATCGTCAGGTTTTGGCTCGACCGTTCCGAAGAGATTGGCCGAACTTGGATGATTCTCGATGATAACAGGAACTGAGAGGACCCCTTCGTGTTCAATGACAATATTTGCACCGTAACGGGCCAAAGCAGGCATTCTCCGACGCTTAGGGCCAGAGCTTTCGTTGTCGGCGGAAAAAAGAAAGAGGTGGGCCATGATATCTCTCTCGAGTGCGACAACCCAAGCCTTGACCTTCGGATCAGGCCACTTTTCGGCAAGGAGCGAGACTTCTGCGGCTACTTGAGGGGCCAAAAGACGCTTCCGCAGTTCCTCGTTCTTCGTCTCGAGCTCGATGCGGCCTCGCCGAAGATCGGCAAAAAGCCGCTTCATTTTATCCATATGCCCGTACCAGCGCCGCCTCAGCTCGTCGTAGGTCTCTTGCGTCATCTCGCCAGAGGTCACTTTGGCTTGAAGAGCCTCGAATCCTTCGTTCGAGTCGCCAGGGGGCTGTCCATCCGCGACCGGTACGATATCCATGGCCACACCATCGCCAGCCTCGATCTGTACAGGCTTAAAGCCATCTGCGAGAAGCTCGGTTTCGAGAGAAGCCAGAAGAGCGTTCTCTTTCTCCTCGAACTCCCGCGATAAGGCATCCTCGTCATTATGAGCAGAGGCACTCTCGGCCTGGAGGCGGACAATGTGCTTCAAAGCCTCGACCATACGATGGAGGTCATGCTTGAAAGCTTTGCCGGATCCTGCGGAAAGAACGAGGGCGGTCGGCTCGAGGGGAGAAGAAAAATTATAGACGTAGACGAGATCGTGTAGCCTCTCAGTTGAGGTTATTGCCCCTTCCGGAGTCCCTAAAGGGGACGCCTCGGCGAGGGTACGAAGCACGGCCGTGCGCCTACCCGTACCAGGAGCCCCGGATACATAAATATTGTAGCCTCGGGCCCTTACCCGTATGCCCATACGCAGGGCTTCGAGGGCTCTCGGCTGGCCAATAATTGCGCTGCCCCAAACGGCTCCACCTGATTCGGGGCTGGCCGCAGTCACAGCCGCTTCAGCCGCTTTCGCCTCTACGGCAAAAGCTACATCGCCAGGCTCAAGCTCAAATCCTCTGCTGTTAATATCTCCCTGCATAACCATCCGGTTCCTCAATTTGCGTGCTCGATAAGGGTTGAGACGGGAACGATCTGGTATCCCTGACCGACGAGGTCGTCGATAAGGAGGGCGAGCTCGCTGTGGAGATAATCATCGCGACCGCCGTCGGGGATGCCCAGGCGCACTGGTATAATCGAGCCAGGCTTCGCCTGAGCGACGAGCTTCTCGACAATTTTATTCGCGTCGAGGTATGCGCCGGGAAGACGCGCAACGTCGGCACGGGTCACCCAGTCCATGGGGTCGATGTCGCGACCTATATAAAGGTAGTTCATCGAGGCGCCAGCGGCAATGATGTCGGAGTTTACGGTGTAATAGGGCGTATGCCAGAGAAGAGAGAGCTCCTTGCCCGTCGCTGCGAACCACTCGTCCTCCGCGCGCGCCAATCCTCTGCGTATGTACTCACTGTCGATCTTGAAGCGGGAGTCGGTGGGATCGACCGCCGAGAAGAACATCGAGCCGATCTCGTTGCCCGAGCCCGCGAGAAGCCGTGCAGCGCCGGGGCTCTGCCTGACGAACTCGCCGTTGACGAAGAAGGTCGCCGTCACGCCATAGTCCTTGAGAACATTGAGCACGTGCACTAGGCCCTCGGACGAATCGATGGCGTCGAAGACGAGGGCGAGCTCGCGCCGCCTAATGCGCGAGCCATGGTCGAAGGCCGGCCCCGAGCGGCTCTCTTCGCGATCGGGGAAGGCAGCGTAGCTCGTCGTCGGTGCCGGGAAAAGGGACCTCGTACCGAGAGTCTTGATCGAACGAACCATAAGGTTGTTTCGGTACGAGCCGGAGGAGAGGGAGTCGAGGTAGACGCGATAATTAGGCGAGCCCGTCGCTGCGTTCGCGGCCGTAAAAGAGGCGACGTGGGTCCACCCGCTTGTCGCTTGCTCCGAGGATGCAGCATTGCTTATAGCTTCGCCTGAAAACGCGGGACGGCGGTAGGGCACTCCTCCGGTCTGGGCGTAGAAGAAGCCATCGTCGGAGCGACCGTACTTTTCGATCTGCGAAAGAGCGATGAGGCTCCTCTGCCCCGAGGATAGGGTCACTGCCTCGATAAGGGAGCTTCCCGCGACGACGATACGGTCCTCGGAAATCCACAGGGCGTGTAGGGCTCCCGGAGCCTTCACAGAATAGCGTAGCGACCAATCTGCGTAGTTGCGCACAGTCACGCCAGAACTTGTAACGACCGCGATCTTCGTTTCGTCGGGCGAAAGGACAAGCTCGAGGGCATCCTTTGCGTCGAGCTCGCGCACTGCAGGCGCAAGGCCTATCGATGCAGGGTCGGCGGGCGCCAAGAGCCGATAGGCGCCCGCATATCGGGAGCCATCGCGCAGCGAGCCGGTAAATACAGTCAGCATTCCGCCCGACGGCCAGATAAGGTCGCGGACCATCGTATCGCCCTGGAGGAAAAGGTATGGGAGGGCAGTCACACGAGGATCGGCCCCGAAGTCGTCAGGATCGAGGTAGATGAGGAAAAGGTTTCGTCCGCCCTTGCAGAGCATAATCCGCGAGGCGTCGCTGGATACCCAGAAATCGTCGAAGTTCGGGTCGAAGGCGAAGGGAGTTTTCCCCGCAAGGACGCCCATCCCAGCGAAACCGCGGTAGAAAGCTTGCGTAAAGAACTCGGCTGGAAGGATACGAAAGAGGGAGCTGCCCTTGAGGTAGAAGAGCGAGCCGTCCGAGGCCCAACGCACGCACTGGATGCGGCCGTCTCCAATTCGTCGGTATTCCTCGTCGAGGACGCGGGAACCGGATAGCTGGTCCACACTATAATAGTAAATCGAGCCATCCTTGGAGTAGGCGAAGTTCTGCGAATCAGGCGACCAGCGTGCGGACAATTCGCCGATAGAATAACCGACGTTCGAGGCGACGACGAGCCGTGTGCCCTTGGCCGTGTCGAAGAGGACGAGCTTCGCGTAGGCGGCGGAAGTCGGCACCACTGATAGGACGTAAGCGCCGTCGGGACTGGTAGCGCAGGGCAAGAGTCTTCCTTGCCTCACACTCGAACCACGTGCGAATGCAGGATAGCCTGAGACAGGAGCGAGCCCCGAAAGCATTTGATCGCTGCGGAAGAGGCCGAATCGATTTTGCACCTGTAGACATGACCCGCCCTCAACGAGGCTGATGCGCTCGGGGAAGACCGAGAGTTGAGCGACACCTGATCCACCGAGGTCCGCGGCGAAGAGCGTGTTATAAGTCCCGTCGCCGGGCAACTCGGCCTGTACCGAGAAGAGGAGGCTGTCGTCCCTCCCGAGATCGAGCCCCTTGTACTCGAGCTCCGCCCATGCAGCCGCGGAAAAAAACAGGCACAGGGCGAGAAAGGCGATGCTTCGCTTCATGTATACCATCCCATATCATTTTCGGCAGGGTAGGCCTAATTGTAAACCAGTGTACTTCCTAGCGCAGCGGCCTTCAGGCGCGAAGGGCGACGCTCTCAACGAGATCGGCCACCGCATCCTCGTCGTTCGTCATCGCGGAAACATAGCGCGCCGCAGCCTTGACTTCCAGGATAGCGTTCGCAGGCGCGCAGCCAAAGCCAGCCGCCTTCACCATGCCGAGATCGTTCATCGCGTCTCCAATGGCCATTGCGTTAGAGAGCGAGAGGCCAAGCATATCGCACAGGCGCACCAAGGCGGATCCTTTGTCCGCATCGATCGGTATGACCTCGAGGAAATACGGCTTCGAGGTGAAGACGGTCGCTCGCCCGGCGAAAAGGGCCGAGAGCTCCCTCACTAAGTCGGAGATCGCCTCGGGTTCCCCGGGCACCACGAACTTCAAAAGCCCCCGTGCGAAAAAATCCTCGCGGTCTTCCACAAGGATAACCGGCTGCCCCGAAAGCCGAGAGTCCTTGAGAGCCCATAAGTTCGCGCGGCTCGCGTGGATGATGCCCTCTTCATAAATCTGCCAGGGGAAGCCCCTTTCCTCGATCGCGCTGGCGATCTGGGGACAGAGCTCGGGGGAGAGGCGCCGCTCGTCGATGATGCGGGTCGAGCGCGAATGGAGGATCTCCGCCCCATTCGAGCAGATCATGTAATCGCCGGGGCCAAGAAGCCCCAAATCCTCCGCGTAGGCGCGCATGGAATGGATATTACGACCCGAAGCGAGGACGACGCGAATGCCCGAGGCGGCAGCCCTCGCGAGAGCACGCTTGTTTTTGTCGGAAATAGAAAGATCGGTTCGAAGTAAAGTGTCGTCAAGGTCTATGGCGATGAGGTCGACGTTCATAACCGATAGAGTAGCTTGAAGCGAAGGGGCGAGGAAAGATGCATTCCAATGTAATCCCGCTTGTCCCATTCGCCTCAACGCGTGTAGTCTCGCGGTATGGAAACCGCAAAAATCATCCTAAAGCCGAGGGAAGAGGGCCGCATCCGAGCCGGCCATCCTTGGGTATATGACAACGAAATAGCCAAAGTCGAGGGCGAGTGCGAAAGCGGGGCGGAGGTTGAAGTCCTCGATGCCCACCGACGCTCCCTGGGCTCTGCCTTCTACAATCCAGCATCAAAAATCCGCGCACGCATCTACTCGAGAACAATAAGGCCTGCCGACAAAGCCTTTTTCATAGAAACACTGAGCAAAGCCCTCGCCTATCGCAGGCGGTTCTTCGACCCCAAGCGTCAGAGCATGAGGCTGGCTTTCGGGGAGGCCGACGGGCTGCCTGGCCTCATCATTGACTCATTCGTCGGAATCGATACGACCGCTGAAGGACAGGCCCCTGGCCGCCTAGGCACCTGGCTTACCGCGCAGTTTCTCTGTCTCGGAGTCGACAAGCGGAAGCCCCTCATCCTCGAAGCCCTTGCCGAGGTCTTCCCGGCCACAGGCATCGCGGAGCGCAGCGATGCGCCAGTACGCAAACTAGAGGGTCTGTCCTCCGTAGTAGGCGTAGTTGCAGGGAAAGTGCCCGGACGCATCCTTATCGAAGAGAATGGTCTCTCGTTCAGCGTCGACCTTCTCGAAGGGCAAAAGACCGGCTGGTTCCTCGATCAACGTTCCAATCGCGCCGCTGCCGCACGCTATGCACAGGGCCGTAAAGTCCTTGACGCATTCTGCAACGCTGGCGGCTTCGGCCTAGCCTGCGCCCGCGCGGGTGCTACGAGCGTCCTTGCCGTCGATTCCTCCGCCGACGCTGTAGCCGCTGTATCGGCGAACGCGGCTCGGAATGGCCTAGGCTCTTTAGTCGAGGCGCGGGAGGCCAACGCATTCGACCTTCTGCACGAGCTTCAGCATAAGGGCGAGAAGTTCGGGCTCGTCGTCCTCGACCCGCCTGCTTTCGCGAAGAACCGAGCGGCGGTCGAAGGGGCCAAGCGAGGCTATAAGGAACTCAACCTCAGGGCCTTAAAGCTCCTCGACGAGGGGGGAATACTCGTGACCTGCTCATGTTCGCACTGGTTCGGGCCCGAGCTCTTCGCCCGAATGCTCGAGGAAGCTGCGGCCGACTCTGGACGTAGGATCAGAATTTTGGAGGAGAGGACTCAGGACCTCGATCACCCCATAGTCTCAGGCTATGGGGAGTCGAGATACCTGAAGTGCACGATAGCCGAAGCGTTCTGATCAGAGGACGATCGTTCGCGAAACGTCCTCGACATTGAAACCGAAAAGGCGCTGGAGTTCTTCGGTTTTCGTGTAGGAAGTACCGGCCTTTGCATTGAAAAACTTGATAAAGTCCTGCATCTGTTTGGGATCTTTTTCCAGGTCGTAGAAGGCGGAGGCGAAGGCAGTTCGATAGAGGCCTTCCTCGGCGAGCTCCATGGTCGAGAGTTTGCCGTATTGCCGCTTTGCGCGGCCGTCGACGATGGCGGACTCTCCGTCGTAGCCGATAGTGAAGATAAAATTCTCGCGCGATAGCATCTGGTTACTCCACTAAGAGAATAGTAAGAACGGAGGCCCGAAGCGCCCTCTTGGGCGGCTTATGGCCTCCACCTTCAATCCATTATGCCGGCGAGAAGCTTTCCTTGGAAGCGCCACAGAGTGGGCACACCCAATCGTCAGGGAGTTTCTCGAAGGCAGTCCCTGCGGAAATTTTCGCGTCGGGATCGCCTACCGCAGGATCGTAGACATAGCCGCACACGTCGCATACGTACTTCTTCATGCTTGTCTCCTTCCTTATTTAAGCCTTCCAAAGGCCATGCTTGTTGCAGTACTCCCGAGCTTCGAGCTTTCCACCCTTCACAGGGAAAAGAGCTTCAGGCTTGTCTCCGGGCTTGAGGAAAGCGCGATACGAGCCACAGACACTGCCGTCGGCGGCATAGACGAGAAGCTCGATCCATTCGATGTAGTGATCGGCCTCCATCGGGTGAGCAACAGAGCCTACTTTGACGAGCGTGCCGTCGGCGTGAGCCTCGATGACAGGCACATGCTTCTCCTTCGCCGCATCGGTCGAGTTCTCGGCCAGAAGTCTCATGGGCTTATCGCAGCACACGGGGTCGCAGCCCGACTCGTGCAGAGCCTCGACAATACTTCCACAGGAATCGCATTTGAAAACTTGCAGTTTCTTTGCCATCTTTTCCCCCTAACGATTCGCTAGGCCTTCGGCTACCAATTCTCGCCGAGAAGCTCGAAATAACCCTGAGGATGAGCGCAAGCGGGACAGGCCTTAGGAGGCTCGGTCCCTTCGAACAGATAACCGCAGTTGAGGCAGCGCCACACGGCGGTCTTGTCCGACTTGAACACTCTCCCCGCGTCGATGTTGGCCGCAAGCTTCTCGTAGCGTTTCGCGTGCTGCTTCTCGGCGACGACGATCGCCTCGAAGACCGTAGCGATAGCCTCGTAGTCTTCCTCGCGGGCTTTCTTCGCGAAGTCGGGATACATCGACTTCCATTCATGATTCTCGCCTGAGGCGGCTGCGAGAAGGTTGTCCCTTGTCGAACCGATGACCCCGTTCGGGAACGAGCCGGAAATAGCGACCTCGCCACCCTCCATGAACTTGAAAAGGCGTTTAGCGTGCTCTTTCTCTTGATTGGCCGTTTCCTCAAAGATGAGGGAGATCTGAAAAAAGCCCTCTTCCTTGGCCTTAGAGGCGAAATACGTATACCGATTCCTCGCCTGGGATTCGCCGGCAAATGCCGCCATGAGATTCTTCTCGGTCTGGCTACCTTTTAGGCTTTTCATTCCCCACTCCTTTTCTCTGGATTGTAATCGACCGAACCGGCCGCTAAGCGCTCCATAAACTACGGATGGCTGTAAATATAGTCAATCATCGATAAAGGCGCAAATTAAATATGCGATCGGGCTATTTTTATCGAAACTGTTCATTCGCCCAATGAGGCCAAGCACGTAGGAAGGTAGGGGGGAATCATGTCTCAAGACTATCTATACGACTCGGGAAGGCATGAGATCGAGGACCATCCGCATATACGAGAGCGCCTCGCGCGTGAGGGAGCCGCTTCTCTTTCAGACGCCGAGCTCGTCGCTACGCTTCTCGGCACTGGCATGCGCGGGAAGAACGTACAGGAGCTCGCCAGGGATGTCATCGATCTGATGGACGCATCTGGGGGTCTTTCCCCTGGCACAGAGAAGCTTGGGGCATTGGCGGGTATGGGCGAAGCCAAAGCCTGCGCAATCTGCGCGGCCTTGGAGCTCGGACGAAGGCTTTACGGGGCGAGGGATCGGAGAGTCAATAAACCCGCCGATGTCTGGCCCATTGTTGCGCATTGGTCGGACCGCAAACAGGAGCGCTTCATCTGCTGTTCCCTAAATGGCGCCCATGAGCTCATAGCTGCGCGCGTCGTATCGGTCGGATTGGTAAATAGAACAGTCGTCCACCCGAGAGAAGTGTATGCCGACCCGATTACCGATCGCGCATGCGCGGTGGTCGTAGCGCACAATCATCCATCAGGGCGCCTCACGCCAAGCATCGAGGACAGGGATATCACCGCGCGCCTTAAAAACGCGGCGGATACTCTCGGCATAGCGCTCCTGGACCATCTCATCTTCTCGTCGGAGGGCTACTTCAGCTTTGTAGAGCATGGCCTCCTCGAGCCGCCGGGACCCGACTAGAGCTGAGGTCGCTCACGAGGCGGCCTAGTCTGGCTAGGTCCTTCTCAGTACGCTCCGACCATGCGGCCGCGTTCAGGCGAATGAAGTCGCGGAACTTCCCCGAAGGCGAAAACATGCACCCTGGCGCTATCGTGATTCGCGACTTCACCGCCTCGCGATATAGCTGCATAGAGTCTATCTCTCCAGGCAGCCTAACCCAGATTACATAGCCTCCGAGGGGCTCGGCGATGCGCGTTCCCTCGGGAAAACACTCCTCGATTGCCCTTGTCATGCCCAAGGATTTCTGCGCGTAGGCCTTCCGGATCTTGCGCAGATGGAGGTCGTAGCCTCCCGACTCGAGGTAACGGGCGATGGTCAACTGAGGCAGGACGGAAGTGCCGTTCGAATACGCCATTTTGAGCTTGCGCACTCGATCGAGATAACGACCCGGCGCGACCCAGCCGGTTCGATAGCCGGGAGATATATCCTTCGAGAAAGAAGAGCAGAGGAGAACGTAGCCGGCGGCGTCGCAGGACTTGGCGACGCTCGGCCTACGCTCCGAGAAGTAGAGCTCTCCGTAGATGTCGTTTTCGATGAGGGGTACGCCTCGCCTCGTCAGCATGGACGTAAGGTCAGCCTTAGCCTCGTCGGGCATTCGACTGCCCAGGGGATTATTGAAGTTGGTCACCGCGACGACGGCTTTGACAGGATGGTTCTCGAGCGCGAATTCGAGCGCGTCGAGACTCATTCCCGTGCCCGGGTTGGCCGGTATCTCGAGCGCTTTCAAGTGCAGGGACTCGAGGATAAGGAGTATGCCGAAGTAGGTCGGCGACTCGATGGCCACCGTGTCGCCGGGAACGCAGACCGCTTGGAGACAGAGCGACATGGCTTCGCTGCAGCCCGAAGTTATGACTATGTCGTCGGGACCGACCTCGCAACCGTAGCCGAAAGCGCGTTGCGCGACTTGGACACGCAGTTCCTCGCAACCCTCGGGCAGAGTAGATGTGTCCATCGAGAACCGGCCATCTCGGGCAAGTTCCGCAAGGAGGCGATTGAGCCGCGCCGAAGGCAACAATTCGGGATCGGGTGTGGCCGCGCCGAACTGCGCGAAATCGGGATCGTGTTTGTCGCGAAAAAGCCGCAAGGTAATATCGTCGATGCTGACCTTGGTAGGATCCTCGCGCGATGGCGGCTTCGGATCCGGCACGAGTCCTACCCGACGACGCCGATATTTTACGTAATAGCCGGACTGAGGCCGTGCCTCGATAACGCCTCGGGTTTCGAGAAGCCTGTAGGCCTGCAGCACCGTAGAGAGAGAAAGTCCCCGCTGGGCTGCCGATTCGCGCAAGGCAGGGACCCTTCCTCCTTCGGGGAAGGTGCCCGCGAGGATTCTCTCCTCGAGCTCGTGCGCGAATTGCTCGTAGAGCGGGGGCTTAGTCTCCATTTCGGTTAGGTCAGATCACTCCGAGCTTCTTGCCGGACTTTTCGAATACGTCGAGCGCTCGCTCAAGTTGGACACGCGTATGCGAGGCCATATAGCTCGTGCGAAGGAGTGCGTGCCCGGCAGGCACGGCGGGCGCGCACACAGGATTCGTATATACGCCATTATCATACAGATCCTTCCATAAAGTGAAAGCTTTCTCGTCGTCGCCGATGATTATCGGAATTATCGGAGTCTGAGTGCCCCCGATATCGAAGCCGAGCTCACGGAAGCCTTTCATCATGAAATTGGCGTTCTCCCAGAGGTGCTCCGTATGCTCAGGCTCGTTCTCCATGATATCGAGGGCGGCCATCGCGGCCATGGTCATCGAAGCGGGGAGCGAGGCCGAGAAGATGAAGGAGCGGGCATGGTGCTTGATGTAGTTGATCACGTCTTTGTCGCCGGCGACAAAGCCTCCCAGGGACGCGAAACTTTTGGAGAAAGTGCCCATCGTGATATCGACGTCCTTCACCATGTTGAAATGGACCGCGGTTCCATGCCCTTTGCCGAGGACGCCGATAGCGTGCGCGTCGTCAACGTAGATCCTGGCCCCGTGGGCCTTGCATATCTTCACAAGCTTGGGTAGGTCGACAATGTCGCCGCCCATCGAAAAGACGCCGTCGACGACGACCATGGTGCCTTTATCCGCGGGTATCTTCTCGAGTATGCGGTCCAGCTGATCGAGGTCGCCATGCACAAAGCGCTTTACTTCGCCCAGCCCAAGGCGGCAACCGTCGACGATGCTCGCATGGTCTTCCTTGTCCGTGATGACGATATCGTTGCG
>Ga0326728_10005186_pt1 | contig 37233 bp, 39 predicted proteins | sample MB3enrmetagenome_FD_207602 | JGI IMG/M metagenome (GOLD analysis project Ga0326728, IMG submission 207602) | Lab enriched peat soil microbial communities from McLean, Ithaca, NY, United States - MB31MN | ecosystem: Environmental > Terrestrial > Soil > Wetlands > Peat | place: USA: New York...
CCATGTGATCGATGCCGCTGGCCAGGGTGAAGAAGCGCTCGAGCGGGTTGGTCATGTCGATTTCGATATCCTGGGGAGGCATACCGGAATAAAACGTGGCCACCACCACTTCCGGCAGATTGATGGGCGGGAAAAGGTCGACTGGCATGCGGGCCAGACTCGTTACCCCAATAACCAGCAAGGCTAGGCAACAAACGATGATGAAATACGGGTTGCGGATTGAAAATCGCGGCATATGCCTTCGCCTTCAAACGGTCGCGCCAATCATCGCTTGCTACTGCTGACCTGCTCCTTGGAATTGCAGCATCTGGACGACTTGCGGACGCACTTCTTCGCCCGGACTAAGCCCACTGCGGTCGCTTACGACCACCGATTCGCCTTCCACGAGGCCCGAGACAACTTCCGCGTCAGTGGAGGTTTGCAGGCCCAGCGTTACCACTCGAACCTCGACCCTGCCGGTAGGACTTACGACATAAACCGTGGTTTGATCGTCCACATGGTTCACCGCCTCCAAGGGCACAGCCAGAACATTATCTTTCGCTTCCAGCGTAAGCGTGGCCTCCGCATACATTCCCGGCATCAGAAGCCGGTCGGGGTTGGGAACGTCGACCTCGGTATGCATGGTACGCGTGTCCTCTCTCACATCGACGGAGAACCGAGTAACCTTACCCGGGAAACGCCTGTTGAGCGATGGCACCAGGACGTCCACCCGGTCGCCGACGCGGATGTAGCGCACGGAAGATTCGGGGACCGGAATCACCAAACGGAATAGGTCGTCCTGGGAAAGCCTGACGAGCGGCATGGCTTGGGTGCTCGAGCCGGTGCCGGCTTGCATCAGGGTGCCCAGATTGGCGTAGCGCTGAGTGACTACCCCGGGAAAGGGCGCCGTGATGCGGGAATAATCGAAGAGCGCCTGGTCGTGAACGAGTTTTGATTTGCTCACCACAAGGGTACTCTGCGCGGCGGCGAGCGCCGCCTCGGCCGCATCCACCTCCGAGGCCGCCGCCAGGTCTTTGCCCTGCGCGTCATCAACTTCCTGCTGGGCCACGAGGCCGGGCCGGGTCTGAGAGACCCCGTACAAGCGGGTATATTCGAGATCAAGGACTTTGTGCATCGCTTGATAACGTTTCAACATGTGCTGAGCGCGGGACACCTCGTCAGAAGCGTTCTTGACGGCGGCTTGATCTTCTTGCAATTGTGCCTCTAACTCGGGAATCTCCAAGATCGCCATAAGCTGGCCTTCTTTTACCCGGCTCCCATAATCGACGTAAAGCTTCTGGACGTAGCCCGACTCCTTGGCGTAAACGTCGATCTCCTGAAAAGGCACCAGCTCGGAAGAGAGCGTGATTTGCCGCTGGAGGGACTTGGGACTGACCTTCGTCACGCCTACTGTCTCCGCCTCCCGAGCGTTCCCTTTGGCTCGGACCCTCCCGCAGGAAGGAAGAAGACCGAGCAGAATGACCAGGAGGCAGATGCCCATTACTGTGGTCGATTGGGGGGATGTCATGTCGTATGATTTTCGGCTGTTCACCGTTGTTTCCACTGATTCACTCCATCGCCAAAATGATCCATATTGAAGTCGAGTAACTCCCGCAATGCTTGGCCGAGCTCTTCAACGGTGGCTCCGGGTGTCTTTGCCAACCCGATCACTTGCTGCTTCTTCTCGGCAATTTTCGCGGCCACTGCCGGAAGTTGAATTGCCAGGTCTGGGGGAACGTTGATTATGCCGTGGCGATCTCCGTGGATTAAATCCCCGGGTTGAATCTTGAGCCCCCCGACCTCCACCGGACCGCCAAACTCAACAATGTGGACATAAGCACGGGAAATAGCGAGCCGACCGGCAAACACCTGGAAGCCGCTCGCCTCAATACCGCGCAACTCGCGCGCCGCCCCATTCGTCACTGCCCCCACGCAGCCCAACGCCTTCAGGATGTTCACATGGACAACGCCCAGGAAGGCTCCTGTCCCGGGCTGTTGGTCTGTATCCTGCATGACGACTACGCGCGGAGACGGAACACTCGTGATGTGCTTCCACCAATCGGTTCGTTCAACGTATCGGCTCCCCACTATGGGCGGATGAGCCGATCGAATCTTGCACGTGGCTGCATACCCGACCAGGGGAGGAAGATTCTTGAAGAGGCAACGGAAACCCGCTGTCGCAAAACCCTCATTTCGTAACCTGACACCGAATGTCTCAATGGCGTCGGATATTACGCAGGTGTTGAAGGACCGGAGTTGATTGATCTGGTCGTCCGATAATGGAATATGCAAGCTCTCCACCTCCTGGGTGCCGGTCGAAAAGACTGCGCGACGACTACAGTGTCATAACAGATCGGGGATTACCCGCTGGGAGGCACTCCGAATAAGCGAGCGTCTTCAGGCGAAGAAGATGAGAGTTCTAGTAGGCAGGCGGTGGGGATCGGAAGTGGTGTCTGTGGACGGTCAAAGCAAGAGCAATCGGGAGTGTTTCTTCGCAAGGAACATAACTCAAGGGTGAGGCTTCGGGCTCCGCCACAACGCCTTCAACCGATTCGGCCGCCTGGGCGCCATGACTCTCATTCTGCTCCGTTTCGGTAAAGTGGCCGGCTTTGTAAGTGTGCCACGACCCGCTACAAGCTCGCAGGTGAGGTCTCCGGGTGGCGGTCGAGAGAGCTACCACGCCAGCCAGCAGGAACAGGATGCCTGCCGCAAAAGCGGGCCGAGAAATTGCGACGATTCGCTTCATGATTTCTTAGAAGAGCCTTGAAAACAGCCAACGAACCAGAATGGCTTACGGCGTACTGCAAATCAAATTGCTTCAGCGTGAACCCCTAGGTAGCCGGAACCTGCGCTTTGGGGTCCCTGGGCTCTGTCGGCGCGCCCACCCTGCGCAGCTCCCTTGCCCTAGCCACTCTCCTTGGCGGACATAACAATTAGATGCATCAAGAACCGCAGAGGATGCCGCGAGTGCACTCAATCCGTCTGGTAGGCAGTATACATCATGATCCCATCCCGCTCGACCTGGAGAACCACAGGGCTATCCAGCTTAACAGCATCGAGTCTTGAGCGGAGAAAATCCAGACTGATGACGCTCATTCCATTGAGCGCATGGATCACGTCTCCAACCGCCAGTGAGTTTTGCTCCCCGGCGAATCCGGCTACTTTTGCGGCGACGATCACTCCCGAGGCTTCTCTGAGATCGGGCAGCATCGCTGAGGTTTTCTCGTTAATCTCAATGCCGAGAATACCCAACTTACTAACCAGATTTTTCTCGGGATCGACGAGTCCCGCCAGGAGGTCCACATTGTGCGGGCGTTGAATTACCGGAACCTCCGAAGAAATTTTCTCGGAACCTCGAAGTACCAGGATATTCGCGTGATCACCGGCATGCAACATGAACATATACATGCCAAACATCGGAAGGCTCTCCACCGGCTTGTCGTTCATGGTCAACAGGATGTCCTGAATCTTGATCCCGGCCTGGTCTGCGGGACTACCAGGTAGAACATCCGAAACGATCACACCATGGTTTGTTGCAAGGTTTAGCCCGGCCGCCAGTGTAGGGGTGATGGATTGGACATGAATGCCGATTTCGCCCCGATGCAGATGGCCGAACTTACGAAGCTGGGGGTAAGCGGCGGCGACGATTCCGCTTGGGATAGCGAAGCCCAAACCTTCGTTTCCGCCCGACTGGGTCAGAATGAAAGTGTTAATGCCTACAACCTCTCCGTCAACATTGACGAGCGGTCCCCCGCTATTACCAGGATTAATGGGTGCATCTGTCTGGATATAAACCATCGGACTATCCGGGTCGGGTTGCCGAGCGACGGCGCTTACAACACCCATCGTGACGGAATTCTGTAGACCTCCGGGGCTGCCAAATGCCAGGACCATCTCGCCTTGCCGAAGGTCACCGTACTTGCCCATCGGCAGGGCAGGGAGCCCGCTTGCTTCGATCTTGAGCACCGCAAGGTCGATGTCCCTGGACAGTCCCACGATGCGGGCATCGAGGGTGCGGCCTTGGGGACTGAGAGCAGCTAAGTCAGGAGAGGCACTGGCGGCCAAAGTAGGCAAGAGCACCTGCACTCGCTGAGCGCCCTTAAGCACGTGAGCGTTGGTCAGGATATAGCCCTCCGGGTCGACCACGACACCGGAGCCGATGCTGCGCAGCCTTCCGATGACCAAAGCCGTCTCGCTGTCGCCTTCCTGAGTCGCGCCGAATCCCGTCGCCAGCACTTGGACAACGCTCGGAGAGACTCGTTTCACCAGTTCCTCGACCGAACTGCTGAGCTGATGCAACGCGTCAGAAGGCTGCTTTCTCACCTCAGACTGCGCCGGGCAATCTTCCACTGAAAACCAGCACAGCGCAATCATGCAGCCCAACACGGAGACTTTGGTCCTCAGTTTCAACCAATCGTAGCCAGTGTGATTTAGCATCGTGAACCTCCCCGCAGTCTCGTGAATCGTGAGGTTGTAGACGGACCTTCGCCTAACTGTCTTTCCGCGGTTTTCCCCCTACAATGACCCTGCGCGTAGAGGGAAAATCGCCCGCCCCGCGCCAACACCCCCTAATTGGCTTATAAGTCAGATTTGCATGGTCTGTCAAATCGCATACAATCAGGATGGGCAAACTTCGGGCGAATCCCAGGCATCCAAGGATTAACTTATGGCTTCTTTTGACTACGATATGGTGGTGATCGGCTCCGGTCCGGCGGGCCAGCGCGCCGCTATCCAATCCGCGAAATTGGGCAAGAAGACGGCCCTGGTGGAGCGCAAAACGGTCTTGGGGGGCGTCTGCATTAACACCGGAACTATCCCCAGCAAGACGCTTCGCGAGGCTGTGCTCTATCTTTCGGGATACCGGCTGCGCAACCTCTATGGTGAATCCTACACGGTGAAGCAGGACATCACGATGGAAGATCTGCTGCTCCGAGTGGAACATGTAGTTCGTCATGAGATCGACGTTATTCGGCACCAGTTGCTGCGCAATCGAGTGGTGGTCTTCGCCGCCACAGCCTCCTTTATGGACCCCCACACCCTGCGGCTCAATCTGTTGGATGGATCAGGGGAAAAGACGGTCAGCGCCGCAAACGTCGTCATTGCGACCGGCACGGAGGCCACTCGTGCCTCCCATATTCCCTTTGACGGCCAGAGTATTCTGGTAAGTGACGATATCTTGGGCCTCAAGCAACTCCCGCGGACCTTGGCAGTAGTCGGCGGCGGGGTTATTGGCTGCGAATACGCGAGCATTTTTGCGACTCTGGGGATCCGCGTCACCCTGGTGGATCGTCTACCTCGCTTGCTGCCGTTCGTGGACAAGGAGATCGCGGAGGCGCTGGATTACCACTTGCGTCAGATGCGCATGACCATATGGCTGGGAGAGACCGTCACCGCCATCGAGCAGGTGGAAAACGGAGCGGCCGCTCGTGTACGAATTCGCCTTGCCAGCGGCAAGCAGATCGGCGCGGAGAAGGCCCTTTACAGCATTGGCAGGACGGGCGCCACGGCCGGATTGAACCTGCCGGTAGCCGGCCTCCAACCCGATGATCGAGGCCGCCTCAAGGTTAATACCGCGTATCAAACGGAGGTGCCTCACATTTATGCCGCCGGCGACGTCATCGGTTTTCCCAGTCTCGCGTCCACTTCCATGGAGCAGGGCCGCCTGGCCGCCTGCCATGCCTTTGGGGTTGAGACCCAAAGCGCTCCATCGCTGTTTCCTTACGGCATTTACACCGTTCCGGAGATCTCATACGTGGGCCGGAACGAGGAAGAGCTCACGCAACAGAACGTTCCTTACGAAGTCGGGAAAGCTGCCTACACCGAGATCGCCCGCGGCCAAATCATCGGCGATGAGATTGGCGTGCTGAAGCTGCTCTTCCATCGCGACTCGCATGAGCTTCTTGGGGTGCACATCATCGGCGAGAGCGCCAGCGAACTTGTGCATATCGGCCAGGCAGTGCTAACGTTCGGGGGCAAGATCGATTATTTCATCCACAACGTTTTTAACTACCCTACTCTGGCTGAGGGTTATAAGAATGCTGCGTTCGACGGCATTAACCGATTGGTGGAGTGACTTCACTGCTAGGTAATGACCTGCGAGAGATGCCATTCCAAGACGCCATTCCAAATGGCGCCGCTACCCGAAGTGACGCTACAATATTGCAAGGGGAACGCAATTACCAGACAAGAGCCGCGGACCTCAAAAAAAGACAGGTCCGCGCTACCCTTTGCGCCCCAAAGTCGGGAGGAAGCGATGGGCGGGACCGAGGCAGGAAGTTCGGAGCGACTCCTGTTGAGTACCCGTTTTGCTCTGGGGGCGGGTTTTGGTGGCCTGCTGGCAATCATGGCGCTCGCGGGGATCTACGGCATACGGGTTCTCCAAAAAATCCGAAGGAACGACAACCAGATTCGAAGCCGGTTCCTTTTGAAGAATCACGCGCTCAATGACATCCGCTCCCAGCTTCACCTTTCCGGATCCTACGTTCGTGACTATTTGCTGGAGCCCGAGCCCGTTCGTGCGGAGACATATCGAGCCGGCCTGGAAGAAGTGCGCCGTCAAATGGGGTCCGCACTGGAATCGTTCGGCCGCCAACTCGAGCCTGACCAGACCAAATACTACGCCGAGCTGTCAACGGAGCTTTCCAATTACTGGCAGGTCCTCGGCCCCATCTTTAAGTGGGACGCTGGCCAGCGCCGACGTGAGGGATACGCTTTCCTCCGAGATGTGGTCGTCCCTCGCCGTGCGGCGGTGACTGCGATAGCGGCTCGAATCGAGAGCATCAACGAGCAGCAATTGGATGCCGGCAATCACCGGGTGGACCACCTCCTATCGGAGTTCCAGACCCGGCTGGCGATGATCCTCCTGGTAACGCTTCTTCTGGGGTCGGGGATGGCAGCTTTCAGCACGTGGAAGATCCTGGCCTTAGAACGTCGAGCGAACGCTCAGTACCAGGAGGTGGTGGAAGCGCGCAGGCAGCTCGAGCAGCTCTCCGCGCGGCTGGTGCAAGCACAAGAAGACGAGCGGCGCGTGCTTTCCCGGGAACTGCACGACGAAGTGGGCCAAGCTCTATCGGCAGTTCTGGTGGAACTGCGTAATTTGTCGGCGGAATCTGCGATACGAAGCAATGAAAAGTCAGTCGGTCACGTCGAAACGGTCAAAGGCTTGGTGGAAGACTCGGTGCGGGTGGTTCGCAACATGGCCCTGCTGCTTCGCCCCTCCATGCTGGACGATCTGGGTCTTGTTCCGGCGCTACGCTGGCAGGCCCGAGAAGTATCCAAGCGCACCTCGATGGAGGTGAGTGTGGCGGCGGAGCTTGCCTCGGATGATCTCCCCGACGAGTACAAGACCTGCATCTACCGTGTGGTCCAGGAAGCGCTGCACAATTGCTCCGGCCACGCTCACGCCACAAGGGTCCACATACGAGTTCAACAGCAGCCTACCAAACTGACGCTCTGCATTCAGGACGACGGTCAGGGCTTTGATGTCCGTCAGACCAAAGGACTGGGGCTGCTCGGAATCGAGGAGCGTGTGGCCAGGCTGGGAGGCAAGTGCGAGATACATTCTGCGCCGGGCAGCGGAACGATCGTGGCCATAGAACTGCCGTTCAGTAGCTAAGGTGTCAGGTGCCAGGGAAAAGTCGAAACTCGAAAATCGAAATTCGAAAATCGTGAGCTGGACACCGAATTTCGAGTTTCGAATTTCGAGTTTCGCTTTTCGGATTCCGCTTTTCGAGTTTCCGTCGTTGACGAAGGGAGCCTAGACGCTCGTGGAAAAGAAAAAGATTCGGATCTTGTTAGCGGATGATCACAACATAATGCGCCGCGGCTTGCGCCTGCTGCTGGAACGGGAGCCGGAGTTCGAGGTGGTCGCCGAAGCCGCAGACGGCCGCCAGGCAACGGAGCGGGCGGAGGCAACCAACCCCGATATCGTGATTTTGGATATCGCCATGCCGAACATGAGCGGCATCGAGGCCGCCCAACGAATAAAAACTCTGCTCCCTCAGGCGGCGGTCATCATTCTGAGCATGCACTCCGACGAGGGCTACGTCTTACGGGCACTCAAGGCAGGAGCCAAAGGCTATCTCTTGAAGGACTCTGCGGAAAATGATCTCATCGAGGCGATCCGGGCGGTGAGCGCGGGAAAGGCATTTTTCAGTCCCGAGATTAGCAAGATTCTGGTGGAAGATTACGTGCGCGACATGAGAAAACGAGGGGCCGAAGATAGCTATGAGCTGCTCACCTCGCGAGAGCGCGAGATCCTACACCTGCTGGCGGAGGGCAAGTCGAACAAAGATATTGCAAGCTCGCTTAATCTCAGCCTTTACACCGTGGAGACGCACCGCAGGAACCTTCAAGACAAGCTAAATTTGCACAGCCTCGCGGAGCTGATCCTGTACGCGGTGCGGAAGGGTTTAATTTCCTGATCTCCCGATCACCCGATAGCTAAGAGAATTCTTCCGATGCTTCTGCGCTGTCCTTGATCACCCGATCACCCGATCTCTCGCTCTCCCGATTACCCGAGCTGTTCCAGTACGACCACGCCAGCCGCACCGCACGCACTACATCATCTTCGCGAAGGGGTTTGGATAAGACGTCGAACCCTCCGGAGCGGACGACTTCATTCCACAAGTAGGTGTCCACCACTCCGGAAACCAGAATGACACATGCACGGTGGGGGGACGAGGCCAAGCCTTCCACCGCCGCCCGCCACCCGCTGCCAGGTAGATCGCGGTCACACAGGATCACCGGGGCCTTCAGTTTATCCAACGCTGTCCGGGCTTCTTCGCAAGTGCCCGCCAGTAGCAGGTTCCATCCCTTTCTGCCACAGATGCCGGCGAGCGCCCGGCGGTCTGAGTCACTGGCGATAAGCCCCACTACGGTAATGGGGTTTAGGGAAGAGAGGTTCGCTGGCGCCGACCACTGCCAGCTAGAACTGCCCTTCTTGCGGCGCAAGAAGTCAGCAACCCGTGCGAAGGGTGAACGCATAGCTTGCCACTTGAATCGTAAAGGACCGCCATCTACGGCTGGATGAGTAACTGTGCCCCGCGGAGATTTTCCGTTGTCTAACGGAAAACCCGGTGGACGTCTTGCAAGCACCTGAAGTCGCTCCTTCTACAGACCGACCTTGTCGACGTACATTCAAAATCGAGCTTTCCTTGCGCCGACTTTACTGAGCTTACCGGCAGAACCCCATGCGAGCAAATACCGGACAGGTGGTATTGCGAGAGGGAAAAGCCGGTAGTTGCTTGAGAACGCGCGAAGCGCCTTGGGGTGCGGTAGCAGCGGCTACCGCACTCCAAGGCGCCTTCGGCACATGCATTTTCATAGGCCGCGAAGGGTCTCTACACTTATTCGTAAATCGTTGAACCGAATCAGAAATCGCGCAGACCCTTCGCCTCGTCGAAAGCCGCGAGATTCCAGCCCTGCCCGGGCTACTCAGAACGGGGGACCGAAGCTACCAGGGTTCCAGTGTGAAAGTAGCGCTCAGATGGTATGGTGCGAATCGCTCACGTGTTTTAACTTCGGATTTCAAGTTCGTTCTGCCTGCTCCGCGATCAAGGCACGCTCAGCCGGCCGGACGAATGGGTTGTCAGAGGGGGGACCGAAGAAGCTCACACACTAAAGGAGGTTGGACAATGCCCATGAAAAAACATGATATCGGGGGGTGCAGGAGGATGCTTGAGGCGAAAAAGGGGGAGCTCTTGTCAGGTCGCTACAAAGCTGGAGGGATCACCGTGGAGAGAGTCCCCGATTCGATGGAGGAGTTGACGCTGGAGATGGAGCGCAGCATGGCCGTGGATACGCTGAACCGTAAGGCGGCTCTCCTGGGCCAGGTGAACGATGCTCTGGAGCGGATCGCAGCGGGGAGCTATGGCGTGTGCCTCGCGTGTGAGAATTCCATCTCCGCGAAGCGTCTAGCTGCCTTGCCCTGGGCGGCTCTATGTCTGGAGTGCCAACAAACCGTCGAAAACAGACCGACCTCCCAGCCGATAACGGGGATGGGTCTGCGGATGCAGTTGACGGCCTAAACGACATGACGAATGGCTTGCCAATGAACACGCCAATAATGGATTTCGAGCGCGCTTACCGCATGTACAGCCGGCGGGTATATTGCAAGTGCCTGCACATGGTCGGCAACGAAGCGGAGGCAGAAGACCTTACCCAGGAGGTCTTTCTCCAGTTGTTTCGCAAGATGGATTCCTTCCGGGGCGAATCCGCCTTCACCACATGGTTGTACCGGATTGCGGTCAACGTCGTGCTCATGCGTCTTCGGAGGAAATCGCTCGCCACCAGCTCGCTCGAAGAAGTCATCGAGGTGCGGGAGGGCGTCTTTAGCCTGGCGCAAGTCTTGGGCGCGCCGGACAGGGCAATGACCACCGCCCTCGACCGCCTCAATTTGGAGCGTGCGGTCTCACAAATGCCTGCGGGGTACAAGCAGGTGTTCCTCATGCACTACGTTGAAGGCTACGGGCACCGCGAGATTGCTCGCATGCTCGGCTTATCCATCGGCACCTCCAAGTCGCAACTGTACAAGGCCCGAGTTCGGCTGCGCCAGTTGCTCCGCGCGGAAGAATCCGAATCACCACGCGCAGGAGTTCGCAACCAGACCAGACGCCTCTCCATCGCGGGTCTCAGAACCAGGCGCTCCGGTCGCTTACGCCTTCCCAGGCTGTGCGGCTGATTCTAAGGACAAGGAGATCGATTATGCAGGGACGAAGCATAGAGGGTAGGGGGGCTGATCACCTCCTGGGTTTAATCAGAAGGCGGTTGCTTGTGGTGGACGAGGACTTGGAGGACCTGCAGTACTATTCCGCCGTTCTTCAATACCAGGGGTATGAGGTTCGCTCCATCCCCTCATATAAGGATGGCACGGCGTGGGCAGGGAGCGAGGATTTCGATCTTATACTTCTCAGCCAGGGAAGCCCTGATTTTGAGGGACGTCCCGTGCTCGTGCGAGCCATCGAGAGAGATCGCCACGCTCCGGTTGTAGTGCTTTCACGGTCGATCGACATGCCTTGCTATATCGAGGCGATGCAATCCGGAGCCCTTGACTACATGGAGAAGCCTCTGCTCCCTTCGGAAATCGGGCTGCTGGTTAGAAAGTACCTCCGAACTCGCGCGGCATCAGCCTAGGTTAGGAGGAGGAGTGGGAAATGAGCCCCGTGAAACAACGCTTGAATGCTCTTTGGCTGCGCCAGACTCGCGTAGCATTCTCGCCGCGTGCCATACCAGATCAGTATTCGGCCAAAATATTTGTTAAGGTGAGGGAGCCTCTGCAAATCTCTGGAGGGGTCCTGCCGCCGGGAATATATGTGTTTCGACCGTTTGACGTGGGAGCAGACTGCGACCTCGTACAAATTCTTAACGAGGATCAAACGGAGCTGATCGCAACTTTCACCACTGCGCCGGACTCTTAAGCAAGGCTGGGGAAGAAGCCGCGACTTATTACGGAACCAACTCCTATCGAGTCTCATCAAATCTTCCGTGGTTTTTGGTTAAATACAAAAGGAGCTACACATGACGCGGCAGGTTGCTTTGTCAACGCTTGTTACGACAATTCTCTTGTTCGTTGGCTGCCTTGGGTATTGCGAAGCTGTGAGGGCAGAGGTTTCGGCGAGCGGCCGGCATCATGCAGTTGCAGGCGAGCTCGAGAAAGTCGATGCGGATGCCAAGAAGATCACCATCCGTGCCGCCGACGGAACTGAGCACGCTTTCTCGTATGGCCGTCGGACGGTCGTACACGGTGTCGAGGCTACGGCCAAGGGGGCTGAGCTTGCCGGAAGGGAAGGAAGCCAAGTCGTAGTCCGCTATTCGGGCGCGGCGGGGCGCGAAACCGCCGACCACATCGATGTGTTCGGTCACGACGCCTTGAAGACCACCGAAGGAACGATCACCGAAGTTGATAAAGCTGGTCAAAAGGTTGTCGTGAGAACTTCCGACGGGGCGGACGAGACATACGATTTGGGGCGAGACTCCGCCATTGACACCGAGCACGGCCTCGTGGACGCCGCTCGCTTTACCGGCAAAGAAGGCGACCACGTGGTTGTTTACCACACCGAAGACGCAGGGCGGAAGGTCGTTCACCTTCTCAAACGTCTCTAGCACAGCGCGCACGAAGAGTCTCGTTTTTCAGAGACTCTGCGGCTCTTCTTCAAATTCGCGCCCGTCTGTCAACCGGCAACGGCAGAAGCCGCAGACCTCACGAGCCGAGGACCGCGCTAACCGCTGAGAATTGCCGCAATGTTCCGAGCACCGTGAAGGATGCGGATGATTTGCAGAGGATCGGTCTTGGGATGGTACACGATGATGCAACGCGGATAGGGTTGGACTGTCCAGAAACGAAGCGGATGTTTGGTCAAATCCTCACGGGCGTGCCCGCGTAAAGGACCCTCGGCGAGCAAATCGCAAGCCTTGTAAATGGCTTCCTCGACTCGATTTGCTGCCCCAATGCTGTCGCGGGCGATGTAACTCCAGATTTCGAAGAGATCACCAGCGGCTTGCGGCGTGAACTGATAGCGGCTCATGCCTCGCGCTGTTCAGCCACGCAGGCGCGTTTCTTCTCTTCCATTTGGGCCCGGACCTGGTCACTGTCGATCAGTTCTCCACGTTGGGCGGCGGCGTAGCCCTCTTCGATCTTGGCGCGGTTCTCGGCGAGCCACGCGTCTCGTTCGTGCAGCAACTCAAGAGCCTGCTTGATCACTTCCTCGGAGCTCTGGTAGGCACCCGAACGCAGCGCCTCCGCAATGAGTCGGTCTTGTTCTGGCTGCAGAATAATGGTCATAGCGAATCGTCCTTCTGCCTCCTATGCTTTGACCGTACTACTGTTCATTGTTCCGGTCAAGCCTCATCCCGAGGAGAGAGCGTTTTGCGCCCTCGCGGAAAACACTCTAATTCCGAGAGGAAGGCGATGGGTCAATGCCAGACCTTCGACCCCGCGGCATCCTGGAAGCTGATTTTCTCGATCCAGCCCCACGCCCGCCCGGGAACCACACTGAATTCGTTCGGGAGGTGTCCAGAATCATTGGCACGTTCGCCTAAACGGCGGAAGCGACGGTAACTTCCCAGATGGGGACCTCCGGGGAGCCAGGGGTCGCACTTCTACGAGTAAGCCGTTCTCGTCAAAGTGCCCGGCTTGCAGAGCCACTGGCGATTAGTAAAGAGTAGGCTAGCGACAAGGCAGGAGCTATCTCCCCGCGACCTCGTTCGGGCGGTGTCAACGTGAGTGACCGTTTATCCGGGTACGCGACGTCAAAGTGACCCACCGCGAAAGCAGACGTGCAGCGCGAGCGGACGAAACGCAACGCAATGGCATTGTCTCCGAGTGGCGGACCATCCGCCCGGAACCGCTGAGCGCCATATCACACATAGACCTACGCAGCACAAAGCTTCCGGCTTAGGTGGGCGCTACGGGCCTGGGGCAGGGATGCTTGAGTTTCGCCCCTTCGGGGGCACCGCCAGAAAGTGCCCACACTGTTCGCAGAAGGAGTATTTTCCGGCGTTTTCCCAGACGACCGTTCCGTCTTTGATCCTGTCACCCCTTTTGGGAGCTGAGCTGAAGTCAGGTTTCTTGGTGCCGCTCGTACCCGCCACCACTATGGTGAAGAGTGGACCCAGGCCGATTCTGTGACCTTCGTGCTTGGAGCGAAGTCCCAAAACCCAATCGAAATCTTGGAGTGCCGACTGGTAGACCGATGGATCGTGGTTGCTCTTGAGGGCTTCTGCGTCGGCGACAGCTTCATCCGCAGCCCGGAAGGCCCAGTAGGGACTGTATGGCAACCAGTCTCCGCATGCGGTCGCGTGGTTGCCCAGCCCCTCAAGAACCAGGGCAGGGTCGTTCTTGCGCTGCCCGAGTAATCGTAGGACGTTGCCCAGATTGAGCTGTACCCCGCAGCGATCCGAAGGAGCAACGTCGGGGCGAAATTCCTCAAGTGCCAACCTGAAGTGACGCACCGCACTTTCAAGTGATTCGGTGTTCGGCTCCAACTCGCCCCTGACATAGTGGACCATGCCGAGCCCCGCCTGAGTTGCGGCCCAGAGAAGTGGTTCCCGCTCACGGTGCCGTTCGATGAGAGCCTGACCGTACGCTGCTTTCGCCTCGTCCAACCGTGCAAGGCTTTTCTCTTTCTTTCCCAAGCTCGCCAGCGCATCGGCGAGGTTATGCTGAGCAATGGACCATCGGGCGGGTGTGCTTTCCCGCGTCCAGATCTGCAGCGCATCCCGAAAGGAGTCAATCGCTTCGCTGAGGTGTGCCGGTTGGTTTTCGTATTCGCCGAGGCGGAAGAGACCGCGCCCCAAGTTGTTCTTCGAAGATGCAAAACCCATCGGCGAGGCCTCGCGCGTCCGCACTTTGAGCGACTCGCGGAGTGCGATGACCGCCTCGCCCAGGCCCGCTGGGTCCCCGCTTACGTCAGCAATCTGAATAAGCACACCTGCCAAATTATTCTTTGCTTCTGCCCAAGCCAGAGGCTCGCGCTCGAATGGCCGTTCTGCGAGCGCGAGCCGGTAAGCGTTCGCAGCTTCCTCTAAGAGTCCTATACCCGCTTGCTGCTCGCCAAGGCCCTTCAATGCACCTCCGAGATTGTTTTGCGCGTGTGCCCAATACATTGGCACCCGCTCGCGGGCCAACTCCTCGAGTGCGCTTCGATGGCAAGTGATCGCGGCCAGCAGAAGGTCCTTTCTGCTTTCCCGACTACCCGCCACCTGCAAAGCATAACCAAGACTATTCTGCAGGGTTGCCCAATCCAGTGGGGACCGCTCCCTTGTCCATTCACTGAGTGCAGCCTGGTACGCCTGCGCTGCCTGCCGAAGCGTTTCCCCTCCTGACTCGCGCTCCCCCACCAGTAGGAGTCCGTTTCCTAGGTTACGTTGTAGGCAGGCCCAGCTTAGTGGAAGATACTCGCGCAAACGGACCGCATTAAGTGCTTCTCGAAAAATCGCTACCGCTTCCAGTAGGTGTGAGGACTCAGATTCAAGCGATCCAAGCGCCCCCAAGGCGACCCCGAGGTTGTTGTGCACCGCAAAATGGAAAGCCCGGTCTTCGGTTGGCATCTCCGTGGCCAGAACCTGACGGTAATAATGTACGGATTGGGTGAGGTGATCTCTGCAGCCAGTCTGCTCGCCAAGTTGTTCGAGCGCCATGGCAAGGATGAACATCACCCGCGTCGTCGTCCCTGCCGTCCACCGCTGGGTCATGTGCCCCCGCTCGAGCAGATTCCGGACTTTTTCTACGAAAGGGGCCAACTCTGGCGTGATGTTGCAACCGGTTTGGGCGAAGAGCTTTGCACTCCGTGTAACGACAAACAGCCGCAGGACTTCTGCGAGGTCCTCCCAGAACAACTGAGGAAGGCTAAAATTCTCGGGAACATATGGCAGGGCCGACCTCATGCTCGACTCAGCTGTCGTCCAGTAAAGGCGCGGTGCTGTACGGCCGCTGTGCGAAAGAACCGTGCCCCATATCAGAGCGTCAGCCGAAGATTCGCGCAACAATGTCCGGGCGACCTCGTGAGCGTCGCCCTCACTCTGCTCCGGTATTGGCCCCTCCGCCGAAAGTGTCCGATCGAATAGGAGGACTTGTACACCTGTCACGCCCCTGATAGATTCGAGGATCAATCGCTCCACGGCCTGCCCGTCATCGTGAGTGAGATGAGCAAGAGCCAGCGAGAAGCGCCCCGCGTCCGCCATCGGAATAGGTGCTGGGGAGTTTTGTTGTGGTAAGACGGTGTCCGGTTTGGGGACGACCGCTTCGTGAATTGCCGCCACCCTTTCTCTAATCTCCGCTACCGTTTGTCCACCGGGCGTTGCGTAGAAGTTATCTTTAACCCGGTCATACCTGTCGAGCAGGTTCTCGATCTTGCCCCACGTTATGAGCTCGACCTGAAACAATCCGCGCTCACTATGTTCTTTATTGATCTTCAACACCTCGTCGTGCGCGGCGCGCGAGGACTTTGCGGTCGTCAGAATCGCATAGTGACCCAGCGGTGGCCGGAATCCCTCGGCTTTCCGAATTTCCTGCCTGATTTCGGCGGGCATAATCGCCAGCCATTCCTCGTGGAGTTTGCATTGTGCTGCACGAAGAGGTGCGTTACCGCTCAGGTCAAGGATGTCTACGCCGAACTGTTCCTCCCCCCTGTGAGCGTATAAGTCCAGCGAGGGGCAATCCCAGTGCACTCTAAGGATCTCAAGGCACAGTAGTTCAAAATCAGCATCGTTGGCCGGTATTGGGTATTTCATTCGGATTCCAACCACGAGCTTGATTATATACCTGAACGAATAGGCCGGCTGGCGCAGACACCTGCGGTTCGGTGTCTGCGGTCTCGCGGAAAGTCGGGGGGAAAAGGTGTCAGTCGGGGGGGTTCAGGTACCTTTTCCCTAGCTCGTCAACGGTCGATTCCTGCTCATGCGGGAAGGTGCGTCACTGAACGGCTTGCCGTCGAACTGTTGTACGGTGCGCTCTACCACATCCGACATATCGTGCACGGCAATTCGGGACAGGCCCCCCTCATTTAGAATTTGGTCCGAATTCGCCAAAAGCTGATGAGACACCCAAGTCCCATTTTGGAAGTTGGTGGGAAGATCACTTTTGGCCTTTTCGACGGGCTGAAAGCGGCGGATACTCAGCTTTTTGAATTGGTGGGCGCCGAGTTGCGCGCCAAAGCGTTTTGCCTCTCGAGCCAACAGATCCCGAAGTGCTCTTTCAACAGCAGCAATGTGATCGGATTTTAGCTTACGCTGGTCGAAGTACACGTCGACGGTTCCGACCTGTTGACGCCTACAGAAAAGCAAAAACAGAAGTTCGCCTATCGCGTAGATCATGGACATCGACCAGATGTTGTCCGCCCTCGCCATTGCTGGAATGTCATTCGTGCGGTCAACTTCCCCCGCTCGAAAGATCGAAGCCGGCAGTTCCGCCCAGGCTATTAGGGCCTGCGCATTGAGAGATTCAAAGACTGCGGCGATTCTTTTTATCAATTGGCTTTTGCCGCGCGTACGCAGCTCACCCAACAAATGTGCATGACTCGCAAGTCTTGCTTGATCCACCCCCCAAGCGCCAACGACAATTCTCCGGCCGCTATCAGCATCGTGGTACGCCTCGTCCAAAAAGAGGGAATGCATATCACTCTATCCTATTCCTCGGTCAGCCCCCTCCGCAACCAGTGGGCCAACTAACGAGCTCCTTCCATTCGATTTTAGCTTCCCGCGGCTGGCGCAGGGCACAGCTCTGCGGTCCCCAGGAGTTCCTAATTCCCTGACCGCAGAGCTTCGCCAAGCGGCGATTCTGGTAATATTCGGGGACAGTAGTTGGAAGCTGTCGTGAGCTATATGAGGAGAATGACATGACGAAGGTAGGGAGGACTGAAATACGAGCCCACTGGAGCGGTCCGCTGCCATAGGACCGGGAGAAGCCCGTCGACGTTGAATACTTGGAGGCGATCTTCTGCTGCGATGCTAAGGAGGTGCGGCGACGAAGCAGTTTGGCGGGCCTGATCAGGTGGACCAGAGGGGGAAACATGCCCATGGACCTCTTCTCGTGCACTAGGGAGGCGTCCAGGTCTTTTGCCATTGGGTGCTTCATCGGAACAATTGCTCTGGCTTCCAGCATAGTGGAGACCATTCTGAACAGAGATCGCCGTACGAAAGGCATCCTCCCAAACCGTATCCGTGGGTGGGCAACACTCAACAATAAGAATTTGGCTGCTGCAGGACAAAGAGGGCTTCCGGTCAGATCCCTGCTCGAAACAGGCGAGACGCTTGACGCTCGAGAAGCGATTGCGTTTGTTCGGAGGCGCAATAAAGTGTCGCACGGGGATGTTTTTGACCTAACCCGAACCATTTCCGATTATGACCCTATCGCTGAGCGCGAAGCGATCGATCAGTTGGGGAGGGCTGATAGATTTCTGGTGGAGTGGTTCAATTCGGCTCCGGATGTACAGGAGTGCAAGATCCAAAATCACAGGTGGCCAGACGAATAATTCGGAGTGTGTCGAAACCACTCAGAAAAACCCGCGGTAACCCAAGCATTTGCAGCATCCGATTCTTACTGATCGGGCATTTCAAATCCAAAGGCTTCCGGCAGAAACGATCATTCCACCTGCTTGGCCGGATTCCGTCTGAGGAACGCACTTTCCATAAAATGGGCTGGCCACTGCTTGATGGCGCACCAGGATGCGCCCCGGCGGGATCAGAAATGCCTAGTCGCAACGTGATTGCGGATGTTTCCGCAGGCCGAGGCCGCGATTCTGGGTGGATGACGCGCCACTCGGAAGTTTGCCTCCGAACTGGCTGGCAGCGACCACTCTCCGGGGTGCCCGAGGCGATCACTCCTGCCTAACGCGTACTGTTTACCGATTCCCCGCCACTTGGTCGGCCAACCGGGGATGTAACCTTCGCGCTCGATGGCCAGAGTGCGATTCGGCCTCAAGGTTGCCCTCAGGCCTCCCGTGTATTCGTGCCCACTCGACCAGTGCCACTCCTCGGCGCGCTTGACGAGGCCGGCCCCCTCTGGGTTGAGATGAATGTATTCCACTTTCTCGTAATATTCCTTAACGCTTCGCAGAGCGCGGTCGAAAAATCGCGGCTGCCAGAGAAGGTCCCGCTCTCCTCTGCCCGCACTCATGCGAAGATCCGAACCCACCTTGATCGATTCCATTACACGCGAGATGATGACCGGGAGACGCGGGGATATGATCGCAGGTCCCCCCGCAGCGGGATCGCTAAAGCAACGGCAAAAAGCCGCAGACCTCGCAAGCGGAGGTTGGCGCTACCCTCTGTAACCTGGCACCTGGCACCTGCCCTTTTCCCTTCTGCGCTTTGCTCTTGACACGGGGCTCGAGTTGGGATAGGCTATTGTCATTGTCTCGTGAGTGGGGTTGTCAGCCAGCGCGGGAAGTAGCTTGGAAATCGGCCCAGCGGCCGGGGGGAAAGGCGTAGAAAACAGAAAAGAGATACTAAATAGTGGGAACGAACTCAAGAATGTGTTGCAAACAAAGGAGTTAGCGTTTTCTAGGGCTCAAAACGAACTGGTTTTTGAGTGCAAAAACGACCAATCCAACTCAAGAAAAGGGGCCAAAAACCCACCTTTTGCGCGATACCGAACCCGAATTCCGAGGAGCGAAGCATGAACAACTCTGTCTCCACTGATCTGCCTTCGGCTAGCCAGACTTCGGACATACTCACGGAGGTGGCTCTAAACCTGCGCTGGTCCTGGAATCATTCCGCCGACCAACTCTGGGAGCGGCTCGATCCTGAGTTGTGGGACTTGACGCATAACCCCTGGTTTGTTTTGCAGACGGTCTCGCGGGAAAAACTGCGCAGTGTGACCAGCGACCCTGGCTTTCAAGAACTGGCGCAGGCGATCGTTCAGAGGAACCGCGCGGCGATGGAGCCAGCCGGGTGGTTCCAAAAGGCGCATGCGAACACCACGCTCAAGAGTATTGCCTACTTCAGTATGGAGTTCATGTTGAGTGAGGCCCTACCGATTTATTCGGGCGGCCTTGGCAATGTGGCGGGCGACCAGCTCAAGGCGGCAAGTAACTTGGGCGTCCCCGTGATCGGCGTGGGTTTGCTTTACCAGCAGGGGTATTTCCGGCAAGAGATTGATGCCCAAGGAAACCAGCAGGCGCTCTATCCATTCAATGATCCCGGGCAGTTGCCGATCGCGCCCGTGCGCGCGGCTAATGGCGAGTGGGTGCGCTTCCCGCTTGCTTTCCCGGGCTTCCAACTCTGGCTCCGTGCCTGGGAGGTGAAAGTTGGCCGGGTCAATCTGTACTTGTTGGACACCAATGACCCGGCGAATATCCCCTCGCATCGCGGCATTGCCAGCGAACTTTATGGAGGCGGCCTGGAGTTGCGGCTGAAGCAGGAGCTGGTGCTCGGGGTTGGGGGATGGCGATTGCTGCACATCCTGGGCCTCGATCCTCAAGTCTGTCATCTGAACGAAGGGCACGCCGCCTTCGCCGTGCTCGAACGGGCATGGTGCTACATGCAAGCCAACCATCAGCCATTCGATATCGCCCTGACAGTCACCCGCGCGGGAAACCTCTTCACCACGCACACGCCCGTGGACGCGGGTTTCGATCGCTTTCCACCTGAGTTGGTGGAGAAATACCTGAAGAATTATGCGGAAGAGCGCCTTGCGATATCGTTTCGCGACCTGCTCGCTCTGGGCCGGCGGGATGGGAATGACTCGGGCGAACCTTTTAACATGGCGTACCTGGCTATGCGAGGCAGCGGCGCGGTGAATGGCGTAAGCCGGCTGCACGGGGAGGTAAGCCGGCGGATATTTCAGGGTTTGTTTCCGCGCTGGCCGGAACGCGAAGTCCCGGTCAGCCACGTCACGAACGGCGTACACGTGCCTACCTGGGATTCCGCTGAGGCAGATCGCCTCTGGCACACCGCGTGTGGGAAAGAGCGGTGGATCGGCACCATGACGGACATCGAAAGGGATTTTGGCAAGGTGAGCGATTCTGAGCTTTGGCAATTGCGCGCCGACGCGCGATGCTCTCTTATTGCCTATGTCCGAAAATGGCTACACCGGCAACTGATCAGCCAGGGTGTATCTCCCGATCAGGTGGCGCGTGCCGAGCAGATCCTCGATCCTAACACTCTGACTGTCGGCTTTGCCCGGCGTTTCGCCACCTACAAGCGTCCCAACTTGCTCTTGCGCGACCCCGAGCGGCTGGCGCGAATCCTCACCAATTCACATCGGCCAGTCCAACTTATTCTTGCCGGCAAGGCCCACCCGAAGGATTCCGCAGGGCAAGCGATGATCCAGCAGTGGGTCAGCTTTGTTCGCCGCCCCGACGTAAGGTCGCACGCGGTCTTTCTTAGCGACTACGACATGCTCATGGCTGAGCGGCTGGTGCAGGGGATGGATGTCTGGATCAACACGCCCCGGCGCCCCTGGGAAGCCAGCGGCACCAGCGGCATGAAGGTGCTTGTAAATGGCGGGCTGAACCTCTCCGAGCTCGACGGCTGGTGGGCGGAAGCGTATTCACCGGACGTAGGCTGGGCCTTGGGCGACGGCAAGGAGCATGACGATGATGCCTCCTGGGATGCTGCCGAGGCCGAAAGCCTCTATGATTTGCTCGAGCGAGAGGTCATTCCGGCTTTCTACTCGCGCGATGAGAGAGGAATCCCTTCCGGGTGGGTGGCTCGTATGCGCAAAAGTACGGCGCACCTGACGCCCCTCTTCTCGGCTAACCGCGTGGTGCGCGAGTATACAGAGAAGCATTACTTGCCGGCGGCGGCAGCTTACGGCCAGCGTTCCGCCAACGGAGGCCAAATGGGAGCCGAGCTGCTCCAGTGGCAGAGAGAACTGGCAGGACACTGGTCGAGGGTGCGTTTCGGTTCTCTGACGAGCGAACAGCAAGGTGATAATTGCGTCGTCCAGGTCCAGGTATATCTTACTGACCTCGACCCTGAAGCGGTAAAGGTAGAACTCTACGCGGACGGACAGAACGGTGGTGAGCCGGTTCGGCAGCCGATGCAGCGTGGCGAGCAATTGGTGGGCTCAGCCAACGCCTTCCTTTATGTCGCCAACATCCCAGCGACCCGGCCTGCAACCGATTACACGCCGCGAGTGCTCCCCTACAAAGCTGGGGCCTCCGTGCCACTGGAGGCCCCATTCATCTGCTGGCGTGACGCCCCTTAGGGATTGCCGATTTTCGATTGAAGATTGCCGATTGAAACCACATCGCCACTGGGCCTTTTCAATCGGCAATCGACAATCGTCAATCAGCTAGGGGTTGCCGATTAAAGCAGACCGCCACACCGCTTTGTTCAATCGGCAATCGACAATCGTCAATCGTCAATCCCGGCGCCTACTGCGCAAGCCGCCCTAGCGTTGGAGCAGATCCCGGAAGGGTATAGCGCAAGTTGAAGAACACCATGTTCAGACTCGCGTTGGGGGGTTGGCCGTGGGCAACGTACCAGGGATCGCGCGTGACGTACGAATACTGCCCCATGAAGTTCACTGCGCCCCATTTCGCATCCTTCCAGATTGTCTGGTTGAATCCAAGAGTGGGCTCCTGAATAGTGCGGTTCTGACCGTTCGGCGCCCCCGTATAGCCGTATCCTACTGGTTTGCCGGTGGTATCGATCGCGACGTTCCGTCCCACGGAAATGCCGCCGTAATAGGCATAGATCATCGTCTTTTTATGCGTGTACTCGAAGCCAGAGACCGTGGAACTGGCGTGGATGAGGGAGATGCTGCCGTCGGCGCGTGCGATCAGGTCCGGAGCCTGGCCGAAGATGTAGCGACCGCCGCCATCGCTCCAGAAATTGTGCGTCAGCAGGCGGAAGCCCTTGAACACATCAACCTCAAAGTTCAGGAAGCCGCCACCACCCGTTGCTGAATAGTCAGTCTTGTTGTTCGGGTTATAGAGCTTGAAATTGCGTTCCACTCCGCCGATGTCGAAGTGAACCCGCTTGGAAGGATCGAAAGCCAATTTGGCAATCACATCGGGTGCAACGTTCGGGGCGTTCAGCCCATTCCCGTTATAGTCCAGTTCTCCCTGATAGGTAGTAGGTAGGGCGGTAGTGGTAGTAACACCGCTTGCGGAGGTGGTGGTAGTGGTGGAAGTGGGCCCATTGAGAGCGAAGGGGAGGGTGATGAGCGGGCCGCCCGCCGAACCTCCAGCGTACTGGTCAGGGCTGTCAAGAGCGACTGCGAAGGCCAATTTGTTAGAGGGGTGGTGGTAAACGAAGCGCAGCTCCGGGATACGCCCCCAAAACAAGCCGACGTTATAGTTCACGTCCACGAGTTGCCCGCAAAAAAAGAGGTCGCCGGGCAGAGGCGAAATGCCGTTGCGGCTCGGCGTGATCAAGCTCCAGGTCTGGCCACCCAGCACTTCCCAGCTCCCTCTGGCGATGTCGACCCAGTACAAGCGCGAGCGCAGCGTGTTGCTGTTGCTCGATACGGCTACGTTAGTAGGATTGTTTCCCAGGAAGTCTGCCTCCATATAGCCGATCACGTGAGCGCCTTTCACGTCGGCATCCACGCGGAAGCCGATTCGCGAGTTCTGCATGCTGAGGCGCGTCTCGCTCAAATTGTCCTGATAGATGCTGTTACCGTAAGGGATACTGGCGAAACTCGTTCCAATGCTTCCTCCGGCAGCGTGGGTGCGAAATACACTCGAGAAATCCATGAACCCCAGGGGGGTGATCGATGCGGTGCCGATGTGGAGCTGAAGAGGTGGGTCGGGGTCACTCTTCTGCGTTTGCGGTGGTGGCGTTGCGGCAGCGGAAGGAATCACAGTGGAAGCCACCAGGTTCGTGTCGGTGCCCACGGCGGCTTTCTGCACGCTCCTGGGAACCATGGGGCTGGTCGAGGCCAGCAGGCTCCCGCCGCTACCTGCGGAGGATTTCTCTGCGGCCTTGGGAACCATGGGGCTGGTCGAGGCCACTTGGCCGAGGTTGGGCGCTTGGGTCGCTGCGGTTTGTGCAGGCTTAGCCGCGGTTTGCGCCGGGTTAGGGGACTGGTCCAGCTTTTGCTTCATCTGGTCCACGATAGTACGCAACTGTTCTATTTGCTTCTGCTGTTCCGCAATCTGCTGCTTCAGCAACGAAACATCGTCGGGCTTGCCGGACTTGTTCGACGACGTATCCGCCGCTGTTTGCGAAAACACAGGTGTAGCAAGCACAATCATGACGATTGCCCCTGCAAGCCACCTGTTTCGAGTTACTCTGATTTGCATTCTTCACCCCTCCGATTTGAGTGTAAGTGCTTCATTGGAAGTATCAACTGAATCAAAGTAATCATGGCGGGGGCGTATTCACTGAGCGTTACGATATTGTTACATTTGTGTGAACCGCCAAGAAGTCTGGGTCAACAAGAACTTAGGCTAACTGTTAGCACATTAGCTTTGCGGAGTGGATTCCCGCCTTCGCGGGAATGACGTGCCCTCTGGGACAGCCGTATTGTTCAAATGACACCATTACCCACTCTTGCCTGTCATTGACGCGGCGAAGGCTTTGCGATATATTATGTACTCGGGCTTCGATATCCAAACCAGATAACGTGAATATGAAATCTGCCGTAGTCAACCCGGCGAATAGCCAGGAAATCTATTCGGGATTACTTCGTATTCACATCCTGTATCACGCCTGCCAGGAGCCGATCTTCGGGCTTGGCATGATCGAGGAACTGGGCAGGCATGGGTACAAGCTGAGCGCCGGCACGCTTTACCCGCTGCTCCATGGCCTCGAGATGAAAGGCTATCTTCGCTCGCGAGAAGTCAGGTCAGGCCGATCGATTCGCCGCCTGTATCGAGCCACGGCGGCCGGCCGCAAAGCGCTTGCCCTGGCGAGGGAAAAGGTGAAGGAGCTACTCGGGGAGCTTCTCGAGCACGAGCCTGAATCGTAGCGCCGGCCTTGAGGCCGGCATCCGAGCCGCCTGACCTAAAGGTCAGTGCTACAGCTTCGGGCTGCTTTGGAACCGTGGGGAGGGCTGAGAATCATGACGAGGAACATTGCGAAGAGCCTTCGAGCTTGTCCCGCCATTTTGCTGGCCCTTTCTCTCCTCGCCTGTCCGTCGGCCGCGCAAACAAACAGTGTTCCGCCAAAATCTTTGACACTCGAGGAGGCGCTCGATTACGCCCTTCAGCACTATCCTGCTGTCCGCGCATCGCTCGAACAGGTATCCGCCGCCCGCGCAGGCATAACCCTGGCACGAGCCCAGTACCTGCCCGCCTTGAACGGCGTCTATCAGGGCAGCCGCGCGACGCAGAACCAGGCGCCGGGCATTTGGCTGCCCACGCCCATCACTCCGACCGTGGAAGGACCCGTCAGCGGTCCCAGCGGCCAGAGCTTTTGGGGCAGCCAGGCAGCCATGCTCTTTTCCTGGGAGCCAATCGACTTTGGACTACGAGCGGCTACGGTAGGAAGGGCGAAATCTGTGGCCGACCGATCAACTGCGGATGTGGCGGTGACTCGGCTCGAGGTAGCGACGGCTGTCGGCAACTACTTCCTGGCGGCGCTGACGAGCCATCAGGCGGTGGTGGCAGCGCAGGCCAACGTGGACCGCTGGGAGGTTTTCGCTCATTCGGTCCACACCCTTGTCGACAACGATCTGAGGCCGGGCGCCGACGCCTCGCGCGCCGACGCTCAGCGCGCCCTTGCTAAGACTCAGTTGTTTCAAGCGCAAGCGGCGGAGCAAACGGCCTTGGCTACGCTTGCGGCTCTGATGGGAATAGCCGGCAATGAGGTCCAATTGGACGCCGGGAAGCTCCTTCGTCCGCCGCCGGCCGACTCGTTGCCCAGTTTAGAGCCTGCGGAGAACCCCCTGGCGCGCGACCAGATGGCCGCCGTGCGGCAAGTGCAGGCGCAGGAAAAAGTACTGAACCACACGGATTATCCGCGGATCTATTTCGGCGCTGAGGCCTTTGGACGAGGCAGCGAGGTACCGGAGAATGGGTCGATTATCGGCAATTGGAACGGTTTGGCGCCGGCCCGAGGGAATTGGGTAACGGGGTTGACGATTACCTTTCCCAACGTCTTCGACTTCAAGGCCCTCAGCGCCGAAAAACAAATTGAGAAAGCGAATGAGCGATCGCAAAGGGCCCTTTATGAAAAGACAATTCAGGACCTGACCGGCCAACTCCGCGCAGCCCTGGCTCAGCTTAAGAGCGCGCAGCTCGTGGCGCAACAAACGCCCGTCGAGTTGGCGGCGGCGCGCGCCTCCGAGACTCAATCTCGAGCGCGCTACGCGGCCAGCCTGGCCACCCTGGTGGAGGTGGCCGACGCCGAGGGCCTTCTCGCCCAAGCGGAACAGGACAATGCGGTTGCCCGCCTGAATGTGTGGCATAGCCTCTTCGATGTGGCCTATGCGCAGGGCGATTTGCAGCCGTTCCTGAACGTTCTGCGGGCGCCCTAGCCGCGGCGGCGCATACATTGGTTGAATGTCGAAACTGGGAGGAGAAACCTCATGTGGCTCGTCCGAGTGGCATTGAGACGCCCCATTGCCACCGTTGTTGTCGTGATCGGCATCGCCCTGTGCTCGCTCCTGGCGCTCGCCCGGATGCGCATTGATATCTTCCCCAATCTGAATTTTCCCGTGATCTACGTCGCGCAGCCTTATGGCGGGATGAGCCCGGCGCAGATGGAAGGTTATCTCGTCTACTACTACGAGTACCATTTCCTCTACATCAACGGCATCGAGAGCGTGGAGGACAAGTCGATTCAAGGCAACGGCCTGCTGAAATTGACCTTCTATCCTGGCACGGACATGAGCCAAGCTTTAGCGCAGACCATAGCCTATGTGAATCGCGCCCGAGCCTTCATGCCGCCTGGAACTGTTTCCCCCTTCGTAATTCGCTTCGACGCCGGCACCGTGCCCGTCGGGTACATTGTATTTTCCAGTGAGACTCGCACCGTCGACCAAATCCAAGACCTGGCGCTCAACCGAGTGCGCCCGGCATTCGCCACACTGCCGGGTGTTACATCGCCGCCACCCTTCGGCGGCAATCAGCGCACCATCGTGGTGACGGTGAATCCCGATCGGCTGCGCGCCTACAACATGTCCCCCGATGAAGTCGTGCAGGCAATCAACAACGGAAATACTCTGCAGCCCGCCGGAAATGTGCGCACCGGCAGCCTGCTTCGCATCGCCGAAAGCGATTCTGTTACGCCCAATATCCAAGCTCTGGTTGACCTGCCGATCAGAACTGGCGCCGGCCCCACGGTCTATCTTCGCGATATCGGGACCATCAGGGACGGCAGTGACATTCCCACCGGATATGCCCTGGTGAATGGCCGCCGCGCTGTCTATATCCCCGTGACCAAGCGTCCGGATGCGTCCACGGTGACGGTAGTGAACGAAGTTAAGAGGAGCTTGCCCTATTTCCAATCTCTGGTTCCGGACGATATCAAGGTCACTTACGAGCTGGACCAGTCGCCCTACGTCACCAGCGCGCTCAACGCAGTGGTGCGCGAAGGACTGTTCGGAGCTTTGCTGACGGGCCTCGTGGTTCTGTTATTCCTCGGCGACTGGAAAAGCTCGTTCATCGTGATGACTACGATTCCGTTTGCCCTGCTGACCTCGGTGGTGGCTTTGTGGCTCTCCGGCCAAACCATCAACGTCATGACGCTTGGAGGGCTGGCCTTAGCTGTCGGCATTCTGGTTGACGAAGGCGTGGTCGAAATCGAAAACATCGACGCTACGCTTCAGCAGGAACCCGAACTGCAACCCGCCCGCGGCGTCCTCCGCGCCACGCAGAGGACGGTCCTGGCCCGATTTCTATCCATGCTTTCTGTCGTGGCGGTCTTCGTGCCCTCGTTCCTGATGTCCGGCGTGGCGCAGAACCTCTTCGTGCCGCTTTCGCTTGCGGTCGCCTTCGCGATGATCGCCTCGTTCCTGCTCTCGAGCACTTTCTTGCCCGTACTATTCCTCTGGGTGCATCGCCAGGTCGACCGGGGCCGCAGAGCTTTGTTCGCCGGACGATTGGACTTTGACACGGTTCGGGATCGGTGGGGGAGGTTCCTGGGACGGGTGGGAAAGATTCGCTGGCCTGTGGCCATAGCTTACGTTGCCGCCGCGCTCGCGATTGTCCTTCTCCTCGGACCGCGTCTCGGCCAAGCCCTTTTCCCCGATGTCGGCGCAGCTCAGTTCCGGTTGCGTTTTGATGCTCCTACCGGAACGCGGGCGGAGGAGACGGAGCGCCTGGTGACGGAAGTTTTGGACGAAATCCGCCAAGTTGCCGGTGCGCAAAACGTGCTGATCACGTTGGGCTACATCGGCACGCAAGGGGCAAGCTACCCCATTAATACCGTGTTTCTCTGGACTAGCGGACCCCACGAAGCGGTGGTGAGCGTCGCCCTGCGACCCGAAGCTCACCTCGACGTTAACGCACTTGAAGAGAGGCTTCGCCGCATCCTGCCGCCAAAATTTCCGGGATCGACTTTTTCATTCGAGCCAGGCGACCTTATTAATCAGATCATGAACTTCGGCGCTCCTTCCCCCGTGGAGATCGCCGTAGCCGGGCCGAACCTCGCCGCCAGTCGCGCCTACACGGGGCGTTTGCGAGATGAACTGGGCAAGATTGCAGACTTGCGCGACCTGAAATACGAGCTGCCGCTTGATTACCCAAGTGTAGTAGTCAAAGTGGACCGCGAACTGGCGGGGCAACTCGGCGTCTCGACCGCCCAAGTGTCTCGATCGCTTTCCGAGGCGACGTTTTCGAGCCGCTTCACAACCCCTAACTACTGGGCTGACCCCAACACGGGAATCGCCTACCAGGTTCAGGTACAGTATCCGCAACCAAGAATTACCTCGCTTGAAGATGTTCAGAATATCCCGGTGATGCCCGGACAATCGCAGCACCCGTTGATCGGCGATCTTGCCAAGGTCGATGACGGCACGGTGATGGGCGAGTATGACCGCCGCAATGGCTTTCGCATGTTGACTCTTTCGGCGAATATCGCCGGGCAAGACTTGGGAAGTGTTTCGAAAAGCATTGACGCAGCAATCCGGCGCGCAGGCGCTCCGCCACGCGGCGCCTCCGCGCAGGTGCGAGGCCAGATTGCTCCCATGCGCGATACGCTCACCAACCTCAGTATCGGCCTGGGACTTGCGGTTTTGGTCATCTTTCTGCTTCTGGCTGCGAATTTCGAATCTCTGCGCCTCGCGTTTGTTGTTCTAACTACCGCGCCTGCTACCATCTGTGGAGTGATCCTGATGCTTCTGGTCACGCGTACCACCCTCAATATCGAGTCGTACATGGGGGCCATCATGGCCGTGGGGGTTGGGACGGCTAACGCCATCTTGCTCGTGACTTTTGCTGACCAGCACCGCCGGAGCGGCGCGTCTTCTCTCGATTCCGGGATCGCGGGAGCCAAGGAACGCATGCGCCCCATCCTGATGACCAGTGCCGCCATGATCGCCGGGATGATTCCCATGGCGCTCGCGAGCCAAGTGACGGCGCCATTGGGCAGGGCTGTGATCGGCGGGCTGCTGGCCGCTACGCTCGGCAATCTCCTGGTGCTGCCGTTGGTGTTCTCTATCGTCCAACAACGAGCTGGGACCGTGTCGCCGTCGCTCGATCCCGACGACCCCGAGAGCCGCTACGCAGCGCAAGGCTAAAGGATGAAGGCTAAAGGCTGAATTTCGAATTTCAAATTCCCAATTCCGATTTTCGGTTCGATGGAGGAACCGTATGCAAGCCAAACAAACTCTAGGTAGCGCGGACTCTCGCTTTCCGACGCTGCGGCTCTTCCTCCTCGCCGGAGTGTGCCTTCTGCCAGTCAGTTGCAACCAGGACGGCTCGAGCGTCGCCCCGCCAGCCGCTCAAGCCGCCGCGACGCCCTCGTCACGCGAGGTGGAAGTTACCCGCGTGGTGGCGCAGAAACTGGACATAACGGTCAGACTTCCGGCGCAGCTCACACCCTACGAAGTCGTGGATGTCTACCCCAAGGTTACCGGATTCGTGAAATGGATCAAGGTGGACCGTGGTTCCCGGGTCAAGGGCGGCGAACAGATTGCCCAGCTTGAAGCGCCCGAACTCCTGGCGCAGCAGGCGCAGGCGCAGGCGCTCTACCAAAGCGCGGAGTCTCAACTCACCGCAGCGCAGGCCAAACTGGCCGCAGACCAGGCCACGTACCGGCACATGGACGCAGCGGCCAAAACGCCGGGCGTGGTTGCGCTGAACGATCTCGAGGTGGCGCAGAAGACGGCTCAAGCCGACGAGGCCAATGTCGCAGCGCTCCAGAAAGGCGCGAATGCGGCTCACGAGGCGCTTCGAGCGGTCGCACAGCTCGGAGATTACCTCAACATCACAGCTCCGTTTGATGGCCAAGTCACGACTCGATTTGTACATCCCGGGGCGCTGGTGGGACCTGCGGGCGGGCCCGGCGCTCTTACCCCGATCGTTCAAATCCAAACGCTTACCCGTCACCGCCTGGTGGTGCCGGTTCCCGAATATGACGTGGCCGGAATTCCGGAAGGAACCGAAGTGAGCTTCAACGTACCTTCTTATCCTGGGAAGACCTTCCAAGCGCCGATCTCTCGAATTTCCCGCGCCGTTGACGTCAAGACCCGCACCATGCCGGTCGAGCTGGATGTCAGGGACCCACAGGGGGAGCTTACGCCGGGCATCTTCTGCGAGGTCGCCTGGCCAGTCCGCCGTCCTTACGCCACACTCTTCGTCCCGGCCGGCGCCGTGGGGAACGACCTGGAGCGAACCTTCGTAATTCGCGTGCGCGATAATCGCGCCGAATGGGTGGACGTCAAGACGGGTGCGTCGAGCGGCAATTTGATCGAGGTCTTTGGAGACCTTCAGGAGGGTGACCACGTCGCGGTGCGAGGCACCGACGAGCTGCGCCCGGGCACTCTGGTTTCTCCTCGTCTCGCCGCCGCAAAATAACCACTCGCAACGCTGCGTTTCGTGGACTCGCAGGCCCGCCCAGTCCGCACCTCTGGCAGCAACTGTTAGGCTTCGACCGGTTCCCAGCGGCTGGCGAGTTCTCGAAAAGCTCGCTCATGTGCCGGCCAGTCACGCAGTGTAGCCGGGTCGAAGTCCGCTCCGTTCGGCCAGACCAGCGTTCCCGCTTCGGTATCGATCTGAACCTGGTTGAATACTTCCAGGTTTCGCAGTGGACCGTACATCTCCCCGGCGAGAATCGGCTGAAAGTTGAATGTCTGCACAACCCCGTCGTCAAACTGAATGCGAAGCGTATACGCCGAAACGATCTCGAAACAATGGACCCGATAAATCGGATGAGTCATGCTTCTGGTTCTGGTGGTGGCTCCTTTTTTGCGGCTTGTGGCCCTTGTGGTTCCGCCGCCTTGCGCAGCGCGGCAACGTCAGCAATATCCTGCGGCCTTCCCGCCGCGAGTTTTGCCGCAATCAAGTCCTCGCTCGAAATGAAAGACGCCGTGAGGCCGCTTTGCGGGTCGATGACAGCGTCGACCCGTCTTTGCCATGCGCGGTCAAAATCAACGCCGCTGATTTCTGGGAGAATGTCCACCATGACCGGCGCTCTGCCCATACGGAAAAACTTGTCGCGCTCGATGAAGTTCTCTGCGGTCAGCCCTTCGAGTGGTGTGCGGAATTCGGACAACGCGGCGTAGACCGCCTTGGCGTTCTCGGCGTCCGGCTTAATGAGCAGGTCGATATCGTTGGTCGCCCGTGGCTGCGCGTGAAACGACACGGCATAGCCTCCGACGATCAGATACCTAACTTTCTGGGCGTTGAAGATGGACAAGAGTTCTTTGAAGTCGTGGAACATCCGGGGTGGGTTCCTTCATCTGGTAAGCAGCAAGGGTTATCTCCGCAACCGCGTTCATGCGTTCATGGGCAGGCAACACCTGCCAGTCTCGATATTCGTCGGTTTTCAGAGCATCGAGGTTCGTGTACTTGCGGATCACCTTGTCCATACATCTTGTTTGTAGCACGCGGCCGCTACTCTTGCAACGGAGATTTGCACCCGGCGGATCGTTTCACTTCTGCGCGTCTTTGGGATTCGCCTCCAGGTAGGCGTTTATGAAGCGATCGATGAAATCGGCGAGGTCCTGGCGCACTCTCTCTTTCATTTTGCTTGCAGGGGCGATACCCGTCGTGCCGGTCTCCCAAGTAGTTGCCCTGAAGTCCCCGATACTGCGGTCGCGAACCAATGAGACTTCTTGGTCCAACTGGATTGTTATGTCATATACGTAGATGCTCATCGCGGCTGATTTCAGAAGCTGGACTCTAATGTAGAGGATAGCAGAGGACGGTGTTCCTACCCTGAGCCCAGATTGCCTGAGTCGTAACTCTGCGTCCTGTTGGACCTGATCCACACTGAGGCCATCCGCGGAAGCTTCCGGGTTCATCTCGTCGACCTGTACGAATATTGTGTTGATTCCTCGCAACGGTTTCACCCTTGGATCAGCCGCAACGAGGTTGGATTGTACTGGCACCAGCACGAGCCACAACGACAGCACTACCACCTTCTTGGCCACGTGGCACCTCCAGCGTACTGCTCATAAAGGCGGCCATTGCCCCCGCTTCAAAATGGCCGCAGAACAAGATCGGTGTTGCGAGTGTCCTCCAGCTCTAAATTCGTGATTATTGGCTCTGGCTTAGACCGTGAAACGTTCTCGGATCAGGAACGATGGTTCCATGAACCCGGGGCCATGTGAATCTCTCCATTCTGCTCCAGCTAGAGTCTGGATAGGCGCTTGAGAGGTAACGGCGCGTCCAATCCTTCTCCAGTTGCATATCGTATGCACCGAATTCAGCCGGTGGCACGTTGTGAACGATAACGTCAGGTGGTTCGAACCTTTGAACCTCGTAACACCGGGGAGTCATTGGAATCCGGTCGAGTAACCACTCGGTCAGAGCTGGAGAGAGCTTGCCGTTTGCCTCGACGCACTCCATTATGTGATGGCGCAGGAAGCCGGCGGACGGATCGTTGGCCAAGCTTGTTAGGCCCTCGAATTTTTCCCTCAGAAAGTCGCAGTCGGGACCCGAGATCCGGAACTCGATCCAAGTGAGACCGAAGTGAGCCCGCGTCTTCGGCGACTTCAGGTCCTCGTAGCCTAAAGGCATAATCACTCCGAGCGCGTCCTGCATTTGAGCGCGGTGAGCCCAAGGATGTCCCGAGAAATCGGCGAGCAGCGGCGGATTCGCGTTCTGCCCAATGGGCATTACGCAAATTCGCCCAGATTGCGCGTCACCACCAGCAGCAAAAACCATTGCGTGACCACCGCGCCAGGTAAAATCGATCAATTCTGTCGGCAGACCGTAGTGCTGTAAGAGCGCCTTGGCCTGAGCTTCGTTTAGGCCATAGTCCTCCAACATAAACCTTTCGCAAAGCGTCCGAAATAAGCGATCCCAAGCCCTAATGTCCCCTTCACTGAGGCTCCGAAATGTCTCAAGCCGGCTCTTAGAGGCGACCGTTGTCTCGAATCCGCCGCACTCGCCACGAAAAATGAAGGGTGGGCCGTCTCGCGGCAAGAGCAGCCCAGACTCCGAGGGAAGCCAAAGCCACTCTCGATGACGGAAGCAGAACTGATCCTGGATGAAGTCAAGAGCCTCAGACGCGGACTCGAACGACTTGTCAGGGCTCCATTTCATGGATTAGACGGGAACTAGTTTTTTGGGGCGCTAAAACTTCCCCCCGGCGTGTCGCGGGTTTCTTGTGTTCGCGTCGGTCAAACAAGGGAAGCGACCACCCTCAGGTCAAACAGTAAGGAAGAGGCGGTCGGCTCTACCCGGGTACCGAGTGTGAATGTAGGCAAGTCCGATATGCATTAGCGACAAGACCAAAACGATCTTGAAGCTCTGATTGTTAAGCCACTCTGCGAAAGAGCAGCCATACCGTACCACCGCTCGATCCAATTTTTCGTCCATACGCACCTCCTTGGCTTCACAGCCGCTATTCTTGCTGGTTGAAGTTTCCGGAATGCTACAGACGCACCCGGTAGCCGACTGGCCCGGTGACCCGGAGTCGGGTTCACCCCGGTACAGCCGACCACCACCAAACAGTACAATGCTATTATAACATCCTTCGGGCCGATATAGCCCGGCATAACGGGCTGTGCGAAATAAAGGTAAGCGTAACGCAGACCTACATCCCAGGGTCTGCGGTTCTTGAGCGACAAAGACCGAAAAGCCGTAGACCCTGAAAACTGGGCCTGCGCCTCTGGCAGGAACTGTTAGGCTTCGACTGGTTCCCAGCGGCTGGCGAGTTCTCGAAAAGCTCGCTCATATGCCGGCCAGTCATGCAGTGTAGCCGGGTCGAAGTCCGCTCCGTTCGGCCAGACAAGCGTTCCCGCTTCGGTATCGATCTGAACCTGGTTGAATACTTCCAGGTTTCGCAGTGGACCGTGTATCTCGCCGGCGAGAATCGGCTGAAGGTCGATTGTCCGCACGGCCCCGTCGTCAAACTGAATGCGAAGCGTATACGCCGAGACGATCTCGAAACAACGGACCCGATAAATCGGATGAACCATGGAACCACCTATTTCAACGGTTCGACGGGTGAGGGCTTCCGCCCTTCCTGCAAAGGAGATCGTCCAGTGGGCGAGTCTCTCCACGGCGATGTTCCGCGAGCGCCTCGTCAGCAAGACGGCGCAGCTTGCCCTGTTGGCTGGTAAAACGCGCCCCCCAGGCTGCTTCGTCTTCAAGCTCGGCGAGAATCTGGGAGGCAATAGGGTCCTGCTCATCCTGAGGCAGGCTGGAAACCTTTTCGAGGGCCTTCTCCAACAGCCTGGTCATAACCCAAACCCATCAGACGGTTCGCATTTCCGCAACGCTCCCGCAAGGAGCCTTGTCGATACCGACATTCTTATCGAGGTCGCCCGGGCTCGAAACTAAGCCATCTTGGCCCGTTGGGACAAACTCAGCCGCCGCGACGCGGCGATCCTGTTTTTTTCAAGGCCCCCTACCCCTGACGCCTGGCGCCTGCCCTTTTGTCTCCTGCACTTTTCTCTTGACAACCCAACCAATTCATGGTAGCCTATCGTAGTTGTCTAAAGAGAGCGCCGGCAGGGAAACGGGAAAGGGGAAATGGACCCGGCAAGGCGGGAAAAGGACGGGAAAATCGAAAAAAGATGTAATTTTGACGAAACGAACTCAGTCATCTGTTGCAAATAAAGGACTTTGCTTATTGCGACGCTAAAAACGAACTGGTTTTTCAGTGCAAACGAACCCAAATCAAACCCAAAAAGGGCCCAAGAATCACCCTTTTTGCGGCATCGAAGCCAAAATTCGCGAGTCGAAAGACGCCGGCGGGTGGGCATGAACAAGGGGGGCTACACGAGTTTCGAATCTGACGTCTCCGGGCATCAGAAATCCGCCGCGCTCAGAGCCTCGCTCTGGGGCGGAGGACCGGGGGTCGCCAACTTCAGTACGCCGCTGATCCGCAGATTTCGCCGGACGGCAGCCACATCGTTTACGTTCGGCGGTCCAGCGACATTATGACGGATAAGCGCTACTCGAACCTCTGGATCACCAGCTTTGATAGCGCCGCGAGAGAGGCGCGTGTGGCAAATTGTGTTGACGTGTGCGGCAAATCGCCGTACATTGGTTAGGTCGGAGAGATAAGCTCTATGGGGTACAGTAAGTTATTGCAAGCTCGAAAGCAATCCCGGAGGCAGGAGCGCCTCGAGGCAAGGCTCACCCGGGAGCAGAAGCGAATGATCGGACGTGCTGCGCAGATCCGTGGAACCTCGGTCACTGACTTTGTTCTGACGAGCGCCCAACAAGCAGCGCTGGAGACCATTGAGAATTTCCAAATGCTGAGCTTGCGCGATGAAGCGAGTAGGCTGTTTGTGAGCGCTCTGCTCAGCCCTCCTGCTCCGAATGGGGCTGCGCGTGCTGCGGTGCGGCGATACAAGAACCTCACGGGGAAGTAATTGCCGGGAAAAGAAGAGGGATTCCGTTTCGAGCCGCTCGGACCGGCGCATAACCGGACGGGCTTCTCATGTGGTGTCGAAGCGCTCGATGATTACCTGCGCAAACAAGCCGGGCAGGACGTGAGAAAGCGTGTCGCCGTTGTGTTCGTGATCACCCCGGATGGCAAGACTATCGCTGGTTATTACACCTTATCTCAGTACGCCGTCGAACTGGACACTGTCCCGGACGCCATCGCGAGGAAACTTCCAAGATACCCCTTTGTCCCCGCAACTCTCCTCGGGCGACTGGCTGTGAGCAAAGTCTTTCGCGGCCAGGGACTTGGTGAGCTGCTATTGATGGACGCGCTCAATCGGTCCCTTATCGGGAGCAGGCAACTCGCTTCTACGGCAGTTATCGTGGATGCAAAAGATGCTGCCGCAGCGGCGTTCTACATGAAGTACGGTTTCATCGAACTTCCAAACACGCCCAACCGGCTGTTTCTCCCAATGGCCACAGTCGAGAACCTGTTTTCCTAGTTCGGCGAAGTGACAGCGATTTCCTGGAGTTCCGTGGGTTGCTGGCAGCAAACACAATTGCCGGGCTCGAGGGCTACGATATTGCAGACTTTGCAGAAATAACGTACCCGGTACAGCTTGCCATCCTTGACCGTGAAAAACCGCTCAACCTCAAAACTTCCATCACCCTTCATCGTCCCCTCGAGTCGCACGTCCCGGTTAGCCAGGCGCTTATCCTGCAAGGTGTGGTAGAGATAAGTGGTGGTGGCAGTAAGGGGCTGATCCTTGCCATGGATTTGCACCACCGGGCAATCTCCGGGGGTGGAAAGCAGCTTTCCTTCCAAGACCGCTAAATGAAGGGCGCCGAGTTGGGCGGCGCCCAGGGGGGAGGCCATTAGCGCCGCGCACGCCAATAGCCCCGAGATAATCCCTCGGAGTGAGGCGCTACCTCTCGTCTCGCGTTGTTGTACTGCTAAGAAAGGCATCAGAACTCCCCGCAAGAAAGCAGGATTCAGAATTCCAAATTCAAGATTCAAAAGTGTCGCCGCCGCGCCCCGATGATTCAATGACTCAATGACTCAATCACTCAATGAATCAATGACTCACTGGCTCAGGCCTGCCACTTTCCCACCACCGCAAAGGCGATCGGCACGTCCCCCTTCGAACCGTGGACGTTTATCTGGAGGTTCCAATGGTCCTGGTCATCTTTCGACACGGAGGGAAAGGTATTCCCATTCACGGGCGCTCCGACCAGGAATGCAGGGTGGGGTGTTCCGGCCGCCTGGCGGCTTAACCTTACCAAGTCATCAAATTTCAGCGGCGTGCCAATATCAGTGTCCGCTGCAGCGGGGCAGAGAACGAACACATCTCGGGTGGGGTTAACTCCCATGTGATTTCCGTCCTGGGGTATTAACCCGTACCGCAAAGTATAAAACCCTGGCTTGATAGCTTGGCCGCGGAAGTCCGCTCCAGCGCCCGGGAAGTGCAGCACGCCCGCGAACTCTCCCTCCGTGAGAGAGGGAAAAAGAAAGTCTGACGACGGGCTGGCGCTGGGGTTGGTGGCCACGGTCTTAGCCATCCAGACTTCCAGCAATGTGCTGCCCTGGTCGTTAACCACTTTAGTTCCCTGGGACTCCACGGCGTCCTGCAGCGGTTTGGGTAGTTGAGCGGCGGGAGGCGCTCCAATGCTTTCCGCTTTGTAGGTTTGTCCAAAGGCAAGGCCTGCAAACAGAAACAGCGAGGCAAGAACCATCACACGTGCGTGGTGTAGTTTCATAAGGTCGCCCTCTCTGATTAGATGCTTTGAGACAGCAGTGGGAACGCCGGGGCAACCGGAATTTGAAAATCGAAATTCGAAAACCAAAAATCGAAATTCGCAAAGCTCGCGCCTTTGTGAATTCCGGCCAAGCGGTTATGTTCGCCCCTGGCTG
>Ga0326728_10005187_pt1 | contig 37226 bp, 32 predicted proteins | sample MB3enrmetagenome_FD_207602 | JGI IMG/M metagenome (GOLD analysis project Ga0326728, IMG submission 207602) | Lab enriched peat soil microbial communities from McLean, Ithaca, NY, United States - MB31MN | ecosystem: Environmental > Terrestrial > Soil > Wetlands > Peat | place: USA: New York...
TTCACGTGCAGCGGCAAACCGTGCAGATCTCAGGCATCTCGCCCGGGATACCTTCCCACTCTTTTTTGCCCTGGCAGAGCACGCAGGCCCGGTCACCAATTTCCGCACTGTCGGCCACCCGGTGCGTCACGAGAATACAGGGAATGTTCATATCCCTGACGTAACGGCGCGTGAGATCCTTTACGGTCTGCGTGCTGTCGGCATCGAGAGCCGTAAACGGCTCGTCCAGCATCAGGAGGACTGGCTCTGTGGCGAGGGCCCGGGCAAGCGCGACCCGCTGCTTCTGTCCGCCGGAAAGGTTCCCTGCCCTTACCCCGGAAAGGTCTGCGATATGCATGCGTTCCATCCAGGTGGCTACGCGTCCGGAGATCTCCAGCCGGGGGAGGTGACGGGCACGGAGGCCGAACGCCACATTGTCGCGCACGGTCATGTGGGGAAATACCGCCGGATTCTGGAGGACATACCCGATCCGCCGATCTTCAGCCGGCATATCGATCCCCTCGCGGGTCCCGCAGAGACACTCGCCGTTTAAGGTTATCGAGGCAATGTCCGGTTGCAGGAGGCCGGCGATGATGTTGAGAGTCGTTGATTTTCCTGATCCATTCACGCCCATTAAGACCGTGACCTCCCCGGGCTTCGCGACCAGCGTAAGGTTGAGTGTATAGTCCCGGAGACGTTTTACCATCACAGCCTCAAGCACGGTCCGCCTCCCGTTTCTGGATTAGGCGCACGATTATCATGATGGTGAACGAGATGATCACGAGCAGGATCGATATGGTCAGCCCGACCGAGATGTTGCCTTCCATGCCGACGTAGACGGCAAGCGGCATGGTCTGTGTCACCCCGGGAAGGTTACCGGCAAACATGATCGTTGCGCCAAACTCTCCGAGTGCGCGGCCAAAGGTCATGACCGCACCCGAGACAAGGCCACCTGCAGTCATGGGGAGGGTAACGAATGTCAGGGTCCGCAGGGACGACGCCCCCAGCGTCCGTGCGGTCTGCTCGTATGCCGGATCCAGCTGCTCGAAGAGTGATTTCGCCTGCCGCAGGTAGAACGGGGATGCCACAAAGATCTGCGCCATGATCACCGCCAGCGTGGTAAAGGCAAGCGAGATCCCGAACCTGTTGAAGTACTGCCCGAGAAGCCCGACCCGGCCGTACAGCACGAGAAGGGCAACCCCTGCCACGGCCGGGGGGAGAACCAGAGGCAGATCGATGAGGGTATCAACGATTACCTTTCCCGGGTACGAGTACCGGGAATGGAAGTAGGCAAATGGCGTGCCGACAAGGATCACAACGGCAAGAGTAATCGCAGTGGTAAACAGGCTCAGCCAGAGTGCGCTTATGACATCAGGGTCATGAAGCGCCGTAAAGAACATATCCGGCGTTACCCTGAGAAAAAGTGCGAGAATGGGCAGGGCAAGGTACAGCGTGACTGCAACGATCAGGATCCCTGCGGCGAGGTACGTCAGGCTCTGCCGGTATTTTTTTGGCCGGAGGAATCTGGGGATCATGTGGTCGCAAATTGCTACCGGCAGGGGTACCGGCCGGCCCGGCTCACATTAAAAAAGGTGTGATTTTTTTTTTTTTAGTTATGGAGCGGTAAACCCGTACTGCGCGAGTATATTCTGTCCTGCGGAAGAAAGCATGTACTGCTCAAACCACCCGGCAGCGGCCTTATTCTGGCTTCCGTTAAGGATACCAATCGTGTAGGTCTGGAGATAGTTATCCTTTGCAGGGATGGCAATTGACTGGTAGGTGCCGCTCGGTGCTGCGGTTGCCGTGGACTGGTATACGAATCCTGCATCAACTTCGCCGAGGGCGACCTTGGTTGCAACGGCAGGCTCTGATGTCTCATACGTTACCACATTACTGATAGTCTGGTTCTCCCAGCTCTGGCCGTAGGTGTCGTTTGCCAGGTTGTTCAAGACTGCCATCGTCGCAGTGCCGACAGGGACGGTGTTTGCCGCCATCGCAATCTTCACACCGGGCTTTGCAAGATCGGCCAATGACTGGATGTTTGCCGTATTCGATTCAGGCAGGATAACAATCACGTAGTTTGTCGTCAGCGTTTTTATCGAGCTGTTGACAAAGTATCCCTCATTTTTAAGGGTTTTGGTGTAGCTGTTACTCGCAGAGATGAAGACATCCGCATATGCACCGTTTTCAATCTGGGTCTTGAGGGCCTGGGTCCCGTCAAGGTCGAATGCCACCGTGGTGCCGGGGTAGGCTGCAGAGAAGGAGGACCCAATCGTCTTGGATGCCCCGGAGAGCGAGGCAGCCGTGAACGCAACAAGATTGCTGTTCGATGGTGTATAGGTCGGGACCAGTGTCCCGGTTGTTGCGACTGTGGTCGGGACTGCGGTGGCAGCTGTCGCCGCAGGCGTGGGCACTGCGGTCGCCGCTTCCGTTGGTGCAGCGGTCGCTACCGGAGTAGTGGTTGTGGTGGTGCTTTGCGTGCAGCCGGCAAAGAGTGCCGTTATCATCAGGAGTCCGCAGACAACAGTGATGAGTGCAAGTTTGGTGGGGGTAAGCGTTTCTTTCATGGATTCACAATCCTCTAAAAGTTAATCTGTGCATGTATCCTTTCACAGAATAGTAGTTAAAAATTTTGTTTTATTTTACCGGAAGAGTAACCTTACAAGGTTACTTTTGCCGACCCGAATGGTGTATGCATGATCAATTATCCGGAAGAGATGAGAGTGCTCCGGTCAGGAATAACCGGTGGTGGCCCAGCCGGACAAAACAGGGCAGGAACATGTATCTCTGGATTATATCACCTCGCAAGCTACCGGGCATGCTCCCGTGATCCATTGCCGTCTGGCCAGTCCTGCCTTACAGGAGTGCCCGTTATATGTGTCCTCTCGTAGTCACCGCCGGTTAAAAAAAGTACCCGGTCGTTTTTTTCCCGCCAGTGGTTTACGATATCCGTGTCATCATTACCAGTACATGGGCCGGTGGGTGAGGGGGGATCCTCAGTACCGGCAGTCTGTCAATTATTTTTCCTTTATCTCTCTTGAAAAATAAGTAAAATCCCAACACATATATGTGCCTGCCAAGAGATTATTTCCCAAGCATATCAGCAGGTGTAATGGCATCTCCCTGATTACCGACAATCCGGACTGCATCAGAACCCGGGCAGTACCATGTTCAGGAGATCCATTGAAACCAAGAAGAGACAAGGATAGACCCCCATGATCACCTGGCACCACATCGTACTTGCTCTTTTGTGCGCCCTTATTCTCTGCAGTTCCTTTCTTTTCACAAGCCCGCTTATAGTCATCATAGTTTGTGCAGGCACCTGCACCGGTACACTCCTGCCTGACATCCATATGTCCCGGCCAAAAAAGGTAAGCTTCCGCACACTGGCATGGGGTGTTGTCCAGATCCCCCGGAGGATCTGTACCCCGCTCCTGTGCCGGATCTACATGCGTCTTGGGTACCCGATCATGGATCCCTCAGATAAGCGCCTCACCCACTCACTGCCCGGCATTTTCGTTATCACCGCGTGTGCCGGCCTGCTCCTGTATCTCCCCGCACTGCTCGCACGCAGCACCTTTGTCGGGGATGTCACGCTCTTTTTAGCCGGGCTCCTTCTTGGCATGGGCCTCCACCTGGCAGAGGATCTCTGCACGCGAAAAGGAATCTTTCCCTTGTTTCCGTTTAGCCGGGTGAGGATAACCGGTTCCATCCGCCCCTGCGATAAAACCGATCCCCGCATCTCCAGGTACCAGATCCAACACGGTGCGGTGGTCTCTGTCCTTCTCTTTCTCGAAAGCACCGGTATCATGGCACCTGATCTCGCCCTCCTGGCAAGCCTGGCCGGCCTCGAGGCCTGCATGGGCATCATGGTGTACTCTTCGGACGTCACGATCCAGCAGGATCCCGGCCTGGCCGGCACGGTAAGAGTGCCATCCCCCACACAGAGTACCGGGCGCCTGTGATAGGGGGTACACCCGTGGGATCCTGTACAAAAGCATCAAACAAAAAAGGGGAGCGCTCTCCGGAACCGTGAACTGCTTTTATCAGATGAAAAAATTGGCCCGACCGTTCATTCCCGCGGCCGGTACCCCTTCGCGTGCGCGAGCAGCATCAGTTCGGCGAGCTGCGCTTCCTGCCGCCGGGTCAGCACCCGGCCTTTCTGGATCAGCCGGCCGAGTTTCACGATCCTGATGCGTTCCTCGTGGCTGAGCGTCCCCGCGTTGTGCGCCCATTTCACCAGATCCAACCACTGCTGGCGGCTGAATACCGGGATGCCGGAGGTTTCATCAGCGGCCGCGTCAGGGCTATTCCCGCTTTCGTCTTCACCGGCAACTTCATCACCGTCATCATGGCCGGTCTCTTCTTCGTCGGCCTCATCAGGCCCGTCATCGCCGGGTTCCGGAAGATTGCCCTCCTCTGCACCGGTCTGATCCACCTCAACTGCCGGTGGCTGCATGCCGCGAATCGCGTCCGGCAGCTCGTCAACATCAATCTCCCGCGGATCTTCAAAAAGGTCCTCAACACTTCGGATCGTCACATGGGGGATTTCCATGTCTGTGCTCTTGGGATCAGCCGGTGCCTGCTGTACCGGGACGATCCGGTCGATCTCCTTTCGTGCAAGGGCATGGGGCCCTTCCCGGATCGTGGCGGGAAGGTCCGGCGGCAGTGCGACCATCGCGTGCTTTCCGATCGGGACTTCTTCTATTGCGGTGGAGGGTATCTGCGGTTTTTTCCTGAGCGCAACAAGGGTGTCCTTTGCCTCGGCGTATGCCTCTTCCGCAGCGTGGCGCTCCTCTTTTTCTGCATCGAGCGCCGCAGTGGCCCGCTCGATCTCACGCGAGAGGGCCTGCATCGCGGCCTCTTTTTCGGCCTGCTCATGCTCGGCTGTCCGGAGCTGCTCTTCGAGTGACCGCTGCCGGTCGAGCGCAGTCTGCAGGTCGGCTTCGAATGCAGCGATCTGCTCGTTGTGCCGGGCATTATCAGCAGATCGCTCAACAGCTGCGGCCTGTAACCTCTGCTCAGCGGTTTGCTTATCAGATTGTTCACGCCCGGCAGCATGGAGCTGCTTTTCGAGCACCTGCTGCCGGTCGAGTGCAGCCCGCAGATCGGCCTCGAGCGCGGCGATCCGCTCGTTGCGGTGTGCCACCTCCGCGACCTTTTCCTCAACAGCAGCCTTCAGCCGCTGGTCTGCCACCTCCCTCTCCCGGGTCACGCTGGCAAGCTCGTCATTGGCCTGTGAGCGTGCATCGCGTTCTGCATCGAGGGTATCGGTGAGCCCCTGAATCTTTGCAAGCAGCTCACGCTCGCGTGCCGCGGCCTGCTCTCCGGTGGCCCGAGCTGCCGTCCTCTCTTCGGCTGCTTCCTGCAGTTTCTGGTGGGCGGTCTCCTTCTCTGCCGCCACGCGGGCAAGTGCGTCTTCAGCATGTGAGCGTGCATCGCGTTCTGCATCGAGGGCTTCGGTGAGCCCCTGGATCTTTGCGAGCAGCTCACGCTCCTGGGCTGCGGCCTGCTCCCCGGCGGCACTGAGCTGGTGCTCGATCTGCTCCTTTGCCCGGGTTATTTCCGAGATTTTCTCTTCCGCGGCATGGTGCAGGTGTCGCTCGGTTGCGAGTTCTTCCCTGACCTGTTCAATCTCGGATACAGCAGAGCGCGCCAGCTTGTCAGCCTGTGCGCCGGCAAGAGCAGCTGCAGCAAGCTCCTCCTTGAGCCCCTTGTGCGTGCCCAGCGCGGCGTCGAGTTCCTGGCGGGCCTGCACCAGATCGGACCGGGCGGTCTCAAGTTCATCGCGGAGGGCGGCAATGTCGTTTTTCAGTGCTTGCAACTCTCCATCTTTTGCCGCACCTGTCTCCGCAGCGCCGGCCTCTGCCGCGGCACGCATGCGTCGCTCCTCCTCGCCCGCGGCGACTGCAGCACGGAGTTCTTCCTGCACTGCCTGCAGCCCGCGCTCGGCCTGCTCCTTTGATCCGGTGATGCGGACGAGCTCAGCTTCGAGTGACGAGCACTTCTGGCGCTCGGCACCGAACGATTCCGTCAACGCGTCATATTTCTGCTGGAACGCCTCATGGTGCTCCACGAGCGAGCCCTTTTCTGCGGCAAACGCGGCCTCTTTCTTTGCCGCCTCCTGCGCGAGCATCCCGCACTGCTCCTCTGCCGCCACCCGCCGCTCTTTTTCAATAGCGAGGGCATCAGTAAGCCGCAGGCACTCCTGAGACTGCTGCGTTGCCTTGCCGGTAATGTCCTCGACCATCTGCCGGAGATCCTGCTCAGATCGCGCCTTCTCCTGCATGATGGATTTGACCTCTGTCTCGGCCGAGTCCGCCCGGTTCTTCTCGCCGCCAAGAGCGCTTTTGAGCTGCCCGATCTCGACTGAATATGCATTCAGCGCCTTCTGCGCCTCTTCATGGGTGCGGGTCAGCTCAGCGATCTGCGTCGTGAGTGTATCCCGATGCCCGGCAAGATCGGCGAGTTCCTTTTTTGCCTCCTCAAGCTCTTTTCGTGTCTGCCCGAGATCCCGGTTTAAGGACTCGGCATCTCCACGGAGGGCATGTTCGAGCTCGTCCTTCTCGATCCCGAGTGTGCGGACCGTATCCTCTGCCTCCGCGAGCCGGGCTCGGGTAGATTCGATCTCCTGCGTGAGCCGTGTGTTCTCCTCCCGGTGTGTGGCGATCACCTTCTCGCGCTCATCGATCCGGGATCGAAGGGTCTCCCCCTCCGTCCTCTGCCCCTCCAGCGCCTTTGCCGCATTTTCCAGTTCGCGGGCCTTTCCATTCACCAGCATCTGGAGCCGTGCGGTTTCAGTGCTGAGTTCGCTTGTTCGGTCGGTCACCCGGCGTTCGAGCGTGGATGTGAGGCTGTCCAGCGCGTTCTGCACCTGCACGAGCTCGTCAGCCCGGTCGATTGCGATCTCAAACGAGGAGAGCAGGAACTCCAGAAGTTTCCTGCGATCCGCCATGATCACGTAGTCCCGGTCCTCATGCCGGATCTTAAACTGAGTCCTGACTTTCTCGGGATCAGGTTTCTCGACCGGTGACGAAAGCATCGTCTCGATCAGGGAGAGGAGGTACTGGGGATCGTATGGCCGGGCGATGAAGTTGTCGGCATTGCTGTCCAGGACTCCCAAGAGGTCACCGAGGCTTGCGACACCGGTGACCAGGAGTACCGGGATCCGCCAGAGATCACCGTCAGCTTTTATTTCGCGGCAGAGCTCGTAGCCCTCCTGCCCCGTTCCCGTGGCGTCGCAGATGAGAAGGTTAGGTTTTCCCGCACGGAGGGTAGCAAGCAGGTCCGCGCTGTCGGAAAAAAGGGTTACCCGGTATCCCTGCGGTTCAAGCTGCCCGCTGAGTTCCTGGGAATTCCGGTCATCGCTGCAGAGAATAAAGACATCGATGGCGCTCTCCCCGTCAGGGATGTCCGGATCTGTACCTAATGGTTCAGAATTCATCGCCATTGCTCTCTAACAGAATTTAAAGGCTTAATATTATATCTATGTTTATATCGCCTGCGGTTATCTCAATCGGGCACCGTTGCCTGCCAGTTTGCTTTTTGATACCGGCATTTCCCAAATTTATGGCAAAAATCCTTCACGTTTTACCCACCTGTCTATGAGTGCCCGGGAGATGCTTAACGGTGCGGGGAGCCCCGGGAGGTTCTCACGCCCGTACCATCCAGCAGAGACAATCTCGTTGTTATCGATCATGATCTCACCCGTGGCATAGTCAGCCACGAACGCGATCATAAGGGAGTCGGGAAATGGCCAGGGTTCGCTTGAAAAATAGCGGATGTTTTTGACGGCAATGCCCACCTCTTCCTGCACCTCACGGCAAATGGCATGTTCGAGCGTCTCGCCCGGCTCTGCAAAACCGGCAATCACGGAATGCATCCCTGCCGGGAACCGGGGGGATCGGGCAAGCAGGATCTCCTCGCCCCGGATAATAAGGACGATGATAGCCGGGGAGATGCGGGGATAGATGATAAGGCCGCAGGCCGGACATCGCCATGCCCGTTCAACAAGGACCGGTTCGGTTTTGTGGCCGCACCGGCCGCAGAACCGGTTCGCTGCCGCAGACCCGATCATCCTGACGGCAAAGGACGCAACGGCAAGATCCTCATCCGGTACCATTCCGTAGAGGTCACGCACGTTGGCCACGACCCGGCTCCCAGGAACGAGAGCAGCATCATAGAGGCTTGCGGCATAACAGGGGATATCACCCCGGTGGCCAAGATATTCCACCGGGCCGGCGTCGCGGGCGTCCGGCAGGGGACATGCCTGCCAGTAGATCTGCGGCACCTCACCGTCCCTGACCGCAACACCCTGGCCGGCAACAATGACCCAGAGCGCTTTATCCGGGACTTCAGGAGGCACGGGAAACCAGCAGGAAAGTGAAGTAACCGCAAAGACCGCGTGGTGAGCCGGGAGTTCGGGAGAATCGGTCTGTTTCATCGTTCACAGCCCTCTATTTCAGGAAGAGGTGTTTGCTCTTGTCAACTATAAACGAGCGGTACGAAACGTCTCGCATTCCTGATCCGTTTGCCGGAGGATTTTCTCTCAAGGAGGAGTACGGGTGAATATTATCGACCGGTGAGACCATGGCGGCAAAAAAAGGGGAACCCGGAGAGAATTCCCCGGGCGCCGGTCAGCGCACCGGCGGGGACCAGCTCTCGCACCGGCCGGCGATAGCCGCTGCAAGGGTTTCAATGTTCCGGATAAACGCAGAGTCACTATCGACAAGGGGGGTGACCGCGGGATCGGCCCGGCTGACCCCGGGGTCGAAAGGCAGGACAATCGTCTGCGAAAACTCCGCGACGCCACCTTCGCTGCCGCAGGCATTGTGGATATCGTTTTTTGCTTCTGCCCGGTTGATGACGAGGATTACATTCCCTATCCCGAGCTGGTGAGCGAGTACCGCAGATTTCCGGGCCACGGAAACTGCATTATAGGAGTGGTCTGTCACCACCACCGCGCAGGTGAACCCTTCGGCCACCGCTCTCCCAAAGTGTTCAAGACCAGCGGCCGTATCAAGGATGATCACCTCGTCTTCGAGGAGCTGCAAGTGCCGGAGTATCGCGGCGAGCAGGGTATACTCGGGGCATAGGCACCCGCCGCCTGCCTCCTTTACGCCTCCCATGACCAGCAGGCGGACGTTCCTGCCCACCGGCACCGAAAACCGGTCGACCACATCGCTCACATCGGGATTGAGGGTGAGAAGCCCGCCCGGAGAGACATCCGCACCGGCACCGGTCTTCTCGCGGAGGTAAGCGGTGCTCTCCGATACCGGGACGATCCGTTCCGCCTCAGCTTTCGGGATTCCGATGGTCGCCGCGAGGTTCTGCTGGGGGTCGCCATCGATAGCAAGGACCCGTTTTCCCTCCTGAGCAAAGAGGCGGGCAAGGAGAGCAGCGAGAGTGGTCTTTCCCATGCCGCCTTTTCCGGTGATGACGACCCGGATCCCTCGCTCCTTTGACCGGGTACCGGTGGGCATGCTCAGATCCCCAGACCGGCGCGTTTCTTCTCGATATGGTCCGAGATGAGGGTAGCAGCCTTGATCGGATCGGGCTCCACGGAAAAGTTTGCGTTCACCGCACCCTTGAGGCCGTCGGTTAAAAGCGACACCACGGCCGGGCTGCCGGAAATATGCGGCATGACGCCGAGCACCGTGTAGACCCCTGAGGCGACGAAGTATGCGCCGATAGAGACCGCTTTCTGCGAGTACCATTCCGGTGCTGCTCCGGCGATTGGCAGTTTGTGGATCGGGACATTGAGTGCATTGCCCAGTTCAGCCGCGAGCACGAGGATACGTGAGTTATCTACGCAGGAGCCCATGTGGAGTACGGGCGGGATCTTAAGCGATTCACAGACCGCCCGAAGATCGTCACCGGCAAAGGCGGCAGCAGAGGGCATGAGAAGCCCGGCCTTACCTGATGCGATTGCTGCACAGCCGGTCTCTACACAGAGGATGTTCTTTTTGATCAGCGCTTTGGATAGTTCCACGTGGCCGTAATCATGTTTCACGTGCGGGTTGTTGCACCCGACGATTCCGACCGCACCCCGGATCTTCCCGGCCGCGATCAGATCGATGAGAGGTTTGAACGAGCCGCCCAGCGCTTTTTTTATCGCCTCGTTGGAGAACCCGGACATCAGCGGGACCGGGCTTCCCGGGATGTTGACGCGGTTCGGGTTCCGGTTCTTGTAGTTCTCCACTGCCATCCTGACGATCGCCTTTGCAGTCACAAGCCCCTTGTCCGCGCTGAAATCGAAGAAATACGAGCCCGGTATTTTTGCCTTGGGGCTGGTCGAGATAATGAGCGTGTGGAAGCAGCTGGCAGTTCGCGGCAGGGAGGGGAATATGCACTGGTAATCAACGATCATCGCCTCAAGCGCCCCGGACATGATGACCAGTTCCTGGTTGAGGTGGTTGCCGGACATCGGGATGCCTTTCCGCATCAGGAGCTCGCTTCCTGTGCAGCAGAGCCCGACCAGATTGATGCCCTGAGCGCCGTTCTTCTTTGCAAGCGCTACGAGTTCGGGGTCGGCGACTGCCTTTACCACCATCTCTGAAAGAACCGGGTTGTGACCGTGGACCGCGATGTTAACATACTCTTTTTTAAGCACCGCGAGGTTGACCTTCGACTCCCTGATCGTGGGTGTACCAAAAAGGACGTCGGAGATATCGGTGCCCAGCATCGACCCGCCCCAGCCGTCAGAGAGACTGCAGCGCAGGCCCTGCAGCAGCATGTTCACATAGTCCGCACCGACACCCATCTGGATCCGGTGCATGCAGTCCACCACCTCGCGATCAATCCCGCGGGGGGAGATACCGGCCGCATCCCAGATATCCCGGGTGGCCTTCGGGGCCCGGCTAAGGCACTGGAGGGTGTTCTTTGTCATGCCGTACTCATCGAGCATGGCACGCCCGAGCAGGGCTGCGATCTCTTTTGCGGTCTTCTTGTCGGTGGCGATACCGAATTCCTTTGCAAGGAGACGCAGTTTCTCTTCATCAGCGATGCCGTAGTCGGTGGTCTTTCCCATCCCGACAAGGTACAGCGTCTCGACAATGTCGCGGCCATGGTCAGAGTGTGCCGCCGACCCGGTCGCGATCATGTCCAGCAGGTTGCGGGCAACGATCAGATCTGCATCTGCACCGCAGACACCCCGGATGCGGTGGGGTGGGATGATCCGGCATGGCCCCATGGTGCACCGGGAGCAGGAGAGCCCCGCTTCGCAGTACTTGCAGGGCGGCTGCTGCATCTCGTACCGGTCCCAGACCGTTTCAAAGCCCTCGCGCATGGCCATTTCGAGGAGGGGCTTCGCGTTCTCATCGATAGTACGCTCCTGTTTTTTCTGTTCGATGAGCACGGGGTTCATCAGCGACATCCGGGCCCGGTCAAGCTCGCAGACATCGAGCCGTTCCCGGATCAGCACCGGCTTTGGTTCATTTTCCGCCACGTTTCTCACTCCATCGATATCCGATAACTGGTAATTTTCCATGGGGGGTATATACCCTTTTGGTATAGGGCAAAGGCACTTTTCCGTCAATGCTTAAGGAAGAAATGAAGAGATGACGGGATGTGCTGGCCGGAGGAACAGGAGCAGGTCGTGGTTAAACAGTACCGTTAAGAGCTGCATATCCCCCAGGAAAATTCCCGGTGTTCGTTGTTTTTACGGGGATTCCCGTGACTGATCCGCGTTGCTGTCAATGATGGAACCTCATTCATTCCCGGAGGGATGACAGCATTAAAGGTTCGCGGCTGTCAGTCTTTTTTCCCTGCACTGCGCATCAGGGCAAGGAGACCGGTGAGGATCTGGAGCGGTGTGGGGGGATTGCCCGGTATTTTGAGATCAACCGGCAGGATTTTACCGGCACCGCCCAGGACCGCGTACGTCCCCTTATAGATCCCGCCATCGCAGGCATCATCGCCCACGGCAACCACGAACTTGGGGGATGGCATCGCGTCGTACGTTTTCTGTGCAGCGATCGCCATGTTGCAGGTGATCGCTCCCGTTACGATCAGGACATCGGCATGCCGGGGCGAAGCGACAAAGGTGATGCCGAACCGTTCCACATCGTAATACGCGTTGCTGAGGTTGTTAATCTCGATCTCGGCCGCGTTGTCGCTACCCGCATCCAGCTCCCGGATCGCAAGGCTGTGCCCGAACCGTGTATCGATCTCGCGTCTGATCTCCCGGCCGAGGTTCTCAATCTCCTCGTCCCGCACCGGGAGTGTACCGGTCACTTTCTTTTTTACCAGGCAGGAAAGTGCATTCACCATCGTATTTCACCTTACAGGTCAGTCCCCGCGTACGAGAGGTTCAGGCTCTTGTTGATGACCGGGAAATCGGCAATAATGTTGCCCGGTACAGCGTGTTCTATGGCAAGCCAGTTGCAGTACGAGGCAGTCCTCACCTTGTACCGGAAGATCTTTTCATCCCGCACTTCCACCCAGCAGAGGTTCTCTCCCCGCGGGCCCTCCACGAGCGCGAGTGCAGCGCCGTCACGAACCGGGTCCGTGCCCCGGACGGATCCGGATGGCATTGCCGCGATCGCTTTCTCGATCAGGGAAAGCGAGTCCAGGACCTCCGCTGCCTTGACCGTGAACCGGGCAAGGACGTCCCCGTCGCTGAGGGGACGGGGCGTGGGTACGAAACGGTCGTAGATCCCGTACGGGTGGTCCACCCGGACGTCCCGTTCGCTGCCGGAGGCCCGGGCAACCGGGCCGGTGACGTTGAGCGGGCCAAGGATGTTTTTCCTGATAATCCCGGTCTGCGCGAACCGGTCGATTACGGAAGTGGTGGAGAGTACGATGGCAAGGCCGGTCCTGAACTCCTTTTTGAACCGGCCCAGGTACTGCCGGTAACCGGCAAGCGTCCCGTCCGGGATATCCCGCGTGACGCCGCCGGGGCAGATCATTCCCCGGAGGAACCGGGAACCGGTCAGCTTCCCGTGCTCGCGGAAGATCTCCTCGCGCAGAACGGCAAACTGGCTTGCACCAAGGGCAAACGCGACATCGGTGAGCATGCCGGACAGATCGCCGAGGTGCGAACAGATCCGTTCGGATTCGCAGAGGATCGTCCTGATGTGCCAGGCCCGGTCGGGTACTGCGATCCCGGAGAGCCGTTCGAGCGCCATGCAGTACGCGGTCGCGTTTGAGGCCGATTCGTCGCCGCTTACCGCTTCCGCGATCTTTGTACATTCAATCGGGTTCCTGCCCTCGGCCAGTTTCTCGATGCCCCGGTGGGTGTAGAAGAGGCGGATTTCAAGGTTGAATACCGTCTCCCCGATCACGCTGAACCGGAAGTGACCCGGCTCGATAATGCCGGCATGAACCGGCCCGACCGGCACCTGGTACACCCCGTCACCTCTCACGTTCCGGAACGGGTACTCATCGGCAGGGTTGACGGTTTTGAGCCTCGTGACCGGTGCGTTGGCAAACGATTTTTCCAGCGGGTAGAACCCAACAGGATAACACTCGTGCAGGACAAGGTGCCGGGTGTCAAACGCACCTTCGAACGCGATCCCGTACATATCCCTGCACTCCCGCTCCGGCCAGGTTGCCGAGGGAAAGATCGTGGCAATGGATGTCGCCCGTTTCGCGGCAATCTCCCGGAGAAGGACAAGAATACTCCCGCCGTGTGAAAAAACATACCGGAGCACGTGCCCCTCCCCGCCGGGGGATGGGGTAGCAAAAAGGGCGATCAGGACAAAATTCCGTACAGCAAAATCGGGAATGGCCCGGTCAAACTCCGGCCCACTCACGCTGATCGTGCACTCCCCGCCGCACCCGTACGCGATCCGGGCATGGGCGGTATCGCCGAAGATCTCTATTACTGCAGCTGTTGCAGCATTTCCTGTGCGGACATCATAAGAGGCCATCAGAACCTCAGCTCATATTGGAGAATTGCGGAATTTTTTTCATTAAGATAACATCTCATGCGAACCTCAGCTCCATAACAATTTGCGTGATAAACGCGTAGCCCCCGGCCGGGAACATCAGGCCGAGGGCGAGAACCAGCGCAAGCAGGATCACGATGGGTGCCTTCATGGAGAGTGGTGTCCGGTAGGGCACCAGATCGCACGTCTCACCCGGTGGGGTGGTGCGGCCAAACGTGCTGATGACGAAGAACCCGATCGCGGATGCGGCAATAAAGATGAGCACAAGGACGATCGCAAGTACCCAGGGTGAGAGGGAATCAAGCGAGAGCAGGATGAAGAACTTGGAGAAGAATGCAAGAAACGGCGGCATGCCGATAATCGCAAGGCCCCCGAGGATGATTCCCCACGCGGCGAGCGGCTGGAACCGGAAGACATCGTACATGTCGTCGGGCGCATCGGCCGAGAGGTGGCTCCGGTACTGCCGGTGCAGGATGCCAGCCGAGAAGAAAAGCGAGGCCTTGGTGAGCGCGTGAGCGATCACCTGGACGAGCACCCAGAAGATCGCAAGCGGGGTTGCGACGGCGATACCAACGAGCATGAGGCCCATGTTCTCGATGCTTGAAAAAGCGATCAGTTTTTTCAGGTTTTTCTCGGGCAGCATCGAGATCGCGGCGATCGCGATCGAGAAGATGCCAAAGAGCAGGAGTACCGGGGTGACGATCGCTGCCGCGGCGGTCTGGTGAACAACAGCAAAGACACGGATGATGCCGTAGATTCCCACGTTGAGGAGAACTCCCGAGAGCACCGCGCTCACCGCGGAGGGGGCCTTTGCATGGGCTTCTGGAAGCCAGGTGTGGAACGGGAAGATACCGGACTTTGCGGCAAAACCGATGAAGATGAAAAGGAAGGCTGCAACCGTCATCTCCGGCGGGAATGAGGATGCATGGGCCATGAGCGCCGTCCAGTTGAGAGTGCCGGCGCCAAGCGCCGATCGAGTGATCTCAAAGAGGAAGATGAGGCCGACAAAGGCAAAGATCATCGCGACCGATGCAACGAAGATGTACTTGAGCGCCGCGTCGATATTCTCCCGTGCCGAGAGGATGGCGATCAGCATGGCGGAGATGACCGTGGTGAGCTCGGCAAAAATCCAGAAGAGCGCAAGGTTGTCCGAGAAAAAGGCAAGGACGATCATCAGTTCGAGCAGGCACCATGCTGCATAGAATAACCTGAGGCTTCCTGCTTCGAGCTCGTGGCTTGCGAGCAGGTTCCCGACGTAGCCCTGTGCGTATACCGCGGCGAGCACAAAGATAAACGTGGCGACGAGGACTTCCAGCAGGCCGAGATGGTCGATGAAGAAGTACCCGCTGCCCACGATGAAGGTATCGACCGGGACCTGCACAAAGAAAAGGATCCAGGTGGCGATCGCCATAAAGACGATTGCCTGGCCAATCGCAGCCGCGTTCATCTGCCGGTGCGTGCGGCTGAGGGCGATAAGGACGATCGCTGCAATGGCGGTGACGGCAAAAGCGACAAGGATCATGGCGACTCCTCCTGCTCTTCCCAGAGGTAGAACCGATGGAGCCGGTTATGGTACTCTTCGAGTGTAGAATCGATCCCGACCGTGAGAATGGTGGTCAGGAGGATGAGGATGACCAGATCGATGACGATCAAAAACTCGATGATAAACGGGAGCTCGGTGGCAAAGAGGCCAAAGAGGAGCACCCCGTTCTCCATCGAGAGGTACCCGAGCACTTTTGTGATCGCCCGTTTCCGGGAGAAGGTCACCATCATGCCCATCAGGACAAGGGAGATCCCGATCACGGCCCCAAAAAAGAAGAGGCTTCCTTTTGCGAGCGTGTCAGACAGGACATGCGAGAGGGTGATGTAGATGACAATCATCAGTGCAAGCGAGATCAGGAGCGAACTGGTCGGGCTCAGGAAATGGAACTCGATGTCCCGCTTTATCCGGATCTTTTCCTGGACGGTCGCGATGAAGTACGGGATCAGGATCACCTTGAAGACCAGCGTGAGGATTGCAATTGCAAGGAGGATAGCCGAGTTCTCATACCAGGCAAGGGAGAGGGCGATGGCCATGAGTGCAAGGGACTGGAGGGCGTAGACCCGGACCAGCGAGATGAGGTTCTTTGTGGTGATGATATACGCGGATGTGACGATCACGCAGACAAAGAGGATCTTGACAATCCCGTCAAAGAAAGCCGGGTCGCTCATGTGAACACCTCGATAAGGATGATGAGCGTGGAGAAGAAGAACGCCATCATGAAAAGGCCCGGCAGCCGGAAGAAGCGCATCTTTGCCATGGACGACTCAAAGAGGCCGATCACAAGGGCAAGAATCGCGCCTTTTGCGACAAATAGGGCGAGCGCTGCCCCTATGGCTGCGGGCGCCAGCGTGGTCGCGATCCCCCACGGGACGATGAGGTTGATGAGGAGTGCCATCAGGACCACCTGCTTGATGGCAGCGGAGAGCTCCATGAGCGCGAGGTTCCGGCCCGATTGTTCGAGGATCATGCCCTCGTGAATCATGGTCAGCTCAAGGTGGGTCTCGGGGTTGTCGACCGGAATGTGTGCAGTCTCCACGATCAGGATGATAAAAAGCGAGATCCCAAGCAGAATGAGTGTCGGGGCCACAACCGTCCCGGACGAGGCGGCCATCCCAGCCATATCGATGATGTTGAGGGACTTGAAGACAAACGCGAGTGCGGCAAAAACGATGATGGTGGTGGGCTCGATGACCGCAGCGATGCTCATCTCCCGGGAGCTGCCCATGCCCCCGAACGTACTTCCCGCATCAAGTCCGGCGAGTGCCATGAAGAACCGGCCGAGCACCAGCAGGTACAGGAAGAGGATGATGTTGCCGATCCCCCCGGCCGGCGCTGTCACATAGACCAGCGGGACAAAGAGCGAGGCGACAAGGATCGATGCGATGCAGGCCCAGGGTGTGACACGCGTGATCCACGATGCATTCCGGGAGTAGATCACTTCCTTTTTAAGCAGTTTGGCGAGGGTGTAATAGGTCTGGAAGACCGATGGGCCCTGCCTTCCTTGTGTCCACGCCTTCACCTTTTTTACAAGGCTCACAAAGAGCGGGGCCACGAGCACTACGCAGGCTGTGTTGATAATACCGTAGGCGAGGAACTCGTAATTCATGCCGCTACCCCCAGAAAAAGGATGACGGCGACCACCGCGACAAAGACGTACAGGAGGTAGGTGTCAAGGCACCCATTCTGCATGCGTGCAATAACGCCCGCGGCCCGGGTCGCGCCCCGGGCAATGGGGAGGTACAGGTACTCCTCGAAGAACTTCAGGAGCCGGATCTCCGCGGTCCCCTCTGCAAAGATGCAGTCGTGCTCATCGTAGTACTTTTTGGTGACGGTCTTTTTTGTCTGGTACACGGAGGAGAAGATCGTAACGATCGGCTCCGAGAAGCCGTGGCCGGTGTACTCGGTCGAGGAGGGAAGCGAGCGGGCACCGCAGCCCCAGGTCTCACCTGTCCTCTCCTTGTGCGATGCGGTGAACCAGAGGATGACGTACGTAAGTGCCCCCATGAGAAGGAGGAGCACGCTTACAAGGAGCAAATCGGGAATGGGAAAATGGTAGCCAAAGCCGGCCAAGACCTGGTACGAGAAGACCCCGAGCACCACGCAGGCAGCGGCAAGGATGGCCGGGCCGGCAAGCATCGCAGGACCGACCTCGTGCGCCTGTTCGCTCTCGGGTGAGCGGGGCCGTGCAAGGAAGATAGAGCCAAAGGCCTTGACAAAACATGCGGCTGAGAGGGCGCTTGTGAGGGCAAAGAGGGCAAGGCAGATGAAGAGGAGGATCTTGGTGAACGGGTCGGCCACGGTGACCGACTCAAAGAACGCAGTATAGACCAGCAGTTCGCTTGCAAAACCATTGAGCGGCGGAAGTGCGGCAATGGCAGCTGCGCCCACAAAAAAGAGGGCTGAAGTCACTGGCATGCGTGCTGCAAGTCCGCCCATCTGCTCGATGTCCCGGGTGTGCGTGGCATGCACCACGGAGCCGGCGGTCAGGAAGAGCAGGCTCTTGAAGAGTGCATGGTTAAGGGAATGGAAGAGAGCGGCAAGCAGGCTGATGGTTGCAAGAAGCACAAAGCCCGTGCAGGAGAAGATCACAAAGAGGCCGATGCCGACAAAGATGATACCGATGTTCTCGATGCTCGAGTACGCAAGCAGGCCCTTGATGTCATCCTCCTTGATCGCGTAGATCACGCCAAGCACGGCCGAGGCGGTGCCGGCGATAAGGATCAACACACCCCACCAGAGATCCGGCGTAAAGACTGCCATGAGGAAACGGAGGAGGCCGTAGACAGCGACCTTGAGCATCACGCCGCTCATGAGTGCCGACACGGGCGAGGGGCTGGCCGGGTGGGCGTACGGGAGCCACTTGTGGAACGGGATGATGCCGGCTTTGATGGAGAACCCGACAAAGAGCGCGAGGAACGCGGCGGTCACGAGCGGCGCCGATGCAGGTGTAAGGTGCACCGGGGCGATCGCAAACGAGCCGGTGGCAACAAAGAGCATGATGATGCCAAGCATCACAAAGAGCGTGGAGAGCTGGGTCATCACGAAATAGAAGATGCCGGCCCGGGTGGTACCAGCGTGCGTGTACTCGTACATCACGAGCATGAAGGAGGCTGCGGCCATCAGCTCCCAGAAGAACAAAAACGAGATCGTGGTGGCCGAGGCGACCACGAGCGCCATGGCAAGCACAAAAATGGCGGTGCAGCCGCAGAGCAGGTTACGCCGGCTTCCGCCCTCCATGTGTTCGACATACCCGGTACTGTAGACAGCAACGCAGGCGGCTACGGCCCCTATAAGGACAAGGAAGAACGCGGCGAGCCGGTCGATGAAGAAGGCAATGGAAATCCCGGGGAAAGGTTGCCATGCGGCAAGTGAGAGGGGTGAACCCGTGACAAGGATGACAAACGCGAAGATGGCAAGAAGTGCCGAGGCTCCTGCGCTGCAGACAAGCGAAAGGGTGCGGGCAGTCCTGCTGTCCCGCGCAGCGCCAAGAAAGGCGATGGCCGCGCCGGAAAGGAAGAGGAGGATCGCGACCTGGAAGATCAGGTCAAGCATCAGCGCACCTCCGTAATTGATCCGGTGTACCCCTCAGGTGACCGGGATTTCGATCCATCATTGGATCTCAGGTGCATGCCCTTACGGTTATCCATTCAGGGATTCCTCACCGGGAGACGGGTTGCGCTTCATGGGACACATCCCGTTCGCGGCACGGCCGGCCGTGCCGGGCCGGATGGTTGACAGGAGGTAAGGGGCTGAAACCGGGGCAAATCCCATCTCCCGGTAGAAGTCCACGAGCTCGGGCCTGGCATGCAGGTACAATGTCTCGTGCCGACCGCACTCTTCGATCAGGCGCTTCATGACCATCCGGGCAAAGCCCCGGTGGCGGTACTCTTCGAGCACGTACACGCCATCCACCTCGAAGCTATCGGGATGGCGGGAGCAGCGGGCGACGCCGACGAGCTGCGTCCCGGCAAACGCGGCAAAGAGCCGGTCGGTGGCGGTGTCTACCTTCTGCTGGCTGTCATGGATCCAGAGTTCCTCCTCGGCGCGACGCATCTCATGGGGCTGGAGCTCCCGCACCTCAACGCATTCTGAGGCCGGGTGCTCAGCGTGCCCGAGAAGGGGAAGGTGCTGCCAGATTCGGTGGAAGATCCGGGGATGGAGGGTGACGAGCTCCCCGCACTCCTCGCCAGCCAGTGCATAGAGCGTGAGCAGGGTGGCATCCTCCCCGGCCGGCTTTTCGTGGGATTCTGTTGACAGTGCGGACGTACTTCTGATTCTCCCTGTCTGGTGTGATCCAGTGCCAGAGGGCGTTTCCTGCCGGCAGGTTGTAAGAGTTTTTATACGTTTTCCCTGATCCAGCATATAGGTTTCGCGTCATTTCAGGGAGAAATCCTAGTTGGAATGCAGGTATTCCTGCAAGGATGCCTGGCTACAGGATTTGATCCGTTTGATGGTGTGTCCGTGTCTATCCCCGTGGCCCGGTGCAGGATGGTTCCGGTATCATCGTGTAACCCGGAGGTTCGAGTGCGGTACCGGGCCGGTGCAGAAACGAACCCCTGTAATTTTTCCATTATATAAACTCCCCCGCTGACACCTGTTTTAGCAGAACCTGCACAAGGAGAGAGGAGAAAACATGACCCGGATAGATGAAGTGATAGAGCAGATCGAAGCCGTAATCAATGATGATGAATGCCCCGCAACGCTTGGCGAGCTCGTGGAGATAAAAAGAGTTCTTGTGGAAATCACCCGCCAGTGCGCACAGAGAGAGGAGCCCGTCTCGCACCCGGAGGCAGCTGTGGCCGCGGGCCGGTTCTTCCCCGGAGTTGTCTACGATTACCTGCGGGACTACGAGCGGCGCAGGCCGGCGCCGGGTCTTGTCCGCCCGGCTGCCATGGTTTCGTGCAGCAGCTTGTGATGCGGGGATCGGCCTTCACTGTCAGGAAATGTTCCCTGCACACTGAGGGTTTATTACCTGGCGGGGTCTATTCCCGGTTATGACCAGCGAATCAGATGCAGTAAAGACCGTTGCCGGCCTGATGGCGCTTGCCGCCCGGACGGCACCCAAAGCCTGCGGCCTTGACTCGATCAAGATCGAGATCCTGACCGGCACGGAGCAGAAGGCGCTCGGGGACAAGATGATCGCAGCGGCAAAAGAGACCGGCATGGATTTCCTCCGGATTAACGGCGAGCAGGTGAAGGCAAGCGACGCCACGGTCCTGATTGGTGTCGAAGGCCAGAAGACACTTGGTATCAACTGCGGCGGGTGCGGGTACGCGAGCTGCGCAGAGATGGCGAAAGCGCAGAATGGCCGGAAGAAGAAGGACTCTGCCTATACCGGCCCCAACTGCGTGCTCAAGATCTCAGACCTCGGTATCGCGGTCGGCTCGGCGGTAAAGACCGCTCAGATCCATAATGTCGACAACCGGATTATGTACACGGCCGGGTTTGTTGCCCTCAAATCCGGGCATCTGAAGGGCTGCAGTGTCGCGTACGGGCTCCCACTCAAGGCGTCCGGGAAAAACATCTACTTCGATATCCAGTTCGGGCATTAAAACACCTTTTTTACCACGCGTCGTACTTATCCGAACCCCTCGATGCTTCCTGTGCATTCCTGTGACGGCTGGTTCCGGATCCTCCGTTCCTCCCGCACCGGGCAACAGGAAGACGCGATCGCACAAGATACACATGCAAAGACAATCCCTCTTCTGCTCACTGGTATCACCCGGCCACCTTCCGGACCCGCTTCACATAATCGCCTGAGCATACCTTTGCATCGTGCATTGTCAGGTTGAGCGTCTGTAGGAGAAAGAGGTTCATGGTGTTGTTTCATTAGGTTTACCCTCCCCTGATTTTTTCCGTATTTTTCCCGTATATACCTTACAAAAACATTATCCTCCGGCAGTGCAATTCACGATCGTAACAAGAGGAGAACAATGATGTCAACCGTTGAAGAGAATATGCGTCTGATGCAGACGCTTGACGATGCCTGGAATGCACAGGACTGGGTAACGTTTGATAAACGCCATGCAAAAGAAGTCGATGTATTCTGGCCCGGGCAGCCGCAGCCGACCCACAGTCGCCCGTCGCACCGTGAAGAGGCGATTGCCTTTTTTACGATCTTCCCGGATAACAAGGTCGGGAACCGGCCCTACAAGACCCTGTTCGGGCAGGGGGACTGGACCTGTTCGGTTGCTGATTTCACGGGTACGTTCAAGGGCCCGATGACCGGGCCGGATGGCAACGTGATCCCGCCGACCGGGAAAAAATTCAAGGTCGAGTTCTGTACTGTGGCCCACTGGAAGAACGGGGAGATTGTTGAGGAGAAACTCTTCTATGATAAAATTTCCCTGATGCAGCAGATCGGCCTGATGTGAGAGCCGGGTATAAAGGGCGTTGAGCGTATGAGTTTTGTCAAAGTTGCCAAGGTAAGCGAAATTCCCGCAGGAACCATGAAACACATTGAGGCCGGGGGAAAAGAGATCTGCATCGCGAATGTAAGCGGGAGATTCTATGCGATCGACGACCGGTGTGGTCACGAGAACGCCCGGCTCTCCCGGGGATCCCTTATGGATACCATCGTGACCTGCCCCATGCATTCTTCACAGTTTGACGTAACTACCGGAAAACTGATGTCCGGGCCGGTTCTGGAACTCGGCGGGCTCAAGGAGATGTTTACCGGCTGTCCCGAAAAAGTGAAAAAAGCGGTGGCGCAGATGTTTGAGGGTATTGCCGATGAACAACGCCTTATCAAGACATACGATCAGCCGGTTTACGATGTGAATGTGGATGGCAGTGACGTGCTTGTCCAGCTTTAATTTTGAGTGGTGAAAATACCGCAATGACCGACCAGACAAAAAAACATCCGGAACCAAAGACCGATCCCATGAAAGTCACCGTGAGCAGAAATGGCCCCTACATCGTAACCGGGGGTGTCCCGCTCATACAGGAGGAGATCTGCAACGATGACGAGGGCTATTGCCGGACCTGGCGGAAAACAAAGGAGTTTCCTGTCCAGGAGACCTATGCCCTCTGCCGGTGCGGCCACTCGCAGAACAAGCCGTTCTGTGACGGGACGCATGCGAAGATCTCTTTTAACGGTACCGAGACCGCCGGAAACGAGCCGTATCTCCAGCACCCGGGGGTTATTTCAGGCCCGGAACTGGATCTCGATGATTACGAGAACCTCTGCGTCCATGCCCGGTTCTGCATGCGGGCCGGCGGGATCTGGAACCTCACAAAGGCATCGGACATCCCGGAGGCGAGGGACACGGCAATAGAGGAAGCCTGCAACTGCCCGTCCGGCAGACTGGTCATCAGGGACAAAAGGACCGGCAGGCCCATCGAGCCGGAACTGGAAAAGTCGATTGTCGTCATCGAGTACCCGCCGCGGGGGGAGCACGGCCCGCTCTGGGTCAGGGGCAGGATCCCTGTCGTGTCTTCCGACGACAAACCGTACACGGTGAGGAACCGTCTCACCCTCTGCCGGTGCGGGAAGTCGGATAACAAGCCGTTCTGTGACGGGAGCCACGTAACGCCCCGGTAAAGACGCAATGATCGGGGGAGATGCATAAAATATGAAATTCGTTGATGGAGCAGGAACAATGGACATACCGCCCGGGAAGACCCGGCATGTCGAGGCTGAGGGTATCGAGATTGTCCTCGCTAACGTGGCCGGTAAGATCTACGCGGTGAGCGAGCGGTGCGGCCACATGAATGCCCCGCTTTCGAAAGGTACGCTGTACGAAAACATCATAACCTGCCCGCTCCACCACACCGGTTCCCCAATCCCAACCTTAATGTGACTGAGAGTGCAGGTAACAAGCAATGAACACCCGTTCGTACCGCGTGATCGCGCTCGTAACAGCGGTCGTAGTCATCGCTCTTGTAGTAGTCTTTTTGAGCCCGGTGTTTCGATCCGGACCGTCTTCAACGGGGATCACAAACCTCAATGCCGTCGAAGTCCGGTCCTACCAGGGACAGGACCTCTCGTCCATCAGCGATGTCCCCGAAAACGCAATCAACGGTACCCAGTACGTGAACGAGTCTGACTACCGGCTTACCGTCACCGGCCTTACCGCGACAACCAAAGTGATGACCTATAATGAGATCCTCGACAACCACCAGCACTACTCCAAAGTTGTCACGCTTAATTGCGTTGAAGGCTGGTCTGCTACGATCCTCTGGGAAGGTGTGCTTGTCAGGGATCTCATCAATGATGCAGGTCCAGACCCACAGGCAAATACGGTGATCTTCCACGCCACAGATGGGTACACTACATCGTTCCCGCTCAGCTACGTCATGGACAACGATATCATCATCGCGTACAAGATGAACAACGTCACCCTTGATCCCGAACATGGCTATCCCTTACGGCTGGTGGCAGAGGATAAATGGGGTTACAAGTGGATCAAGTGGATCGATGAGATTGAACTCTCTGACAATCCAGACTACCAGGGCTACTGGGAGCAGCGGGGATATTCAAATTCGGGGAACCTGAACGAAAGCCAATACAGTTAAAATGATATTTCAATGTCCATCCGGGTCTGGAGTCTCCGGGTTGCGTGGTGGTGCTGTCCAGTGACTATAACACCAACACCTGATCACTTGCGTCTTTTAACCGCAAACGCAATAGTACAGTACCGGCAATAAGATACGGTGATTTTTAAAAATGACCCTGGTGGCACATGTGGTTACAGGATTGATCCAGCTGATCATTGCCATCATTTTTTCCGTAATTGCACTCTATGCAGGATTGTTTACCTTCAACCAGCTCACCGGCGGTTTCGATGCACCGGGCGAGATTAAACGGGGGAATGTTGCGGTTGGTCTTCTCATTGCCTCGATTTTTATTGGTATTTCCATCCCGGCATACGCCGGGGTTCAGGCAATTCTGACAGACCTGAACAGGATTGCCGCTGAGGGGATGTTCACCGCTGAAAGTGCCCTTTACGTGGTATTCATAATTGTTGAACTGGGCCTGAGTATTCTTCTTGCCGTCGGGGCGATCTATCTCGTAATGTATATCATTGCCCGTGTGAGCTCCTCCATGGATGTACTCCGTGAAATTAAATACGGCAATACGGCAATAGCGCTTGCGGTTGCGAGTATGATCCTGTCTGTATGTATCATTGTCCAGTGGGGTGTCGGCGGGATTTTCAGAGCGGTTTTCTTTTAGGGAGAAACAAAAATCTCTTTTTCGGGTTCTGGTGCGTTAACGTGACGTAACGGAAATGATCTCATCGTGGCCTCGTCAATGGTGGAGCGGTCAGACGTCCCACAGGTGCGAAAGGCCCTTCGGGCGGGTACAACGCTCACAGTTTTATCTTCCTGAAGGCATACGTCCCGATGAGAATCATAACAAGTGAAAATGCGCTTATGACAAGGAGATCGAGGCCAATGTTGAACCGGTGCAATCCGACGAGCGCCCCCCTTAAGCCATCCACCGAATAGGTAGCAGGATTAAGCAACACGAAGGGAGTGAGCCACGCCGGAAGATTCTCGATAGGAAAGAGGGCCCCGGAGAGAAAGAACATCGGAAAGATCAGGAAGCTGCTTATGAGCTGGAACCCTTCGGGGCTCTCCATCTGTGAACCGATGATAAGACCGATGCTGACGAGCCCGACTGTTGTTACGAACAAAAAAACACAGGAAATGACGACAGAAAACAATGAGAAGGTGATCCCAGAGAGCACACCGGTGATTGTGAATGCATAGCCGATGACGAGCAGGATGACTGACTGAAGGAGCGTGTCTGTGGAGCCCCCGAGGATCTTGCCGATAAAAATGGATGTCCTTGACATAGGGGATACCAGCACTTCTTTCAAGAAATCAATTTTTTTATCCCAGACAATATACACACCAAAAAAGACCGCAGAAAACAAAAGCGACTGGACAAGGATGCCCGGGTACAGGAATGTTAAGTAACCCACTCCCCCGAAGGATAACACGGATCCCAGGCCTCCGCCGATAATCAGGAGCCAGAGCACCGGGTTGACGATGGATGCAACTATCCGGGACCTCTCCCGCTGGAAGACCTTGAATTCACGGTACCAGAGTGCATAGATTCCTTTGAGCTCGCTCATTTTCTCACTCTCGCCGCCATTACTTTCTCGGCCCAGCCACCCTCGGGGGCCCCTTCCCTGATCGTTCTTCCGGTATAGTGGAGAAACACATCCTCCAGGGTCAGCGGGCGGACCTCGACAGATTCCACGGTGCCTACACGGGCGAGAAGATCCTGGAGGTGCCTGCTGGCATCTTTCACGGTCACGCTGATACCCCCGTCATCCTTTTTGACATCCTTGACGTAGTCCAGCTCCCTGAGGGATTCCCCATCGAAGTTTTTAATTTTCATGCGGATGATGTCGCCACCGAGATCTTTTTTTAACTGGCCAGGAGAACCAAGTGCAACGATCTTCCCCCGGTCTATGATCGCAAGCCGGTTGCAGAGCCGGTCGGCTTCATCCATATAGTGAGTGGTGATGATGATGGTGATCTTCTTCTCGGTTGCCAGTTTCTTGATGTATTCCCAGATATGCTCCCGTGTCTGGGGATCGAGTCCGAGTGTCGGCTCATCCAGGAATAAAATTTCGGGGTGATGCATCAGGCCCCGGGCAAGTTCAAGCCTTCTCCGCATTCCCCCGGAATATTTCTTGACCATGTCATCTTTTCTGCCGGTGAGGTCGACAAGGGCAAGTACCTCCACGATCCTTTCCTCTCTCAATTCAGTGTCCATATCGTAGAGGAGTCCGTGGAGCTTCAGGTTCTCGTACCCGGTCAGCACCTCATCTGAACTGGGGTCCTGGAAGACGATCCCGATTGATTTCCTTACCCGGTCGGGCTCTCGTATAATATCAAAATTATTCACGAGCGCCGTCCCTGATGTCGGTGGGATTAACGTGGTCAGCATCAGGAGGGTTGTCGACTTTCCCGCCCCGTTTGGCCCAAGAAGGCCGAACACTTCTCCCTTTTCAATCTTTATGTCAAGGTTATCAACAGCGGAAAGGTTACCATAGATTTTTGTCAGTTTTTTTGTCTCTATGACATGCATACGTTCACCATTACCCATTGCCAGACCGCCATTGCATTGTTCGCTTTCAGATCTGCGTTCCGTTGTTATTACCAGATTACGGGATCCGTGGAAACCGACATTATACGAATACTCAAAGAAGAGAGAGTAAATAAATACCGATCGGTTTTGTGCACCGCTCTCTCATATGTTGACAAAGAGCATCTGGCCATCACCCCTGACCGGGAATACCTGAGGATCATACGTCTTCACCGGCACCATTATCCTGACCATCCTTTTTGATAACACCGCCCGTAGCGTAGTGCTCCCGCCGCCTTATCGATCCACCCTACCTTTTCCATCGCACAGACCGGGTACTTACCCGGGTCAATCGTTGCCTGTTTCATGCCGGAGTGAGCGAACGCCCCTCATCCCTGCAACCTTCTGCTCAGTGTGAAAATGGTACTTATCCAAACGTTTAATAGAATCCTTGTCGGATGCACTCTCTTGTCCAACTAAGGAGGGAAAATAATGACAACTGCACCAAAGGGTTGCTTAGACATGCTGACGGACAAGAACAGCATGCTTGTGCTCGTTGACTATCAGTCTGCGATGTTCAAAGGCGTGGCGTCAGGGGATAAGACGATCATCAGGAATGCAGCTTACTGTGCGGCAAAAGCAGCGAGCATCCTTTCTATCCCGGTGGTCTTGTCCACCATCAATCCCGCAATGAACGGGGAATTTCTGCCGGAGATCACCGCTTTATTCCCGGGCCAGGAGGCATATTCGCGCAAGGTCCCGGGCTTCGATGCGTTTGAAGATGAGAGGACATGGAATGCGGCAAAGAAGGCCAACCGGAAAAAGATGGTCATCTCCGGCCTGTGGACCAGCATGTGCTTTGCCTATACCGCTCTCCATGCACTCAGGGAGGGGTATGAGGTGTACGGTCTCGTGGACGCCGCAGGTGACTCCACGCACGATGCCCATAAGTACGGGGTAAGACGGATGCTCCAGGCAGGTGTGATCCCGATCACGGTCGAGTCGCTGGTCTCGGAATGGATGCATGACTGGGGAAACCCGAAGGTCCCCGAGCTCATAAAAGAAGTCTATTCGCGATACGGGTACATGATCGGGTTTTAACCGGGTGCTTCCCCTTCACCCGATCCGGAAACACCGCATCGAGATGGACCCATTCTGGAACCCTTCGTAGGTGAACCGGATGCTCTCTCCTTTTTCCTGCAACGCGAGGGCATAGATCATCGGGAGATAATGATCGAGGGTCGGCACTGCCCGGGAAGCTGCCTCCCCTCCTGCTGACGGGTACGTGAAGAGCTCACGGTGCTCCCCGGCAACAATCCGGTCGCGCATCCACTCGTCTGCCTCTCTCGCCCACGCAGGCGGTTGAGCGTCCATGTCGGAGAAATCGATCAGGCCGAGGTTGTGCACCATGTTCCCGCTTCCGATGACAAGGACTCCACGTTCCCGAAGGGCAGAGAGTTTTTTTGCGAGTTCATAGTGATACTGGACAGGCTTGGGGTGCCAGTCAGTGACAGAGTAATCCAGGCTCATCTCGAAGACCGGGATATCTGCCGAAGGGAACATGTGCCTGAGAACCGAGTAGGACGCGTGGTCGAGCCCCCATTCATGGTCGCACCGGATAGCCCCGCCCCAGAGCTCCGTTACGTATTTTGCAGGAAGTGGCGCCCCGGTACACCCGTACTTCACCCGGTAGAGTTCCTCCGGAAAGCCGTAGAAATCATAGATCATCCGGGGCCGGTCAACGCAGGTGACAAAGCTTCCCCGGGTCAGCCAGTGTGCTGATATGACCATGATAGCAGCAGGCCGGGGCAGGGAGGCACCGAGATCGGCAAGGCTCTGCGTGAACCGGTTTTTGAGCACCAGGTTCATGGGCGACCCGTGCCCGATAAAAAGCACGGGTATCTTCTCTTTCCCTGCAGGGCTGCTGTCGGGTTTCATCCGGAATTCACTGAACTCAAAGAGGGACGGAGAGGTATTTCAGCTTTTTCATGAATGACGGTCATGCCGGGCACTATCAGCATACCAATATTAATTACAGGGAATTTTCCATCTAGCTATGTGTGACGGACCATGGCTAAAAAACCCTTACCAGTAGATCAGGGTGTGCCGGTTGCTGACAACCAGAACTCCCTTCCTGCCGGGCAGCGGGGACCGGTCCTGCTACAGGATGTCAACATGATCGAGAAACAGGAGATGAGGGTATGACTGACGACAGCAAGGGCCCGGTAAATGGCCGGGTAAACAAACAGGCAACCGGGGGGGGCATGTCCAACCGGGACTGGTGGCCCAATCAGCTGAACCTTAAAATCCTGCACCAGCACTCGCCCTTGTCCAATCCCTTGGGTAAGGGTTTCAACTACGCCGAAGAGTTCAAGAGCCTTGACTTGGCGGCCGTGAAGAAGGATCTGCAGGCGCTGATGACCGGTTCACAGGACTGGTGGCCGGCGGACTTCGGCCACTACGGCCCCTTGTTCATTCGCATGGCATGGCACAGCGCCGGCACGTACCGAACCGGTGACGGTCGCGGTGGCGCCGGTGCCGGCCAGCAGCGCTTCCCCCCCCTCAACAGCTGGCCCGACAATGTGAACCTCGATAAAGCGCGCCGGCTGCTCTGGCCGATCAAACAGAAGTATGGCAGGAAAATCTCGTGGGCCGACCTCATGGTTCTTGCCGGGAACGTCGCCCTGGAGTCGATGGGATTTGTAACCTTCGGCTTCGGTGGCGGTCGTGTGGATGTCTGGGAGCCGGAAGAAGACGTGTACTGGGGTTCTGAGAACAAGTGGCTGGATGACAAACGCTACTCTGGCGACCGGAACCTCGAAAACCCGCTTGCTGCCGTGCAGATGGGACTGATCTACGTCAATCCGGAAGGCCCGAACGGCAACCCGGATCCTATTGCGGCGGCAAAGGATATCCGCGAGACGTTCGCCCGCATGGCCATGAACGATGAAGAGACCGTTGCGCTCATCGCCGGTGGTCACTCCTTTGGCAAAACCCACGGCGCCGGCCCTGCGACCCATGTGGGGCCTGAGCCGGAAGCCGCCCCCATCGAGCAGCAGGGCCTTGGCTGGAAGAGCAGCTTCGGCAGCGGCAAAGGTGGTGACACGATCGGCAGCGGCCTGGAGGTTACCTGGACCACCACGCCCACGAAGTGGAGCAACAACTTCTTACGGATCCTGTTCCAGTACGAGTGGGAACTAACGAAAAGCCCGGCCGGTGCCCACCAGTGGAAGCCGAAGGGTGACGCAGGCGCCGGCACGGTGCCGGATGCCCACGACAAATCGAAGCGTCATGCGCCATCTATGCTGACCACGGATCTCTCCCTGCGGTTTGACCCGGTCTACGAAAAGATTTCACGGCGCTTTCTGGAGCATCCGGATCAGTTCGCGGATGCGTTCGCCCGGGCGTGGTTCAAGCTGACCCACCGCGACATGGGCCCACGCGCACGCTATCTCGGCCCGGAGGTCCCGGCCGAAGAGCTCATCTGGCAGGACCCCATCCCTGCTGTCAATCACAAACTGATCGATGCACAGGACATCGCCTCTCTCAAGGCTAAGATCCTGGCTTGTGGCCTTTCCGTATCGGAGCTGGTTTCGACCGCCTGGGCATCGGCGTCCACCTTCCGTGGCTCCGACAAGCGCGGCGGTGCCAATGGTGCCCGCATTCGTCTGTCGCCGCAGAAGGATTGGGAAGTCAACCAGCCGGCCCGGCTGGCTAACGTGCTCAAGACGCTGGAGGGCATCCAGGGCGCGTTCAACAGGGAGCAGTCGGGGGGCAAGAAGGTATCGCTGGCTGACGTGATCGTTCTGGCCGGTTGCGCAGGCGTCGAGCAGGCCGCGAAAAAGGCTGGTCACGATGTGACGGTTCCTTTCACGCCGGGACGCATGGACGCCTCGCAGGAACAGACCGATGTAGCCTCTTTCGCCGTGCTCGAGCCGAAGGCGGACGCCTTCCGCAACTACCAGAAGACCCGCTATGTCGTATCTGCCGAGGAATTGCTGGTCGATAAGGCGCAATTGCTGACCCTGACCGCACCTGAAATGACGGTGCTTGTTGGCGGCATGCGTGTGCTCGACACCAACTTCGGACAGACCCGGCACGGCGTTTTCACCAAAAAGCCGGAGGCGCTCACTAACGATTTCTTCGTGAACCTGCTCGACATGGGCACGGAGTGGAAGCCGGTATCGGACGCCAGGGATCTGTTTGAAGGGCGCGATCGTAAGACTGGCGAAGCCAGGTGGACGGGCACGCGTGTCGATCTCATCTTCGGTTCAAACTCCCAGCTCCGGGCTCTGGCCGAGGTCTACGGAAGCGCGGACGGGCAGTTGAAATTTGTCCAGGACTTTGTTATCGCCTGGGCCAAAGTGATGAACCTTGATCGCTTCGATCTCGCCAGATCGCAAGCATAAACATCTTTTAATGGTGGAGAACCTCACAAGGTAAAAAAGGAACCCGGGCAGTGTGTGGCAAAAGGGCTGAAACTTTGAACGGTACAGTGAATGCGCCGCGTATCATCTCGTGGAATATCACGCTCAGGTGTCCCCTGAAGTGTTCCCATTGTTACGTGGATGCAGGCGAACAGGAAGTAGCCGGAGTGCTCTCCACGGAGGAGGCATTCTCGGTCATCGACCAGATCCGGGCAAGCGGTACACCGGTCGTGGTGCTGAGCGGCGGCGAGCCCCTCCTCCGGGAGGATATCTGCGAGATCGCACGGTACGGCACGGAGCAGGGACTCCGGATGGTCATGGGCACCAGCGGGTACCTCATCGATCAGATGACGGCGGCAAAGATTAAGGAAGCCGGAATCCGGGCTGTGGCCATCAGCCTGGATTCGAAAGACCCTGCCACCCACGATTCGTTCCGTGGTCTTGACGGAGTGTGGGAAAGGGCTGTGAAAGCCATCGGCTATTGCCGCGATGCAGGAATCGCAGTCCAGATCAACATGTCGGTGATGCGGTCTGCCATCAGCGATGTCGAAGACGTAATCGGCCTCGGGACTTCCCTCGGGGTCCGGGATTACCAGCTCTTCTTCCCGATTCCCACCGGGCGGGCCCGGCAGATAGAGCCCCGCAGCCCGGAGAAATACGAGGAACTGATCCGGCAGATCCTCATCCGTTACCGGGATTCCAATCTCAATATCCGCCCAACCTGCGCTCCGCAGTTCCGCAGGATCGCGGATGGCCTTGGCATCAGGAATCCTGCATGGGGACGCGGTTGTCTCGCCGGCATTACCTATTGTCGGATCTTTGCCAACGGCGACGTGACTCCCTGCCCGTACCTGCCGGTGAGCGCGGGAAATGTCCGCACAACCCCGTTTTGTGAGATCTGGAATAATTCCCCGCTCTTTGTCGCACTCCGCAATCCTGATCTCCTCACGGAAAAGTGCGGACGGTGCGGTTTCAAAACAAGCTGCGGGGGGTGCAGGGCCCGGGCGTACCGGGGGGCAGATGCATTCTCCGCGGGATGGTGCGATGGTCTTAACCCGCCGGAGGATCTCCCCGGCACCGGGATATTCAGCGATGATCCCTGGTGCCCGTATGAACCTGGGGGCGGTGCGGCGTGACGGGTCCCTTCGTGCGAGACCCGGTTGACCTGCATATTCTCGACGCACTCCAGGGTGATATTCCTCTTGTCGACCGGCCGTATGCGGTGATAGCATCACAGGTCGGCATACCTGAACACGAGCTTCTCGAACGTCTCACGAAGTTAAAAGAGGCGGGTGTCCTGCGGGGCATTTCACCGGTGCTCGAATCACGGCAGATGGGGTTGTCCGCTGCGACACTGGTTGCGCTTCACGTTCCTGAGGACAATATCCGGAAGGTTGCTGATATTGTCAGCAGCTGCCCGGAAGTGTCCCATAATTTCCGGCGGGACCATTACTACACCCTCTGGTTTACGATCTCCGCCGAAAATGATGAACGGGTCGGACAGGTACTGGCAGGGATTCTCGACCGGGCCGGTGTCCCGGCAGGCGATCACCTCAATCTTCCCACGGTAAAAAAGCTGAAAATTGATGTGCGTTTCCCGTTCCTGCCATCGCACGGGAAGGAGGTTTGAGAATGGATTCCCTTGATATCCATCTCCTCCGGGAACTGGAACCCGGGCTCCCCCTGGTCCCGGAACCGTTTGAGGAGGTCGGGAACCGCCTGGGCCTGACCGGTGCAGAGGTACAGGAGAGGATCCGGAATCTCAAATCAGCGGGAATTGTCCGGAAATTCACGGCACGCATCAACCAGCGTCTGGCTGGTATTTCAGCGAACGCACTTGTTGCATGGAATCCGGCAGATTCACCCCATCGTGACATTGGCCACCTTCTTGCAGCATTCCCCTGCGTAACGCACTGCTACAAGCGTCGTCCCGTCCCGGGTCGGTGGGAGTTTTCCTTCTATACCGTCCACCACGGGCGCAGCCGGGATGCAGTATGTGCTGAGGTCAAAGCAATTGCAGACCAGATCGATGTGAATGACTATGTCGTCCTTTTTAGTACTGAAGAGTTCAAACGCGTACCCAATGTCCGTATCAACGAAAACGGGGGCAACCTCTAGATGAACAGGATAACCCAGTGCCTGCATGGCCGGGGAACCGTGAGCGCGGTGATGAAGCACCGGCGCACTCCTGCCGGCCAAATCCCCAGCAGGTACCTTGCTTTTTCTGAAATGCCCCGGCCCGTTGTGTTCTGGAATCTCACTGAGAAGTGTAATCTTTCCTGCACCCACTGTTACAGCCGGTCAGGCCCCGACCGGCAGACTGAGGGAGAACTGACTACTGCCGAGGCTTTGGCCCTCATCGATGACCTTGCCGTTATGGGAGTCCCCCTCATCCTCTTTTCCGGGGGGGAGCCGCTGCTGCGCCACGATATCTGGGAACTTGCCGGCCATGCTGCAGCACGGGGGATCAAGACCGCGCTTTCCACAAACGGGACACTGATCACAGCGGAAGTTGCTGAAAAGATAAAAAAGTGCGGGATCGAATATGCCGGTATCTCACTCGATGGTTCAACGGCGGAAACGCACGACCGGTTCCGGCAGACCCCCGGGGCATTTGACCGGTCTGTCGCGGCGTTCGCCCGGTGCCACAAAGCCGGGGTCAGGTGCGGTGTACGGGTGACGCTGACAAAGGAGAACGCCGGTGAACTGGGGGCCATCGTTGATCTTGCCCTCGCCCTTGGCGCCTCCCGGTTCTGCCTGTACTGGCTTGTCCCCAGTGGCAGGGGCAGTGACAGTTATTCCCGGCTCCAGCTTGGCCCCGGTGAGATTACCACGGCCCTCAGCCTGCTGTACCGGAAAGCGCAGGAGACCGATCCCGGCACTATGGAATTTCTCACCGTTGATGCACCGCAGGATTGTATCCACCTGATCCGATCCATGGAGAGGGACGGATCGGCGGACCTTGCAGATGCCTGCGAACTGTTGAAGTCCTCAAAAGGCGGGTGCAGTGCGGGGAGCCGGGTGGCCAATATCGACCCATGTGGCAATGTGTATCCCTGCCAGTTTGCCCGTTCTCCTGATTTTTTTGTCGGGAATATCCGGACGCAGCCATTCAGTGCACTCTGGGCGGATTCTGCACACCCGGTGCTTGATCGCTTCCGGAAAAAACCCGTTTGCTTCGGGGGAAAGTGCGGGAAATGCGGGTATTTCGATTTCTGTGGCGGGGGCTGCCGGGTACGGGCGTTTGCAAAGGACGGGGATTTTTCAGCTGAAGATCCGTTCTGTTTTGTCGACACAGATTGTTTTTCGTGACCAGAGTTTTTCTTTTACTCACCATTTATGGAATGCAGTTTTTTGTTTATATGGGGGTACTTTATGCCTTACCACTGTTTCGAAAAAATTGCTGATGAAATGCAGTTTATAGAAACCAGCGATAGAAATACCTATTATAACCCCGGGGGTGAAATGTTCCTGATACCATTCCCGGATGTCGTATGTACACCGTTCTCTACGTTGATGATGAAGCGGGCCTGCTTGAGATCGGCAAACTATTCCTTGAAGAGAGCGGGCAGGTTATCGTGGATACCATTACCTCCGCTTCCGCCGCACTTGCCATGCTCACCACAAAAAATTACGATGCCATCATCTCGGATTACCAGATGCCGGGCATGGACGGCATCGGATTCTTAAAGGAGGTGCGGCGTTCGGGAAATACCATTCCGTTTATCCTTTTCACCGGCCGCGGCCGGGAGGATATTGTTATCCAGGCCCTCAATGAAGGCGCCGATTTCTATCTCCAGAAAGGCGGGGAGCCGGTATCACAGTTCGCCGAGCTCAAACACCAGATCATTCAGGCCGTGAAACGGAAACGGGCTGAGAACGAACTGGCGATCAGCGAGGAGAAATACCGCCGGATTGTCGATACCGCGGATGAGGGTGTCTGGCAGATGGACAAAAATTTCAACGCGGTCTATGTAAACCAGCGCATGGCGGAGATGCTCGGTTACACCGTGGAGGAAATGCTGGGCCGGAACCTCATGTCTTTTGTTGCAACAGAAGATCTGCCGGATCAAACCGCCCGTATGGAGGAACGCAGGCAGGGAAAGAGTGGACGGTACGAACGCCGGCTTATTACCAAAAACGGGAGTATCCGGTGGATGCTCGTATCCGCGACCCCCCTCATGGATTCGCATGGCACGTTCATGGGATCCTTTGCGATGTATTCCGATATCACGGAACGCAAAACAGCGGAGACAGAGATTGCCCGCCGCAATGAGGAACTGCAGACCGCATACGAACAGCTGACGCTAAACGAAGAAGAACTCCGGCAGAATTACGAGGAACTGGCAAAAAGCCAGCACCTGCTCCTGGAAAGCGAGAAGCAGTACAGGAACGTGGTTGAGGACCAGACTGAATTTATCTCCCGGTTCTCACCGGACGGCACCCATATCTTTGTCAACGAAGCGTATTGCCGGTATTTCGGCCTGAAACGTGATGAGATTCTCGGACACCGGTTCAGACCAAAGATCCCGATCGAAGACAAGGAGCGTGTAAACCGGTTCTTTGCATCCCTAACCCCGGACCATCCGGCCGATAGTATCGAACACCGGATTATTATGCCGGATGGCACTATACGGTGGCAGTGGTGGAACGATCGGGCAATTTTCGATCCTTCCGGAATGGTTTCCGAATACCAGTCGGTAGGCCGGGATATTACGGAGGAAAAGATAACTGAAATTGCACTAGAGGAAAGCGAACAGCGCAAGGCTGCCATGATCGCCGCAATGCCTGACCTCCTTTTTGTTCTCTCCCGTGACGGCACCTATCTCGATTTCCAGGCAGCAGATAAGAATCTGCTGGCTCTGCCGCCGTCACGGATCATAGGAAAAAATATCCTTGATACCGGCTTTGATGCAGAAGCCACAAAGACCGTTCTTCAGGCGATCTCAGCCGCTATAGAGACCGGCACCCTCCAACAGCTCGAATACAAAATTGCCATTCCTGCGGGAATCGCCTGGTTCGAGGCCCGGCTGGTCCGGCTTGAAGCCGATCGCGCACTGGGTATCGTCAGGGACATCTCCGAACGCAAGAAGGCCGAATCAGAACTCCGGGTGGCATACGAGCAGATCACCGCGTCCGAAGAGGAGCTGCGCAGTCAGTATAACGAGCTGGCACAACGTGAACAGCAGATCCGGGAAAGCGAGGAAAATTTCCAGTCGCTTGTGGAAACTGCACCGGATGCCATTTATATCCTGGTTGGCGAGGCATTTGCCTATGTCAACCCGGCCATGGTCCGGCTTATAGGAGCAACGTCTGCCGATCAGCTGCTCGGGATGTCATTCTATGACCGGATTCACCCGACATTCCACGAGAAAATCAGAGAACGTGCACACCTTATAATTGATGAGCATAAACCTGCCGGGCTCAATGAGTCGGTATACCTCAAAATGGATGGTTCTCCCCTCGAGATCGAATCGTCTGTTGCACCCTTCCGGTACCACAACAATCCCGCCGGCCTCGTCATTCTTCATGATATTTCACAGCGGAAGCAGGCTGAAAAACTGTTAAAGGAGAGCGAAGAGCGTTACCGCGTGCTCCTGCAGCGTTCATTCGATGCAGTTGTGGTTCACCGTAAAGGTATAGTATCCCTCGCAAATCAGGGTGCTGCCACGCTTCTTGGTGCACAGTCACCATCAGAACTCGTCGGAAAGAACGTTCTTGATTTTGTTCATCCTGACTCAATAAATATCGTCCGGGAAAGGATATCCGCGATGACCGGCGGGGATGGAATGACCGCTGTAGATATCAAAGAAGAAAAATTTTTGAGGATCGATGGGAATGCCATCGATGTAGAGGTCGTAGCCACCGGTTTTATTGATAACGGCGAACCCGCGGTCCAGGTAGTATTCCGGGATATCACTGAGCGCAAGCGTACCGAAGAGTTACTCCTCAGGAAAAGCGGAGAACTGACAGCGCAATTAGATGCACTCGCAAAGATTGAACAGAATACCCGGTTAAGCGAAGAGCGGTTGCTCATGGCCCAGAACATCAGTTTGACCGGGTGCTGGGAATATAACGCAGTGACTGACACCATCTGGGGATCAGCAGAAGCGCTTCGCATTTTCGGATTTCCTCCGGAAGCCGGGGATTTTCCTATTGATGATGTCGAAGCCTGTATTCCGGAGCGGGAGCGGGTCCACCAGGCGCTTCTCGACCTGATCAGAGGGGGGAAGGAATACAATCTTGAATATACCATCAATCCCGCAGATAGCTCTCCTTCGAAGATTATCCATTCAGTGGCCCGCATTGAAAAGGATGCAGGGGGCAGACCGATCAGGGTCATG
>Ga0326728_10005189_pt1 | contig 37205 bp, 36 predicted proteins | sample MB3enrmetagenome_FD_207602 | JGI IMG/M metagenome (GOLD analysis project Ga0326728, IMG submission 207602) | Lab enriched peat soil microbial communities from McLean, Ithaca, NY, United States - MB31MN | ecosystem: Environmental > Terrestrial > Soil > Wetlands > Peat | place: USA: New York...
CGGTATGTCCCGGCAAGAAATCCGGCGATCAGGTTCGCACGGCGGTGCATGATTTCGAAGGGGACCAAACATATAGCGAAAAGCCGGGCCACAACTTCACACTTAATGCAACTTTCGATGACGTAACTCCGGAAGCATACGATGCTCTCGTCATCCCCGGGGGGAGGGCCCCTGAGTACATTCGGCTGAACGAAAAGGTTTTGGGCATCGTACGTGCTTTTGCCAAAGCAGACAAACCCATTGCCGCTATCTGCCATGGGGCGCAACTGCTTGCGGCAGCCGGAGTGCTCCAAGGCAAGGCTTGCAGTGCTTACCCCGCGGTGGGGCCCGATGTCAATCTAGCCGGTGGCAAGTATGTCGATATCGCAGTCGATCAGGCACATGTGGATGGGAAGCTTGTAACCGCCCCGGCATGGCCTGCGCATCCCGATTGGCTGGCGAAGTTCCTCGTGGTCCTCGGGACAAAAATAGTGCCTTGATCCTTGCGGGACTGCAGGAAATGCTGACCGTCCGGTCGCCTTCATCGCGATTAAGTCGAATTTATTTATGCCCGAACAATAACGCAGCAGCAAGCCTTCGTGAGCTGATTTCCGTCCGGATTGTCTGAGGCCCAATAAAGTCCTTCCCGCCCCGGCGGTGTCATTGCGAAGAGCCAAAGTGATCGTGTGCGCAAGATTCTGTAATTTTCTATTAAAAGATCCCCCACACTGACCAGGGGCTAAAGGAGGTGTGGGGGGCGCAGCTTCCCACGGTGAAGTGGCCGTTAGAGGCAATATGGCCATTAACTATGATCTCATCATGTCTGGGCGATCCGAGCATGTGGCCCTCTCAGCTTTTCAGCTAACCGGATCAGTACCAATTTAAAGCCATCCTCTCTTGGAGTCTGAACTGGCCCGGCAACAAAATCACCATCACTCACTTGGCGCTATCCCTACTTCTCTGCCCATGTCTCGGCAATCGTAACTTCCACTTCAACCGGAACTCTAGACAGATAAGCCTTGCCTGCCTGAATCATGGTATCCTTGAGAAATGAGGCGCCAAAACACTCAGCATTTCCGTTTCATTTCATTTCTCAATTTGTCTGAGAGTTAAGCGGTGTCAAGGAGGGTGAACTTTTGCCGAGCCTGGACCGGCGGCTGTTTAAAGGATTGTTACGTAGAGCGGCGGATGGAGTTAATATTTAAATTTGATTTTGCCTTCCTGCCGGGCACACGATTTGGCAAACCCGTTCAAGGAAACGCCAAAACTGATTTATAACCGGCACCATTCCCCATGGCCTTATTTTAGCGAACGGCGCCGGTGGCGAGTAGGTTCGAATGCATTTTGCAATTTTGGGTAAACAAGATCGCGGGACTTACCGATTAATTTGGTAATCGACTTTTTCTGTGTTTGGCATCGTTTTGTGGGTCAGACCGGATACAAACCTGATCCGCTGGTTATGTGCCGTTCAATCTGAACATATTATTCCGCGTTTCACGAGGCGGTGTGGAATTCCCTGCCATGGCGTCCATAGATGAATTGACATTCGATCACCTGATCGGCCAGGAAATCGGGACGGCTGTGCTCCTCAAAGAACTTGCACGCGGCGGGATGGCGGTTATTTTCACTGGTTATCAGAAAACATTGAAGCGCCCGATTGCGGTAAAGATCCTGCCCAAATCGCTCCTGGCTCACTCGTCAGCCGAGCTTTTCCATCAGGAGGCCGAATCCGCGGCTATCATATCTCATCCCAACATCATTCCAATATATGAATTTGGCGAAACTGAGGACTTCCTATTCTTTACAATGCAATTGGTAAGAGGTCTGCCACTTTCCCGTATTATCGAAAGGATGAAGCGACACATACTGCCTTCGAGGCGTCTTTTTCGCACGGCAGAGGCCATAAGAATTTTTATCAGTGTCCTGGACGCCATGGACTACGCGCATCGGCAGGGTATCATCCATCGGGATATCAAGCCGGCCAATATTTTGATTGAAACCCTTACGAATCGCCCGCTTATTACGGACTTTGGCATCGCCAAAGTGTTGCGCGGCCCATATGTGAATGCCCCGAAGATTACCGGGACTCCGATTTATATGGCTCCGGAGCAGATAACAGGTGACCCGGTCGATGGTAGAGCCGACATTTACAGCTTGGGGGTCACACTTTTCGAATTGCTCGTGACAAACTTGCCGCTGCCAAGCTACGATACGGCCATGGATTTGCTCAAGATGAAGATCGTTCTTAAGGATGAGATGTTTCAAAATAAGCCCTCTGCGATGAATCCGCTGATCGTCCCGGAGATGGACGCAATAGTCTCCAGGGCAATAGCTTATGATCCTGAGAATCGGTATGCTTCGTGTCGGGAATTCATGAAAAGTCTTCAAAATTACCAGGAACGCTTCGTGGAAAAACATGATGAGCACCATGCAGAAAGAACTTGTCTCATTTAGTCGCGTTCTTGCCCTGTTGTTCAACCGCGCGACGATGTATCACTCAAGCCACCCCTACGTGAAACAGACTATCGACGATTTTCATTCGGGCGTTGATCGAATCCTCAAGTCCATTTCTCCTCTTGTTTTTTTGATGAACCGCGATCAATTCTTTATTGACAAGGAACCTTTGTATGCCGGCGCCAATGTCAGCAGGATAGTGGCCCACTTCAACAAGGCCGGAATCCAATCGATTACGTTCGAGAGCGGCCTCGAAAAAAGTGAACTCAGGACTTTTCTGGACGTCTTCACCTCCCTGGACGAGTATCCCGGTGCCAATGAAATGAAGAAGGCACTGGCAGTCCGGGGGGTGAAGCATATGAAAATAAACCACGTCATTTTCAGAAAAGTCACTGAGGATGACGAGGTCATTTCGCGTGAAGCCCTGAGGGATCTCGTACCGTTAACGAACGAGGACGAGCACAAGTCCAAGAAACTCTTCATCGATATGATGCTGGAGCGTCTCCTGGGCGAAGAACTTAGGGAGATCCTTACCATAGAGAATCTCTTGAAAGACCCGGCCGCGCTATCCAAGAAAATGACCGAGATCGATCTTGCCAGTATCAGTAAAGGTGACGTGGAAGGCACGCATCCGGGACTGGTCTTGATGCATCAGCTTGAAATGCTTGGCGAAGAATTGGAAAAAAAACTCCTCGAAGATCAAAGCGTCGATCTGCCCGAAATCTCCGGAGCGCTCTTCGAGATGAAAAAACGGCTGATGCGGAGCATGGAAGCCGAAAAGTCGTTAAATATCAAGTATTCAAATGAGGAGATGATTCTTGATAAGGTAAACGAAATTACAGACACTGTCGTGCTACGAATAGTAAAAGATGAATACAAAATGGGGAAGACCTCCACCGCGCGTCTCGCCCAGATCGTACGGCGTCTGGTACCCGAAGCTGCAGAACTCAAGCGTCTTCTACCTAAAATCAGATCGGCCCTGATTGGGGAAGGGATGGCCCTTACCGATTATTTGCATCTTGTCCGCGAGATCGGGAAAGAACTGGAGAGTGAGGAACTGATAAATATTCTTCAGACAAGTTCCGAAGAAATTGGGGTTGACGGCGAGATGCTGATCGAGGAGATCAAAAAAAATCCGCTGCAGGCCGCGGAACTCATATACCTGGCAGCAGAAATTCGAAAGGGTTCCGGAGACGAGCAGGCCTTGTCCGATCTGCTGGTGGATTACGTCGAGCGCCTTGGTCCCAAACTGACGACGGACATTGGCGAAGCTAGCAAAGCGGGGGGCGAGCAGCACCTTCGCCAGGTTTTGACGTCTATCGAGTCGGGTATTGTCGGGCGGCTTAAAGGGATGGATTTTAAGGACGATCTGCTGGAGCGCCTGGAGAAAAGATTCAACGACCAGATAGAAGGAATTATTGAAAGAGTCAAGTTGGACTGGCTTCATTCCCGTTCGGAGAGTGGAAAGGATACTCGCAATGAGCTGAGCGTGCTTGAACTCCTGGAAAAAACCGTCGTCGATGGAGATGAGCTTGGCGAAATACTTGATATAATCCGCAGGAAGGTCCAATCTAACGAAATAGACAAAGACAATTTTGCGCAAATCTATGCAGAAATCACGAGGGAGCAGGCAAGCCGCGCTTTGGAAATGAAGAAGAGGATGCCCAGGGGGGTCATTGAGGCTCCGATCCTGGCCTTGCTGATCGAGAAAGAAATAATAAGGGCCAAGCGTTACAACCTGCCATTTTCCGCACTCTCTTTTTCACTCGTTAAGGCTGTGCCGAAGTCGTCCGCACCCTCGGGGAAAATTTCGTATCAAAAGTTCATGGCCGCCATTTTTGAGGCAATCTCAAAGGTGGCCAGAGAGGCGGATATTATCGGCGAACTGGGACGAAACAGAATAGTTGTTCTTCTGCCAATGACAGGGGGAAGTAATGCTAAACTGGCCCTCAATAGATGCCTGAAAAAGCTTCATGCAGGTCCACTCAATGTGGACGGGACAGATTTGGAAATCAGACTTGCGGGGGTTGCCATCGCCTATGATTTTATTCGTACACCCGACGCCGGCTCGTTTGTTCAGACACTGACCAATGAACTTTCACAGATGGAAAGGCGGATCAAAAATCTGCAGTCTTTCTTCTAATGAAATTGCCGTAAAAAATAAATGGTGCAGAGACGTAAGCTTCCCCGCACACAAGCTCTTTTATTATTTGAATTCGGCTGCATTGATTTGGCCGGGAGGACGATTGCCTTTCGACTGCAGGATCTTTCAATGAATCTCAAACAAGAACAGATCAGATGGCTGCTGGAAAATGTTTCGGATGCGTCCGAGAAGTGGACGATTGCAGTTGAGCCGTTTCCTTTTACGGTTGGCCGTGATGACGACTGCAGCCTGGCACTGCAGTCCAAATGGATTTCGAGACATCACGCGCAAATCCAAACAAGCGGGGGACTGCTCTGGATTCGCGACCTTGGGAGCACCAATGGCACCTTTGTAAACCGCAAGTTGATTCAAGATTCAGAGCTGCTTGAACCGGGGGATATCATAAGCTTTGGCAGGTCTGATTTCTGCGTTAAGTGCATCAACTCAAGCTGGCCCACCAACGCCGAAGCTACAGCCAGCTTTGATTCTGAAGAATTGGCCCGCATGGCTTCACTTGAGCCCGTGTTGCGGAGATTGATTCGCGAACGGAATGTAATTCCGCATTTCCAGCCTATCCTGAAGTTTCCGGATATGGATGTAATCGGCTACGAAATCCTCGGTCGAATCGATGATGACGATTTACCCAATGACCCTGTTGAGCTTTTTGATGTTGCAGCGTACATGGGTTGCACAACCGACCTCAGCGTCCTTTTCCGGGAAAAGGGGGTGGATTTGGGAAGGATGCTGCCGGGATCTCCTCTCTTGTTCGCCAATACGGATCCCGTAGAACTGGACCGCCTGGATGTCCTCGTGGAGTCTTTGGAAAGAACCCATAAGATGGCTCCGTCAATTCGAGTCGTTCTCGAAATTAATGAAAAGGCGGTACCGCCCACAGATGAGATGAAGCGGTTCCGGGATAGACTGGTGGATCTGAACGTTGCGTTGGCATTCGACGATTTCGGCGTTGGGCAGACCCGCCTGGTCGAATTGGCAAAGACGCCCCCGGACTTTCTCAAGTTCGACATCTCCCTCATCCGTCGCATTCATCTCGCCCCGAAGCGGCTGCATCAGATGGTGCTCACCTTCGTGAAGGCCGCCCACGACCTGGGAATCAAAACCCTTGCCGAGGGCATCGAATGCCGCGGTGAAAGCGAAACGTGCGGGCAACTCGGCTTTGAATATGTTCAGGGCTATTTCTACGGTAGACCGTCACCGATAGGAGAATTCGCCCTCACCTGAAGCGGTGTATCCTCGAACGGTCTGTGAAAGAGGTCATGAAGGCCCTCCTGCCCGGGAAATCCGGAAAGCTCGAAAAAGCTCAATGCTTCTGAATCATTCCTATTGTGTTTGGTTCGAAGCGCAACTTGCTGTTTTTGCAGGCTGTACTGAATTTGGAGAGAGTGTAAGATGATCTTCCAGAAGCGCAAAGGCGCGATGCACTCCTACCGGAAGAGCAGATATCGTGCCGTATCCCGCGGCTGCCGATATTTCCCTGAGCGCCCTTTGCCCGAGAAGCGCAATTTCAGTCAGTTTTGCATGCCGCAATACTCCGACCTCACAATTCGAATCGAGCCCGCAGCCTTCGGACGTGTCGACTACGAAGTAAGCGCGACACACAACAGGCCGGAGGGTGTAGATATCGCAGCTACCGTCGTCGGCATTGAAGGGACACATGAGCTTTCGCCGATGATAAGCTCGGACTGCTTCAGCAAACAGTTGCGATTCCGATCCCGAATCCAGACGTATGTGATAGCTTGTGGCAAGCGCCTCCAACATTTCAACCTCAGGTCCCGCGGCCCTGCGCCACTGGGCCAATTTCTCTCGAAGACGGTTGAGCCTGTCTGTATTGGACCAGTCGAAGAGCCACTGAGCAATCGCGGCGGCTTCCGCGAAGGTCACTCTGATGAAAACCGTGCAGCACGTATTGCATCCGCGCCGGCAGGCGATCCGATGCTCACCGCTTCCGTTGACAAGTTGAACCACCTCTTTGGCGACGCGATCTACCATCTCGTAAACGGCCGTCGCCTCTAAATACATCGTGAAGAAGTTTTCCCGACACTGTTCGATGGTCATAACGCCTTCACTGCCGATCCAGGGTTTGCTGAGTGAATCATCCCCCTTTTAGCGGCAAGACGCGCCGGTTTGTGGCATCACGGTTCCGAATAATTTCATTTTGATCGGACACGCGCAGGGAGCTTATTGCATCATCTGATCGAAAGGGAGAGTGTTTTCCCGGATAAGGTAAGTATAGGAACTAACGGAAATAGAGCGCGAGAAAGATGCGAGAGGGTGCGACAGGCGGAGTGACACCCAGTCTCAGAATGAGTGTAAAACTAACCCATTGTTATTTTATTTTGCGTGCTTGTTGCTGTCAATAAAAAACTTCAAATTCTAGCTTATGAAGTTTCTCGTAGCAAGAAGCAAGAAGCGAGAGGCAAGAAGCAAGAAGCAGAAGCGGGGAGCGAGAATAAGAGCTGACGCGGAGATGGATGGATGCGGGGGAAGCGGAGAGGAAGAGAAAGATCGTTTTCTCAGGCGGTTGTCGATTCCGAATTTGATCTCAGCTTGCGCGCTATTTCTTCGTAGAAGTCGAGGGCTTCGGGGTTGATCAGGGCGTCCCTGTTGGTAACCGGCCTTCCGTTCAGTATATTGGCGACCGAACTCTCCACTTTTTTCATGTTGAAAGTATACGGGATGTCCTGTACCTCGATAATAAGGGCCGGCACATGTCGCGGAGAAGCCTGCTTTCGCAGGTCGCTCCTTATACGGGCCTCGAGTTCCACGGTAAGCTCAAATCCTGCCGCGGGCTTTACAAAAAGAACGATCCGCTGATCGCCTTCCCAGTCCTGGCCGACCGCCATGCTGTCGGCTATTCCCTCGATGTTTTCAACGACGTTGTAGATTTCCGCCGGACCTATGCGCACTCCGGATGGTTTCAATGTGAAATCGGAGCGTCCCAGGAAAGTTATCCCTCCGGAATCGCTGTGGAAATATATCCAGTCGCCATGCCGCCAGACTCCCGGATAGTGCTCGAAATATGCTTTTCTGTATTTTGAAAAATCCGAGTCGCTCCAGAAATAAAGCGGCATGGAAGGAACGGGGGCTTCACAGACCAGTTCTCCTTCCCTGTCCACGACATGATTTCCCGATTCGTCATAGGCCTTGACCTTCATGCCAAGACCCGGGCTCTGCAATTCTCCGGCGTATACCGGCTGGATAGGGCTTCCGAGAGCGAAGCATCCGTTGATGTCCGTGCCTCCGGAAATGGAATTGTAGTGCATGTCCTGCTTGATTTCCCTGTAAACCCATTCGAAGCCTTCGGTGGAGAGGGGAGAGCCGGTTTGTGACATGGCCCTCAGCGAGGATAGGTCAAAGGCCTCCCCGGGCTTCGCGCCAACACTCCGGAGATAATTCAGATAGCTGGCGCTGCACCCGAAAATGCTGATCTTCTCATCCCGGGTCAACTTCCACATGGCGCCCCAATCGGGGTGGTTGGGGTTGCCGTCGTACAGAACGATTGTCGCGCCGACGCCAAGAGCGCAAATAAGCCAATTCCACATCATCCAGCTTGGCGAAGTTATGTAGAAAATCCTATCCTCGCGTTTAAGGTCCGTATGTAGAATGAGCTCCTTCAACTGGTTCAAGAGAACACCGGGTCCCTGGACCATGCACTTGGGTTTCCCGGTCGTGCCCGAAGAAAACATTATGTAAACCGGATGGTTGAATGGAAGCTGTTCAAACCGCAGTTCGGGGACATCTTGCTCCATGATGTCGGGAAGGAGCACTGCCTTTGCGAGATTTCCGATTTCAGGCCGGTTTTCCACGAAGGGTACTACTATTATCTTTTCGAGCGATGGTATTTCGCCTGCTATTTTTTTCACGTTTGAAAGGACGTTTACCACTTTTCCCTTGTAGACCTGCGCGTCAACCGTGAACAGTACCTTGGGTCCAATCTGACCCAGGCGGTCGGCGACGGCCGCAGACCCCAATTCCGTCCCGCAGGACGACCAGACGGCCCCAATGCTGACGGCGGCCAGCATTGCGACCGCCGTTTCAATCAGGTTGGGCATGTATCCGGCAACCCGGTCCCCGGCTGCGATTCCCATAGCTCGAAGCGCTCCCGATAAACGTGCAACCTGGTCGAACAGTTCGGCATAGGTCATGGTTGCGGATCTGCCTCCCTCACTCCTGAAAACGAAGGCCGGGTGGTCGTCGAGAAACCTTAGAAGGTTTTCGGCAAAATTGAGTCTGGCGCCGGGAAACCAATCGGTCCCGGGGTATTTGGCGAGGTCCGTCACGACTTTATCGAATCTGCGGGAGGCTTTGATTTCAGTAAAGTCCCAAACCGAAGCCCAGAATTCGGGTATCCTGTCCACAGACCACCTGTACAGCTCGGCATACGAACCGACATCGAGGCAATAGGTCCTGTTCACGAAATTGATGAAGCGGGTGATATTGGCCTTGTCTACCCATTCTGCAGAAGGGACCCAGAGCGGCTTTCTCATCCTGTTACCTCTAGCTGTTCTCTTGAAGTGTGAATATCTGATCATGAGATACTTCGACGCGGCGCGGGCAGACTGCAATACTCTTAAAACATCGAGAAATTCGGATTCCCCATCTTTTTCAGTATAGATAGGCCAACGTTATTGTCAAATCAATTGAAGCCGAATTACAGACGCATTGAGCCCAACGGAATTGGTCGGTTTTGATTCGTGGGAAGAAGGCTCGGGAGACCTTGAGGGCAACGCGGTGGCACAGGCGTCCCTGTGGCCGAATATGTTAAATCAGGTCGTGGATTTCGCGGTACAGCCGCATTATAAGTTCTCGCGTCTCGGCCAGCACGGCATCGCAGTCCGGGTGAGTTCTCAAGGCGAGAAATACGAGGCTCTGCTCGTATATTGTCTCATGCAGTTTTCTGATCTCTTGTGTCTTGTCCACGGCCAGCATAAATCCCTCCTTGTGGGTGCTATTATAACCAGGTCCCGGCGGTTGGGCAAATTGGATTTGGCGAGATTTGAGGAAAGGCCGACCGATGTTTCGAATGAAAAAACTGCCCGGTTAATTAGGCACTTAAGCGGCAGGAGCTGTAACATCTTGAGATAAAAGCCAGTTTTGATTAATGGAATTTAAGTGGAATACTAGCTACATACCGATGCCTGAAAGGGTCGGCCCAAAACAGCCGAGACCCAAGTTCTTTATTTCATCGATTTTTGGAGGAAAGCGCCGAATCACACGTAGTTTCGTCCTGCGGTCGACATCATCGGATCGTCTCCACGGGATTGAATTCGGAGATGGCGCGCAGGATATCACTTACCACCTTGGGGGATTCCGACTTCCACTGCTCGGGCAAGAGCTTCTCCAAAACCTCGGTCGCGCGCTCGGAAGGCTGGCCGCTCATTATGCAGTAATATGCGGCCTTTATCGCCACGGAAGCGGCTGATTCCGGCTCCTTGCTCGAACCGTCGGCTTCCTGCATGGTCTGACGGAACAAACGGGAATAAAAACGGCTGAACTCCCCTATGCCGTCCGGCCGCCAGCGTTCGTCATCGAAAACCAGCAGTCGAGCCATTGCGGGGGAGCTGGCAAAGGAGAGCTGTATCCGCGAGTCTTCAGGCGCATAATAAGCGAATTGCCAGTCAAAGATCTTCAGCACCTTTCGGGACGAACCGTCCGCTTCGATGAAATTCACCTTCTCATCACCGTGAGCCAGGTCCGCCACGGCAAGCGAAGTCCTGCGCCCGCATTCGGTGGCGATAAAAAGCGAAGTGCAGCAATGGGCGCCACCCGAGAAACAATAGGCCAGAAGAGATTTACAGTTTGGAAGAGGCGCATTGCGAACGATTTTAGGCTCCGTTGTTTTAAAAGCGCACTCTCCCTCAAAAATCACTTCCTTATCATTTGAAAACTGAAGAAGATAATTGCCGTCCTCGGATTCCTCGTTTATGCACAGCTTGAGTTCACCCAACCTGAACTCTTTCACTCCTGCTCCGGAACAGCGCTTCTTATCCGATGCAAAAGAGCAAAAAGGGTTCACGACAATCATCATGAACAGGACGAAAACGGCTACCGTTTTATAGATCACCAGGGCCTCGAATATCGGTCTGCTGTATCACCTCGAACGCAATTTCCCATGACGCTCACATCACCCGCGGAGTATGAAAATGTTTTGTAATGCCCCTTTTACCTGCTATCCGGGCGCGAAGCGCAAGAAGTTACCATAAAGCGACAATTTCAAGGAAGCTTAGTTTAACCCAAGTTCATAGCCCCTTAACTCGAACGGATTAATGCCTCCTGTTGCCCGAGTATGTCAACTCGGAAAATAGCTCATTTTCCTATATAAGTATTTGAAGTCATATTGCAAACGGAAGCGAAGGGTCATGCGCGCGCGGGGCGTCCCGGTTTTTATATGGGAATCGAAAAAATACGTCAGATTTTTCGTGGCTTGAGTGTCGCTTCTCCAAGAAACGAGAATCGAATCCAATTGAAGGCGAGGTCCAGCAAAGCGGTGTCGCTGATTCCAATTTGTTCGATTTCGTTTCGCTCTACCTGGAATAGTTCAAGAAAGCGGCTCTGTAAAACCATTTTCCGGAACCTGTCCAAGTTGTACGCTGCGATAAAAAACATCTGCTGCTGCTTTTGCGGGAGCGGGTCATTCCTGAGTCTGGGATGTGTGATTATTGCCATCCACAGGTCATTTTGCCGGCGATATTCATCAAGCCCCTGGTCATTGAGCCATTCATCGATTTGCCAGCGCCTGTCCTCTTCGAACCCCAGGCAATGGTCTTCGCGCAGGACGAAATAGTTCTCCAGCACCGAGCCGTGTATCCGGTGCAGCCGCGAAGCCATGGCAATGGGATAGATGCGGCAGGCCGATGGCCTGTCCTCGTAGACAAGACAGCCTTGAGGAGAGACGAAAGGGCAGGTCCTGCGCCCGTTTGGGCTCATCCGGAGATAAACCAGGGGGAGCGGGCGGTTTTCATCGAAGCCGCAGTCCGTATGGCGGTCCAGGAACTCATCCGAAGACAGACCGAGCCGGCCCTTGAGCCTCACGACATCGTAGGGAGTAAGCTGCAGATTCAAATCGCGGCAGCACTCGGTAAAGCAGGGCACGCCAGGATGACAGGCAAATCGAAACCCTCCGTTCTCGACGGGTTCGATCTTTCCCTTGATACTATCCGGCGCTGTTTGCCTTATTTCCATTTTTCAACCGTTCTTTCCCTCGTCGAATCAAAGGATCTGGTAGAGCTCATCCATTTGTGCGCGAATATACCGGAAGGCCAGTTTCAACAGCTCCTCCGAATCTTGCCCGGCCGCTGAGAGCATTTTTTCGTCTACGTCATGGAACTTCGAAAACCGGCCATCTTTGATCAATTCGGCAAATCGGTCCAGATCGTATGCGATATACAGCAGCCTGCCGAGGCCCTCGTTCATTGGGCCGCCGGGTTTGAAACGCGCCGGAACCACTGACTGATATGCCCTGTCCATCTCCGCATATTGGAAGACTCCCTGTGCTTCCAGCCAGTCCCCGACGGTTCCCTTCGATGGTTCGAAAAGCCCTTTGCAGCGATCTTTGCCCGCGATAAGCCGGAACTGTTGATCAGTGGTTGAAAGATCCAGTGGAAACATCCGGCATGCCCACGGCCGGTTTTCATAAACCCGACAGCCGTCCCTGGCGACGAAAGGGCAGAAGAGGGTCCCCGGGTCCATAGCAAGCTGCACCACCGGTATATTCGTGGTTTTTGCAAGAAAGCTCCGGGTGTATTTCGACAAAAATTCGGAAGATCCTACCCCGAGAGTTTGCCTGAGCCGCAGGACGTCATAGGGGGTGAGATATATGTTTACGTCTTTGCAGCACTGTGTAAAGCAAGGCAGGGCATCATGGCAGGCAAAAGGAAAAGGGCTTGTCCCGACCAGACATTGTGTCGAATTATTTGATTGCATTCAGAGGTTCCTCTATTCCGCGAGCAATGATGCTTTGAAATTCCGGAATCCGGGATTTCCGGCAATGAGTTTTTCCACTTTCCCAAGGGCCGTTGCACCCGAGCAGGCGACAAATCTGCAGTCGCAAACCTTTTCGCATTTTTCGCAATGGTAGTTCTCATCGAGAGAGGACCCGCAGGAGCAGAAGGGCTCCAAAACGAGTTCCCCTTCCACGATGGAGGCGAGCAGGTAATCGATTGAACGTTTCTTCAAATCATCCAGGGTTATTGCCATCTGGTATTCCTCACATTTTCAAGCAGTATATTCAGGGTCCGTGTAGAACGCCGACCCTATCCGATAACTAAAAGGTGAGCTTCAAAACCGAATTTTACAACCCGTCTGCCAGCAACTCCGAAAGCTCCTTGATCTCCAGGGCGTCCTGTTTATTGAGGCTGTTGCAGGCGTCGGTTATCATGTTCACGCAATAGGGACAGGAAGTGGCGAGCACTTCGGCCCCCGCATCGATGGCCTCCATGACCCTCAGTTCGCCGAAACGTTCGCCCATGGGGACTTCGGCCCAGATGCGTCCGCCTCCCCCCGCGCAGCAAAGGCTGGATTCTCGCGATCGCCGCAGTTCCTTTATTTCCACCCCGGGAATTGAGGCCAGCAGCTCCCTCGGCGCATCGTAGACGCCGCTGTGCCTTCCAAGATAGCAGGGGTCGTGGAAAGCGGTCTTCTTGCCCGATTTTGCGCTGAGATCGAGCTTACCCTCCGCGGCCAATTTAGCCAGGATCTCGGTATAGTGGTAGACTTCCCACTCGGCGCCAAGTTCCGAGTAATCGTTTTTGAAGCTCCACAGGCAATGCGGAGACGTTGTAATGATCTTGTTTACTCCGTTCGAGGCGAAAAGCTCCATGTTTGCCGCCGCGAGCTTCTGGAAAAGCTCTTCGTCTCCGATCTTGCGCATGCTTTCACCGCAGCAGTTTTCTTCCACGCCTATGGTGCCAAAGCTGACGCCGCCGCGGTGCAGAAGCTGCGCTATGCTCCGGGCAATTTTCGTGCTGCGCGGATCGTAGCATGAATGGCAACAGACGAAGAGGAAGTATTCGGTTTCAGGTCCGAACTTTGGAATTTCGAGACCCTGCTGCCATTGAGTTCTTTTCTCGCGGGGCCCCGACCATGGATTTCCGTTCGCATGGCAGCTTCCCAGAATCGGGCGCAGTCCGGCCGGCGGCATCCCGCCGCCTATGATGCTCGCCCTCATGGCCCGTACGTTATCAATAATTTTTACTCCACGAGGGCAGTTATCCTGGCACATTCCGCAGGTCGAGCAGGCGAACAGTATGTTTTCCTCTTCGAAACCTTCGATCCCCATCTGACCGAGCCGCTGCATATGTCGAACGTTAAACTCTTCGCTCGTCAGTCCGGGCATGAGCCTCCAGGGGCAAAGATTGGTGCACAGACCGCACTGCATGCACCAGTTTATCGTCTCGGCCCCCATCTCAATCACATAATCTCTCATCTCCAGCAGGACGTTTTTCGGTTCCATCGTCGAGTGCTCCTCTTATGACAGACTTAATAAGAGCCTACTAATCCGCATGAGCGCGTAGCGGGAAGGCCGACCGCGTGGCGTGCCCATTGTGCGTGATGGGCGTCCGCGGGAGGCCTTGCAGCCTGGTTACAGGCGCCGATCAATACCCCTTATAGGGATTGGGTCCGAGGGTCTGCAGTTTTTCGGCGAAGCCGTCCAGGATCTCCGGAATACGGTTGTAATCGGTGATCGCGACCTGCTCAAGCCTTACGCGGTCGGATTCCAAAACCAGCCTGTTCAGGGTTTCCTGAATTTTGGTCATACGGATGTTCGCCAGTTCGCTCCCTTTTATAAAATGGCACTGGTAATCGTCTCCATGCCGGCACCCCAGCAGCATGATTCCGTCGATTCCCTTGGAGAGCGCGTCGGCTATCCAGATGAGATTCATGGAACCCAGGCAGCGCACGGCGACGAACCTGACCCATGGATTATACGAAAGCCGCGCAATTCCCGTCATGTCGAGGGCGGGATAAGCATCGTTTTCGCACGCCAGGACAAGGATTCTCGGTTTTTCATCGTACTCGTCGGGTACACTTATGCTCTTGATTATGTTTCCGATCATGCCGACGGAATAATTCTTGAACGATACAATTCTTTCCGGACAGGCCCCCATACAGATCCCGCATCTGCGGCAGCGGGTCGGGTTGGGCAGTGGATTGGCTTTTTCGTCTTCGTTTATGGCCCCGAATGGACATTCCTCGGTGCAGCGTTTGCACTGAGTACAGCGCTGCATGAAAAATTCCGGATAACTTTGGTCTCCGGCCCTGGGATGGACGGCCTTGCCCCTGGAAATCATTTCAACGCACTGAATTGCCTTCAGGGCCGCACCCATCGCGTCGTTTATCGAGCGCTCATAATCCATGGGCGCGCGAACCGAGCCCGCGGGGTAGATGCCCGTGCGCCGCGATTCATAAGGAAAGCAGATGAAGTGTGAATCGGGAAACCCGTATTCGATTGTGGGCAGCTCCGGTCCCTGCCGGTAGTTGAGATTGAGCAGGTTTGAAACGAGAATGGTGTCTGCCGGCACAGACGATTGCTCTTCTGCGCCCTCCTGGGTGGTTTGAGCCTTGAAGGGCTCGCCAACGGCGCTGGTCGGCACCATGCCGGTCGCCAGCACGACCAGGTCCACGCTTTCGGACATGACGGGGGAGCGGGTGAGAACGTCGTCCGACGTTATCACCAGGCCGCCCGAGCCGTCGTCTTCGACGGCCGTGACATCCCCGCGGACGAAAACCACGCCGTCTTTCTGGAGTTGCTTGTAGAGCAGTTCGTAACTTCCGGTCGAACGCATGTCTTTATAAAAAATATAGACCTGCGTCTGCGGGTCTGCTTCCTTGAAGTATTTGGCCTGCTTCAAAGACTCGACGCAACACGCGGACGAACAGTAGGGCAAATGGTTCGGGTCGCGTGAGCCCGCGCAAAGAATAAAGGCGACGGATTTGACGGGCTGAGCGTTCGAGGGTTTTTTCACCTCCGCGCTCTTGAACATGAGTTCGAGGTCCCCGGAGGTGATAATATCCGCGGACGACCCGTAGGAAAGGTGTTCCAACTTCGTTGCGTCGTAAGGCGCAGAGCCGGTTGCCAGGACTATTGACCCGACCCGCTCGGACCTGGTCGCCCCGTTTTGCCCGATTTGCACATCGAACATGCACGGGGCGCCGGTAATCGAAGCCACGGCCGCGCCGGCATAAACGGTTACGCCCGGTTGGGCTGCAAGCGAGGCCGTCATCTCGTCCAGGTTGAAATCCTGGAGATTTTCGTAGGGGGGTTGAGATGGAGGCAGCCGGTGTGCGACGTTGAGATATCCGCCGAGTTTTTCTTCCTTTTCCACCAGGACGACTTCATATCCGGCGCTCGCCGCTTCCTTCGCCGCAGTCATTCCCGTGAGCCCGCCTCCAACGACCAGGATCTTCTTGCTGGGGTTTTCCGCCGCAAATGGTTCCGGCGGCTCCGATTCCCTCACCCTGACAATACCCATTCTAAGAGCGTCCCGGCCCATCATGAGGGTATCTTCGTCACCGGAAGGCTGGGTCCATGCGACCTGCTCGCGAAGGTTCACTCTCTCGACTATCTTATCAGGCGGGAAAGCGAACGTATCGGTCATTACCCGCTGAGAACAGGCAGCAACCACGACGCCGTTTATGCCTTCCCCGTCCATATCCGCCCTTATGAGCGAGAGGCCTTCGGGTCCGCACAAAAAAGGGTCCCGGCGGCAGGCAGCGACGTTGTATTCCGCGGCCGTTTCGGACAGGGCGTCCAGGTCCATGCTCCTGCCGATGCCACAGCCGGAACAAATATATACGCCGATTTTCTTTTCCATCCCCTACCTCCTGCAAGCCTGGATAGCTCGAAGAACGGCGGCAGTTGCGTCCTGAACGCTCGACGCCACATCGGCCGGCCTTTTTACACACCCGGCGCCGATTATTCCCGGCGCGGCCCCGTTTGACAAAACGAAGCCATATTCGTCATATGCGGCTTGGGCCGGAATCTTGTCTTGGGCGGTGCCCGGAACCATGCCCGCGGCCAGAACGACGAGGTCGAATTCATCCTTGAGTATTTTCCCGGTCGTCTGGTCCTCACACTGCACGCAGACCATTCCTGTTTCCGAGTTTTCGGTAATTTCTCCGGGTTTGCCCTTTACCAGGCGGACTCGTTCGTCTTTTCCGACCCTGTCAAAGAAGCTTTCGTATCTTCCCAAGGCGCGGATATCTATGTAGAAAATCGATACGCTGGCATCCTCGTCCTGTTCGAGCAGGTACGTTGCCTGCTTGAGTGATGCGAGGCAGCACACACCGGAACAATAGGCGAGGTTGTTTTCGTCCCTCGATCCGGCGCATTGAACAAAGGCTATCTTCTTTACGGGCTTTCCATCGGAGGGTCTCGATATGATGCCCCCGGTGGGACCGTTCGCGGATGCAAGCCGTTCCAGCACCACGTTCGTTACTACATTCCGGTGTTTGCCCGCCCCGTAGTAGGAGATCGCGGACGTGTCGAAAGGCCTCCATCCGGTTGCCCATATAATCGCCCCGGCTTTGACCTCCTCGGTGTACGGCGCCATATCCGGTTCCACGGCCCCATATTCGCAAGCCTCTTTTACGGCTTGCGCCTCGGGTGTGCCGATTATCTCGGGGGCAATCACAAAGCGCATCGGGTAGGCGAATTCATGCGGAAGGTAGGCCGCTTTCACCACGCTTAGACCGTAGTCGAACGGGTTGGGGATTTCAGTTTGGGCTGCGTCCGAACATTTTGCGCAGCCTGTGCACTTTTCGTTCACATACCTGGGATTGACCCGGATCGACACCGTAAAATCACCGGCTCCCCCCTGGATTTTTTCCACCTCCGACATGGTCATGACCCGAATGAGCGGATTGTTCCTGATGCGCCTGAAGTTTATTTCCAGTCCGCATTGAGGTGGACAAAGCTTCGGAAAGTACTTGTTCATGCGTGCGACCCGGCCGCCAAGATAGGGTTCCCGTTCGACCAAAATTACCGGGAAACCCGCTTCGGCAGCCTCAACCGCGGCGCTCAACCCGGCTATGCCGCCGCCGGCCACAAGAATCGCCGGGTTCTCATCTCTAATATCGGTCATATGAGTTCTCCATTTTGTCGGTTCGCTTCTCGACAAGGGCCGATTCTGGGAAATCACCTGATTCTGAATAAGCGGAAAACTGAAAAACTCCGGGGAAGAAGCTGTGAAATTGAGTCGGAAAAAACCGGATTTAGCTGTCCCGCGCTAGGTATTCTTTCGACTGCACTTACATGCGAAGTCTTATATACTAATACTGAAAACATTTAAAGTACCTGAAATGACTTTCCGGCAGAATTTTTTCCAGGCCGCCGGCGCACATACCATTTCGCCAAACCAAAAACCGCATGAAATCAATCCGTATTTGTAAAATTTGCGTTGAATGACACGGTCGGGCCCGGATTGCCCAAGCGTGGCGCAATGACTATACAACCTACATCTGTCGCCATCGGCCGGAGATTCGAGGGCGATGGCGGGGAATATATCCATATCCTTTCTTTACAAGGAGTGCCCTATGAACGAATTATCGTTTCAACATTATCTCCTGGGTCTCCTTGCCGTTGCGAACAATATTCCGGCGATTCCCTTTTTCCTGGAACTGTGCCAGGGACGTAGCTCCAGGGAAGAACATAAGCTGGCCTTAATCGCCACGATTAGCTCTTTCATTACCATGATTACAGCCATGATCGCAGGCATGGGCGTTTTGGAGTTTTTCGACATCAGCATTCACGCGTTCCGGATCGCCGGTGGACTTATCCTCCTCAATACGGGCCTGCAGATGATGAACACGACCAAGCAAGTGATCGTGCAAAACGGCCCATCATCCTTTTCACAGGTGATTTCCCTCGCGATAATTCCTGTCTCGATCCCGCTCACGACCGGGGCCGGAACCATGTCCACGATCATTCTCTTCACCAACCGGATTCACCACTCGGACACCCTGGCTCTGAAGCTCCTCGGCGCCATCATCTGCATGACGCTGATCATCTATCTCTCGTTCCGCTATTCGACTGATATAACAAGGATCCTGGGCGAGACGGGCATGGATGTTCTCGCCAAGATCTTCGGCCTGATAACCCTGGCGCTTGGTATCCAGTTCATGCTCAGCGGCCTCCAGGGCGCTTTTCCGAAACTCGTCTGACTTCCAAAGAAAAGGAGACGGACTTTTCAGTGCATCTCCTTCTCTTGAATCAGGCAATAGAGATTTGGTTATTGTTCGCCCGTTGCAGCGCCGTGAAGCTTGATCTCAACCTTTTCTTCCAGACCTGCATAGTATTCACGAAGAATGTCAAGTACTTCATCCCGGCCGAAATGATCCGGAATCGGAGCTCCTTCGGAAAGACCTTTCCGCAGCGCGGTACCGCTCAAAAGAACGCGGTCCGCCTTGCCGTGGGGGCAGGTCCTGAGGGATGCCATGCCGTCGCATTTATGGCAATAGAAGGTCCAGTCGATTTTGAGCGGCGTGCACAGAAGTGCTTTTCCACCCGCCGGTTTGGGGATCTTGTCAAAAATGGTCTGGGCTTCGAACATGCCGTAGAAATCGCCCACGCCGGCATGGTCGCGGCCGATGATCATGCGGGAGCACCCATAGTTCTGGCGGAAGGTGGCATGAAGAAGGGCTTCACGGGGACCGGCATAGCGCATATCCAACGGATACCCGCCCTGAAGAACCTTGTCTTCCACGAAGTAATTCTTAACCAAAACATCAATACATTTTACGCGGACGTCGGCGGGAATATCGCCGGGTTTCAGGTTGCCGACCAGGGAGTGAATGAAAACGCCGTCGCAGACTTCGACAGCGATCTTGCACAGATATTCGTGAGAACGGTGCATGGGGTTGCGAAGCTGAAGAGCAGCTATTTCTTTCCAGCCTCTTTCATCAAAAATCTTTCTCGATTCAGCAGGTCTCATGTAAACGCCGGCATACTTAGTGGGATATTCAGCCTCGCTGAGCACCTTGACCGGACCGGCCAGATTCACAGCCTTCTGCTCCATCACCATCTGAACGCCGGGATGATCATCTTTGGCGATCTTCCAAAACTCTTCAGCAGTCTTGGTGCCTTCTCCCATATAGACTTTTTCACATTCAAACTTCTTGTCGGCCTCGGTCATTTCAAACTTCTCGGTGACCTTCATTGTGGCCATGAACTCTTTGCGCTCCGGATCAAAAAGAGCGATTTCTTCACCGATTGCGATTGCGGCGGCCTCTTCCTTGGATGCGGAAAGGGTTACCGGAATGGGCCAAAACGTACCGTCTGCCAAAAGATAATTTTCGCAAACACTCTTCCAGTCGGCCTTGGTCATGAAACCTGTTAGCGGGCTGAATCCGCCGATGCCCATCATGATCAGGTCGCCTTTTTCACGGGGGCTGATGTCGATTCTTTTAAGACCTTGTGCTTTTTTCAGTTCAGCCGTCCGTTGCGCGCCTTCGAGCAAACAGCAGGTCAAGCCTTTTCCGCCATGAGGGGGGATCAATTCTGACATATGTTTCTTTCTCCTTATTAAAGAACATCGTTAAGGCTTTTAACAAAAAAACCTCCCGGCCCGAAACCGGCGCCAGGAGGTTGTGCAAGTTCACATATCAATCTTAAACCGGAAGATTCTGGACGGGGACTTTCTTCATAGTCCACTGATCGGTCTTCGGATCATATACCGAGTTGACGAATACCTTCCAGTTCACCTCATCCATGTCCGGAAAGTCGGCGCGGAAGTAATATCCCGGCCAACGGCTTTCTTCGCGGAACAGAACATGCCGCAGATGGCTTTCAGCAATCCACATGCGGTGGGTGTTTTCCCAGGCGCGGAGAAGTTCGTGGAGGTCGGCCGCGGCCAGCTTTTCGGAGTCTTCCTTTAGCATGACGAGCAGTTCGAGGCCTCTTTCGAGAAGTGACTTGTTGGTGGTGAACTGCGCGGATACACCGCCAACGTATTCGTCCATGATCTTCTGGAGGCGGAACATGAACATCTTCGGCTTGATGAATGCCGGGTTGATGTCCGGGTCGCTCGAATACTTCACGCTGTTTTCGTAGAGATCCATAGGGGCAAGGATCTTCGTCTTCAGTGCCTCGACCGCTGCCATATCGACGTTGGGCATGGTGTTGTTGTCGAGGATGAAGGCAATGGCGCCCTTGGCGGCGATACGGCCTTCCGCATGAGAGCCGGAGGAGAACTTATGGCTCGACGCGCCCGCTCCGTCGCCCGCGGTGAACAGGCCCTTGACGGTGGTCATGTGGTTGTAAACACCGATGGGCTCCCACTGCTTCTTGTACTCGGCGGGCATTACATCTTCGGCGCCGCATACCCATGCGCCGGAGGCGCCGGAGTGCGAACCGATGAAGTAGGGCTCCGCGGCGGCTATTTCAGAGGCCTTCTCTTCGGGCTGGATGTTCATTCCCGCCCAAAGCAGCGACTGGCTGATCGTCATGTCGAGGAAGTCTTCCCACGCTTCGCTTTCGAGTTCTTTCATCTTCCTCTTGAAAGCCTTGGGATCGTCTTTGAACTGTGAGGCTATATTGGCGATGGCCTCTTCAGTTCTCATATAGATCGGGCCTTTGCCGGCCATCACGTCTTCCATCCCCAGCCAGTTGCGAAGGTTTGCCGGGATGGGCTTGGCCAGGCCGTAAGGGGCCCATTTGGGGAGCTCATTGGCGCGGGTTACCATGTATTCTTCGCCAAATGCATTGGTCGCACGAGACTTGAACAGCAGGAACCACGCTCCTACCGGTCCATAGCCGTCTTTAAACCGTACAGGGATGAAACGCACTTCCTGGCAGGTCATCTCGGCGCCGGCCTTGATTGTGAAATAGGCAGTAGAACCTGCATTCCACGGTGGATACCAGGCGCGTCCGAGACCCTCGCCGACCGAACGTGGACGGAAAACGTGAACGGCGCCGCCCATGCAGGCGACCGTAGCCTTGGCCTTGAATACGTAGAACTTGTTTTCGCGCACGCTGAAACCGACGGCGCCGGCAACCCGGTCCCCGTCCATCAGGGGCTCGACAACGAAAACGCGCTCCAAAAGCTGTCCCTGGTCGCCCATCGTAGCAAGCGCGGTTTTCGCTGCTTCGGCAACGATGACCTTGTAGGATTCACCGTTGATCATGATCTGCCAGCGGCCTTCATGAACGTATTTGCCGTTGGCGTCTTTCCAGATCGGCAGACCCCATTTCTCGAAAAGATGCACAGAAGAGTCAACATGTCTGGCAATGTCGTAGACCAAGTCTTCACGGGAGATGCCCATGAGGTCCTGGCGGACGTACTTGACGTAATCTTCAAGGGTGTTGTCACCCGCGGCCCAGCCAACGTACTGGTTTATGGCGGAAAGACCCATCGCAACGGCGCCGGAACGATCCATGGCGGCCTTGTCAACAACCGTAACCTTCAGACCGTTTTTCTTCGCCCAGTATGCGGCTTCGAAAGTTGCGCCGCAAGCCGACATTCCGCCTCCGATTATGAGAAGATCGGTTTCGACCACTACAGTTTCAAAATTTGGCATATCGTGAACCTCCTTCAGTAAGCGATTATTTCTTCAGCGTGGGCATGGCCGCCGCACCCGAAGAGGCGGGCTCTGTGCACAACACGTTAGACTTGATATCGTCCGATCCGGTCTCGAAGCCGCCCATCGGTTCAATCTTGCCTTCAGGCGTGGTCCGAATGGGGAACTTGAAACGCTTCAGGGTGCCGTTACGGAACTTTACGGTCCACATGATGTCCTCGGAACCTCGGAGGGGGACAACCGAGGCTCCCATCGGGACGAAATCGGCATAGGCCCGCACGTCCATCGCTTGCTGAGGGCAGATCTTTACGCAGTTGTAGCATTCCCAACACATCTCGGGGGCCCGGTTGAAAGCCTTCATCTTCTCTTTGTCGAGGACCATCAGATCGTTGGGGCAAATGTACATGCAGGCTGTCTTATCCTGTCCTTTGCAGCCATCGCACTTCTCAAGGATCACAAAACTTGGCATAATTTACCTCCTAAAGGTTAGTCAAAAAAACTCCATGCCACAAACCCCGTTATAACCAAAGGATTCCCACACCTCCTTCCACAGTGTCTGCCCGTGGGGGTTGGGCAAATACACTTTACAATCTATTCACCGTTTCCGAACCGATCGTTGAACTTGCTCGGCGATTTGCATTGCCAGGTTGTCTGAAAGAGGGATATTACCCGACCTCATTGCGGCTGGTCGTCGTACCCGCCGGCCTTGCCCGCGCCTCGTCGCCGAGCAACGCCCCTACGGCCGTTTATGTCTTCTTCTCCGGTCCGGATACTCATTCGAAGAACCTCCAGGCGGGCAAGGATTGTGCAAATTGTTGTCGGGCGCACCATAAACAAAAATGCACAACCCTGTCAACATAAATTTCCCTCGTTTGCCGGCGGCAGGTTTGAAGCATATTACTCCGGGCTAGAACGCAACGGATAGGGCGCGAAAAAGAGGATTGTCAGATTCAATTTAACCTTGTCGCCAGTATCGCTTTTAGTAACATCTCTCGGCCTCCGTTGCAAGTGCCCCCGGGTCTCATTTTTTATTTCGCGGTAAAATGGAATTTACAATTGGCCCTGTTTTTGAGAAATAAATGCACAGTGCATGCATTCGAGGCTGCACGTCAGCATCTGGATCTGTTAAAAAGAAAAACTCTCCCCCGATGTGAAAACGGCAAGGATGACGGGGGTCGGATTATCTTATCATGACCCGGGCGGCAAATTTTGCGGGGCCGTGAAGTGAATCCCCGGCAAGGCAGCGCGGGCCGGGAAAGTGAGGAAGATTCTTTCTCATGAGACAATTCTGGGAATCGGCAACAAACCGCAGGATCGCTGTCCTGGTGGTCCTTTCTATTTTGCTCACCGGCTTTGGCACCGCCGGATACATGGTTTTCCAGAAATACACGTTTATCGAAGCTCTCTATATGACGATCATTACGCTTTCGACCGTGGGTTTCACCGAAGTTCATCCGCTCGACAACAATGGTCGTATTTTCACAATGATCCTGATTCTGATGGGCGTCAGCTTCGTTGCTTTTTCGCTGGCCTATTTCAGCCAAATTTTGCTGGACGGAAACCTTCTGGCATCATACCGGAGGCGTAGATTGAAAAAGAAGCTCGATCAACTTGAAAATCACTACATAATTTGCGGCTATGGCGAGATGGGGGAGATAATCGTCGGGGAACTGCGCAAACAGGGGATCATGGTTGCGATCATCGAGTCCGATGAACAGGTTGTTGCCCGACTGAGAGAAAAGGATATCCCGCACTTTGCGGGGGACGCGACGGACGAAGACAATCTTATCGCCGTGGGGATTCGCCGCGCCAAGGGTCTGGTATCCGTCGTCAGCAAGGATGCGGAAAACGTTTTCATTGTCCTTACCGCGCGTGATTTGAATAAGGACCTGCTTATACTCGCGCGGGCCAGTTCTCCGGGAACCGACAAAAGGCTTCTCAAGGCCGGCGCCGACCGGGTTGTCTCGCCCTACGCCATCGGGGCGGTCCGGTTAGCGCACAATATATTGAGGCCCACCGTCACGGATTTTCTGGAGCTTGCCTTGTCAGCGGAAGGAATGGAACTTAGCATGGAGGAGGTCCGAATACCTGAAGATTCAAAACTGGCCGGTATGGAACTGATGGCCTCCGGAGTTCGAAGCAATTACGATTTGATCGTCATGGCGATAAAACGCTCCGATGGGAAAATGATATTCAATCCGGCCCCCCAGGAGATCCTGAAGGCCGGCGACACTCTGGTGGCGATCGGCGCGGTTGAAAACCTTTCGCGTTTCGGGCGGGACCTCTTTGGCTGTGATTATCCGACCCTGAGTGAATGCAGAAGATAAGATAGCTAATTTATTTGACAAAACACGGCCTATACGCCAATATGCTTATGGCGCAAGTCCTGGTTTCTGCCCGGAAGTGATTCCCGCTATACCCTCTAGTTCCGATCTCGAATTAAGCCGGATGTATTGTGCTTTTGCGTCTCCCTTATTTCAATTTGATGGAGCTTTCTTATGGAACAAGCTGTCATTGTCAGTGCCGTCCGGACTGCCGTAGGAAGTTTCGGAAAATCGTTGGATCCGGTCCCTGCAGTCGACCTGGGTGTTATTGCGCTGAAAGAGGCTATGCGGCGCATAGGGCTCGATGGGGCGCAGGTCGATGAGGTGATTCTCGGAAATGTGCTACAGGCTGGATTGGGGCAGAACCCGGCCCGGCAGGTCGCCTTGAATTCCGGATTGCCGAGGGAAGTCCCCGCTTTCACGGTGAACAAGGTTTGCGCCTCGGGTCTCAAGTCGGTGTGCCTGGCCGCCCAGGCAATTGCGGTGGGGGATGCGCAAATAGTGATCGCGGGCGGAATCGAAAACATGAGCCGCGTTCCTTACGCGCTGGACGGGGCCCGCTGGGGCCAGCGCATGGGGGACGGCAAACTGATCGACCTGATGATTTATGACGGTCTCCAGGATGTGTTCAATCAGTATCATATGGGCATCACGGCCGAAAACGTGGCCGAAAAGTTCGGCGTGAGCAGGCGGGACCAGGACGAACTGTCGGCGGCAAGCCAGCAGAAGGCTGAAGCGGCCATTAAGAGCGGCCGGTTCAAAGATGAAATCGTTGCGGTAAAAATCCCACAGAAAAGAGGCGCCGAGATAGTCTTCGATACGGACGAACACCCGAGATTCGGGACGACCCTGGAGGCCCTGTCGAAGCTCAAACCCGCGTTCAAGCCCGATGGTACCGTCACGGCCGGCAATGCTTCCGGAATAAATGACGGGGCCGCAATCATAATTGTCATGTCGGAGAGGAAGGCAATCGAGCTCGGCGTTGAAGCGATGGCCTGCATCCGGGGCTACGCTTCCAGCGGCGTGGACCCTGCGATCATGGGCATAGGGCCGGTAAGGGCGAGCCGAAAGGCTCTTGAAAAGGCTGGATGGGATGCAGGCGACCTCGACCTTATCGAGGCGAACGAAGCCTTCGCCGCTCAGGCCGTTGCGGTAAATCGGGAGATGGGATGGGACCTTTCCAGGGTTAATGTAAATGGGGGTGCGATTGCACTTGGGCACCCGATCGGTGCCTCGGGGGCCAGGATACTTACGACCCTTCTTCATGAAATGAAGAAGCGCGGCGCCGGGAAAGGTTTGGCGACCCTTTGTATTGGAGGAGGGCAGGGGACCGCCCTTGCCGTCGAAAGACCCTGAAGAGTACTTAAACAGCCGGGAGAAACCAATGAGCTACGAAAACATTCTTTTTGAAGTTAGCGATGGAATCGGTGTCCTGACGTTTAACAGACCGAAAGCCCTGAACGCCTTGAATCCTGCGACCCTGGACGAAGTTGCGGGTGTATTGCAGCTTGCGGCCCGGGATGATTCGATTCGCGTTCTGGTGCTTACCGGCGCCGGAGAAAAAGCTTTCGTGGCAGGCGCCGATATAAACGAGTTTAGCAGCATGAATCCTTTGAGCGCGCGGCTTTTTGCGGAAAAAGGCCAGGGGATTTTCTTCGAAATCGAACGCCTTCCCAAGCCCGTTATCGCCTGCGTGAACGGTTTCGCGCTAGGGGGCGGTTGTGAGATCGCAATGTCGTGCGACTTCATCTATGCTTCCGATAAAGCGAGATTCGGTCAGCCTGAAGTAAATCTCGGGCTGATCCCGGGGTTTGGCGGAACTCAGAGGCTTTCGCGTCTGGTGGGCCGAGCCAAGGCAAAAGAACTCTGCATGACCGGCGAGATGATCGATGCCCGGCAGGCGAAGGACCTCGGGCTTGTCGCAAAGGTTTTCGAGGCGGAGCAGCTTTTGGAAGAAACCATGAAGACGGCTCGCTCGCTTGCCTCTAAATCGGCGGCAATCCTGAGATCGTTAAAAAAGGTCATAGACAGCGGCGCCGATATCGACCTGAAAAACGGTTGCGCTTTGGAGGCCGAAGCATTTGGCGTCTGCTTCGGAAGCCTGGACATGCGGGAAGGTGTTGCCGCATTTCTGGAAAAACGCAAGCCCGAGTTCAAGGGCAGCCTGAGTAAATAAAACCACATTTTCATGTTTGAACGGAAGGTGAACACATGAATTTCGAACTGACGGACGAGCAAAAAATGATTCAGGAAATGGCCCGGAAATTTGCCGAGCGGGAAATAAAACCTGTCGCCGCGGAATTGGACCGCACGCACGCTCATCCGGCGGACATATGCGCCAAGATGGGCGAACTCGGCCTGATGGGCGTAACGGTTCCCGAGGAATATGGCGGGGCTGGAATGGATTATATCAGCTATGCTCTGGCGATGATCGAAATATCGAAGGCATGCGCCTCGTGCGGCGTCATCATGAGCGTGTGCAACAGTCTTTACAATTTCCCGGTATATACGTACGGCACCGAGGAGCAGAAGCAGAAGTATCTGAGGCCCGTTGCCGGCGGCGAGGTCATCGGGTGCTACGGCCTTACCGAAGCCGGCGCGGGCTCCGACCCGGCGAGAATGTTGACCATGGCGGTTAAAGATGGCGATGGATGGGTGATAAACGGCTCCAAGAGGTTCATTACGAACGGGAACGTGGCAAGATATTGCGTTTTGGCCGCCATCACGGACAGGTCCGCGGGCTACAAAGGCATCAGTACTTTCATCGTGGACTTCGAAAACACGCCTGGTTTTCGAGTGGGCAAGGTCGAAGAAAAGCTCGGCATAAACGCTTCGGGGACGGCGGAACTGGTCTTCGAGGATGCCCGCCTCCCTGCTGACAGCCTGCTTGGCAAACCCGGCGAAGGGTTCAAACAGATGCTCACCACGCTCGATGGCGGGCGCATCGGCATAGCGTCACAGGCGCTTGGCATCGGCAGGGCCGCTCTGGAAAACTCGATCGAGTACAGCAAAACCCGCGAACAGTTCAATCAGCCGATCTCAAGCTTCCAGGCCATCCAGTGGAAGCTGGCCGACATGGCCACGCAGTTGGACGCGTCGGAGCTGCTGATTCTGCGCGCCGCATGGCTCGAAGACAATCACAAGCCTTATGAAAAAGAATCCGCGATGGCGAAGCTCTTCGCCTCGGATACGGCGATGTGGGCCACGGTCGAAGGCGTGCAGGTGCTCGGGGGCTACGGATATTGCAAAGAATACCCGATGGAAAGATTTATGCGCGACGCTAAAATCACCCAGATCTACGAAGGCACTAACGAAATAATGCGTCTCGTGATAGCGCGAAATCTTTTGAAGAACAGGTAGTAGCAGGGCAGGCAGCAGGCAGCGGAGAGCAGGAAGCAGGAAACAGGAAGCAGGAAACAGGAAGCAGGAAGTGGGAATTATTTCCGCCTCTCGCTTCCCGCTTCTCAATTCGATGACCGGTATCCGGGACGGAGGGGCCATGCGAGGAGAAATAGCATGATCGGGAAAACGATAGATGAAATCAGCCTTAACGAGACGGCCGAGTTTACAAAGACGATTTCCGAATCAGACGTCTATCTTTTCGCGGGTTTGACCGGTGATCTCAACCCTGCGCATATCAATGAAGAGTACGCGAAGGAAACTTTTTTCAAAACCAGGATCGCCCACGGCATGCTGGCGGCCGGTATGATTTCCGCCGTTTTGGGGATGCGCCTGCCGGGTCCGGGCTCCGTGTATCTCAGGCAGGAACTTAATTTCCTGGCTCCTATCAGGATCGGCGACACCGTCACGGCGCGTGTCGAAGTCGTCGAGATTATGATGGAAAAAAAACAGGTGCGGTTGAAGACCACCTGTTCGAAGCAGGACGGAACGGTGGTTTTGGACGGCGAGGCCATTGTCAGCGCGCCCCGTCCCAAAAAAGCCGCGGTGGCGATATGACTTTCACCGTTAACCCTTAACTCCGGGTGAGGAGTATTCATGCCTTGGTATCGAGTGGTCATAGAAAAAGACAAACCGGCGGCGGATGCGGAAGGCGAAGCTCTTATGAACAGGTTTGGGCCGGCATACCGGAGTGCGGGATTGCCGGAAGGCGCAAAGGTGTTTCGATGTGAAATCCCTGCAGGCGGGTATATTTTCTATTTTAATCCCGCCGCCTCTCTTGCCGCCATGGAGATCTTCCCCTTATTCGAGGCAAACGAATGTTCGGAAATACCCGATCTCGAAGGGTGCCGGAAGGTGCGATTTTGATTCGGCCCTGAGCCCCGCGGCAGCGAAAAGGCATTTGGGGGGCGGACTCCCGACAGTTTTCCGGCCCGATGCGGACGTGACACCCGTAGGTCAAAACCCGTACTTGTTGCTTCGTTCGACCCTCACAAGAAACCCGTCGGCAAAAGTAAGGACCTGCATAAAGTACGACTTCCCGAGGTTGTATGTCAATTTTTCCATGAGTCGCGGGCGGTAGGTGCCATAGCCATAATAGTAGTTAAACATGCCGTATCTGTGATCCCACCAGTATTCGGTAAGAACAGGGTCGCCGCAAGCGTCGATGACTGTTTCTTTATCCAGGCCGGGTCTGATCTCAAGCCCGGAGCAATCGAGCGCGGGCGAGGAGGTCGCCGTGAGGAGGAGAAGGGCGAAGAATAGCGAAAAAAGAAGGAATGCAGTCTTCATTGGCGAGCATCCTCGGTTTGGGTCTAGTCCCCCGAATAGCGCATCCCGGAAAGGCGGTTGTCGAGATATCGTCCCTATCCCGGGGTGCGTCAATAACTGGTTTATGTTTTCTCGAATCTGGCCTTTTGAGCCCTCAGCACCTTTTCAATCGACTCGGCTATTTGTTTCATGCCGTATGGTTTCATCACCGCTTCCACACCTGATTCCATTCCGCCGGCTCTTGGTTTTTCACTGAACCCCGTAAAAAAGATAATCGGCATATCCGGTCTCATCTGATGAACATTATTCGAGAGGTCCGTTCTTTTCAACTTCGGCATAGCACGTAATACGAGGTTGAAGTCATCGGGCCTGGAGGTTTCAATCACGCGCGGACTATTTGTCTCGGCGGTAACCTGTTTAGTTGTTCTAAATCGCTGTCCCCGTTTCGACTATCATTTGCTCGTCTGACTGCGTGCGCCTTCAGGGGCTTATCGGACAGTGTAAAGAATCTCCCGATAAAAATCAGGCCTTATTTGAACTCCAGAGTGAGTGAAGCAGGCAGCAAATACGTTCATTTGCCTCGGTGATATTACCGGTTCGGAGAGAGTAACTGAGTTCAACCCTGTTCAGGATTTTGCGAAGGTCGATGGGAGCCTTGATGCAGAAACAAAAAGAGTATGGGTTTCTGATAAGGTACGAAGGAAGAGTGATTTTCCCCATCTACGACCCCGCTGTGTGAGAGAAGTGTGCAAGCCGGGATCGATAGATAGGGCTGATCCGAAAATCGGGGTTTTAAACCTAATAAACACGGTGACGAAACTGGAGATAATGGGAATCTCTATGGAGATGAAAGGATATGCCTTGATCTCCTGGTAATCGGGCCTAAGCCATTGCAATTCCTAGACTTCATGACCAGTCGCACGTTCGATTTGTGTAACTACATTGTGTACAACTACTATGAGGTCGGCGGGTTTTCAAGAGCCATTTTCCGGCTTCTTCCCGCAATAGTTTTCTCTAATCTCCGGAGGGAGTTGCGTAAGCCACGGATTGGCTCTGATAAAGGCTTTAGGAGGTACTCTCGGAATGGCTACAAAAGACCTTAAAACGCATCCCCCAGAGCCCATAGTCGGCATGGATCGAGGCAAGAAATGCCAGCGGCAGGGCAACCAGGGGGTCGGCTGCCTTATAAGGCCCCAGAGATGCACGGATCATGCAAGAACTGATGGCGTACCCTGCCGCAAATCAGCCAAGATTGTCCTTCGCGAACTGGACAGTTTGTTGTAAATTGCCCAGTTATTGGCGAGCCTCAAACATTTTTGGCTGAGTGCCGGTTCATAGATAAAGTGAAGTATGCTATGCATCGTCCCATATAATGGATATAAACATGAGTAGCCGTGACTATTTCGTCGTTGGGTGTAAGGTGGTTGGCCTTTATTGTATTTTCCGAAGTATCGACTATTTTGTCCACGCCTTTGGGACCTTTTTCTACCCTGCTAATCTCTCTCCTGAAATGGCGTGGAGTCTGCTCGTAACTAAAACTGTACTAAGACTTATCCCCATTGTATACCTCTTATTGGGAGTGTATCTGGTTAAGAACGGTAGAGTCATCCACAACATGGCGTATCCTCCCAACCAAGATAATGGTGTAAATACTAACGATGCGGATGCTATATCACAACACGACGGTGATGCATTGTCCATCACTGCTAAAATCGTTCTGGCATTTCAATTCGCTGGGCTGTATCTGATTATTACAAATATTCCAGATGTTATAAAGACGTCTTCCTTTTATTTCACACAATCAAACACGTCACAAGTATATACTATGCCATCTCATGCCTGGTTTGAGAAAGTTACTTCCTATTCTCAATTCCTGCCTAGTCTTGGAGGCATGCTGCTAGGTATCTATCTTCTCAAAGCAAATAATGTATTTATTAGGCTGGCACTCAAAGAACCACTTAAGAAGAATCTAAACGACGAGTCAGAGTAGTCAAAAGACTGTACAATAGAGTGTAATTTGTCCATATCTGTAGTCGAATAAAGCTAGCTATTGGCGGTACGTATCCTTTAGCACATCGTGGCCCATCATGAGTGCCTTAGGGGTCTCCTCGTCCAGAGGGATTCCGGTTACCCTGTCGTGTTCATCACTGTCGAGTGTTTCCCGGAAGTAGTCCCGGAGCAAAGCCTGGATTTCAGCATCCTTCAGTTCTGGCATGTAAGCACCCTTCCTGATCTTCTCGAACACCTCTTGGGCAAATCCGACCATTCTTCTGGCTCTGCTCTTGGCTTCACCCAGAAAGCCAGTCCGCAAAGAGTAACGGATTTCACGGATACCGACAATAGGCCGGATGTCGGGCGGTACAGTTAAGCGGAAACAATAGGCCGAGTTCTGATGGACAAGGTAGGACGGCGAGTGATTTCTTGATCCCATTCCAGCCTCACCTTGTGTAGTGGGTTTGTGTACGACTGGAACGGAACCAAATAGGAAAGGAAAATCCTTAGATATTAAACACTTACTATGGAGATGAAGGGATTCGAACCCTCGGCCTCAGACTTGCGAAGCCTGCGCTCTCCCAACTGAGCTACATCCCCGGTGGATCGGAAAATACCCCCTTACGCATAAAGTGTCAAGGGCCTGCAGGATTGACAGGGTCAGCAGGATTGACGAGTTCCCGGCGCAAATACCGCACATTGAGAGCACTTCTCGCAAGCTGCAAACGGCAGAGCCGGCCGAGTGGCGGGGGAATCGAGGCGGGATTGGCTCAAAACAGCCTCTTCACCCAGACGAGGCTCAAGTTCAGATTGGTGTCATACTTGCAAAAACGCTCCATCCCGCATAGGTCGCGCGAGGTGCGCTTGAGGTCGAGAAGACGGTCGAAGTCCCTTTCTATAATTATGTTGCAGAAATCGATCGGAACCGAGCGCACAAGGCTGAGTTCTTCTTCGTTCCACAGGGTGCTTGCGATATCTCCCACCCCGCTTTCAAGCATATCGGTCCCGCAAACCTTGAAACAAGCCCCGCATGTACAGCGATGGATCGAGTCGAAGTCGGTGGGTATGGGATGGCCGTTTTCGCAGAAGGGACAGATTATGATATGGATTCCGCTCGTCCTTTTCGCGTGGGTCTTTGAAGCTATAGACCTGAACAGCCCTCTATTTTTGTAATCCATAATTTGCGCGCCTGCACCAAGTTGCGAATCTTCGCCGGGTTGAGGCCGTCGCGGTAAAATCGACGTTTGGCCTTGAATGTAAAACGGAACTCTGAGATAAAAACTTAACTCAACTTGCGCCTGCCGCAAGTCACCATTCATCCGGAAAGGAAAATGTTTTGGACGGCATTCATACATCCTCCGCCAAGGTGAAGTCAATCCTGAAAATAATCGACCAACTTTACCCCGACGCAAAGTGCTCTCTTGATTTCGACAATCCGCTCCAACTGATGGTGGCGACCATGCTTTCAGCCCAGTGCACCGATGAGCGGGTAAACAAGGTCACGCCCGCTCTTTTCAAAAAATACACTTCCGCGAGCCAATGGGCCGAGGCGCCTTTGAAGGAACTGGAGCAGGATATCAAATCTACTGGTTTCTATCATAACAAGGCCTTGGCCATCATTGAATCGAGCAAGATTATTGCCGCCGATTTCGGAGGGGAAGTGCCCTCGGACCTGGAGATACTGGTCAAGCTGCCCGGGATAGGCCGAAAAACGGCAAACGTAATATTGGGCAATGCTTTCGGCATTCCGGGAATCGTCGTCGATACCCATGTTGCGCGGGTGTCCGCAAGAGTCGGCCTGACGCGTGAAAAAGCCCCGGATAAAATCGAGCGCGACCTCATGGCCGTCATACCAAAACAGAGATGGATAAAATTTTCTCACCAGTTGATCCAGCACGGCAGAAGAATTTGCATTGCGAGAAAGCCGAAATGCTCAATCTGCCCACTGCGTCCCCACTGCGATTATGGGACGGATGAATCCACACCGAAGGCATAAATTCCGTTCGGATCGGCTTCAACCGTAAAAATCCTTCTCTTTGTGTCCCTCCGGTCCCGGTCCAACTACTCCGCTCGTCAGGCCCTTTTCGTGTCCGGATCACGAGGCCTCGGAACGGATGGAATCATATTCTGAGGCTCTCCCAGCATGAATTCGCCTTTTTCAATCCAGCTTTTGAGAATTTCCGCGATTTCCTTTGCGCGGACATAACTGGAAAGAGGGACCGCCGGGATCTCCCTGCCTTCGACTCTGATAGAGCCGGAGCGCAGTTGTGCGTAATTGACCTCGCAAATCGGGTCTTGCCGCGTAAAGCTGTAGTCCTTTACCTGGGTGACGATCTCTTCGTCGGAAACGGCCGTAAACAGCGCCATCTCCTCGTCCAGGATCGGTATTGGTATCCCGACCCCCATCACCAGGGAGCAGCCGTAGCCCTGTATGCTTGCCCCCCTGAGCCAACGCGGGCTCATTTCCTTCAAGTCGCCCATGAGCATTAGAGTTCCCGCGGGGCTGCGAGGCGTGCCGTTTGGGAGCCTTGGAGTCTCGGGCTTGTGTTGAGTGCCGTGCCTGATTATGAACCCCTGGGCGCCTCCCAGAAAGATGCGGGTGCCCAGGCCCAGCGTCCTGTAATAGGGATCGTTCAGAAGGGGGCTGAGTTGTCCGGCGCTGCAATAATTGGCGTTGCCAAGGTCGGGCTTCAGCATGCCCATATATGTGTAAATAGCTTTCTTCGAAACGTTCACGGCACAATTGTAGTTTTGGTACGCGTTTCGAGGATTGCACAACGTCGCGTAGGGAAGTTCCCGCAACGTAAAGAGTTTTTCGAAATAGCGGTTGGGGTAACAGTCGGTCCCGTAGGCTTCCGCGCGCAGGTGCACCGGCTTGCCGCTCACGAGGTCCTCGAGGACATGCCCGCCGCCATATTCGAAAGCGCCGGGGTAGATCTTATTGAGCGGATCGTCCGCTGTCGGTTCGGTTACGCCGATGTAAATGTCGACAGCGGCAAGTCCCGCGCAGGCTGGAACATTATTTATCCAGACCCTCGATGCCTTGGTGGGAGGACTGGTGTGACCGAAATTAATGAATGCGCCGGAAGAACACATGGGAGCAAAAGTGCCCGTGGTTACCACGTCCACCTGTTTTGCCGCCTTGGCGGCTCCATTCTTCCTGACTATCCCGATCATTTCCTCCGCTGTAACAACGACAGCTTGGCCCTTGCTTATCTTTTCGTTGATCTCCGCATAAGTCTTGACTGTTCCCATGCTCTGCGCCTGCTCCTGCCATCGAAAAAGTATAATCCCGGCGAACCGGGTCGGGGCATGATAACCCCGGGCCTCAGCGATTACAACCGGTCAGAAGAATCTTCATCGCAATCGTTGTCATCTTTTTCATAAAATGGGACATAAGCGGCAGGGACGCGTTCGTCGAAGCATGGGATAGCTTCTCGAAACTCGATCATTTCCCGCTCCTTGAGAGCGCCGCATATGGCCTGCTCGTCCGGTCCCGCCCCGACAATAACGCGGGCCAGAGGTGAGATTATAGCCGAAGAGCCGCCCCAGGTGTTTTGCCCCTCTGTGCCACACCCATTGCAACCTATCACGAATAGTTGATTTTCATTTGCGCGGGCGCGAAGCAGCAGGGACCAGTGCTCGATTCGTACCGACGGCCAGAGCGCCGACACGCAGATTATTTCCGCTCCGTCCAGGGCCATTCTTCTGCCAAGCTCGGGAAACCGCAGATCGTAGCAGATCATCATGCCGATCATTCCGATCGATGTCGAATAGACCCGGGCAGACGTCCCGGCTGCGAAATGTTTGTGCTCGTTATAGTGAGAAAATAGATGGACCTTATGATACGTTCCGACAATTTCGCCCGTGCTGTCAACGAGATAGCTGGTGTTGAATATTGACTGCCCGGCGGCCTCGGGAAGGCTGCCGACTATCACCATTTGCTTATCGCGCGCGATCTTGGATATCCGTTCCAGAATTGCAGGCGTTTTTTTCGCCATGTCCCTCAGGACCCGGTAGGGGAATGAGCAGGACCACATTTCGGGCAGGACCGCCAACCGGCAACCCGCCGCGGCAAGCTCCGAGAGCATGCGTTCGACAGTCTCATAGTTTCGCTGAACTGCGCCGCGTTCGACGGCGAATTGACAGCACCCTGCGATTATGTCCAGCATGATTGATCGCCTTTGCGAATTTTGCTCTTGAACTATTCACAATAAATGGTTTTCATTTAAACTTTCGCGGCCGTCCGTCCGAGGGGCCCTAATCAATTTACTGTGGAGGATATTATGTCGGATCGAAAAAATGAAATCGTCGAAGAGCAGAGCCCATCAGCGCCGGTGCGAAATCCGTATATCATGAATTTTTGCAGGGTGCTCGTAGAAAAAAAAGGAGAGCAACATCAACCCGAAGCTCTCAAAAAGCTCCTGGGCGATATGTACCAGCTCTTTGAAAGCATGTTGGGACACAACATGGTGGCTGCGCTGCCCGAAGAGGTGAAAAAGGAGTACCTTGGTATGGCGGAGGATTTACCGAACCTGAATTACGAAAAGATCGGTTCGGTTTTCGATAAAAACGTCGGTAATTACGAACAGATCATGAAGCATACGATGAAGCAGTTCGCCGAAATCTATCTCAGAAACAGGCAATTCAACCCGGAAGACTACCCCGTCTGAGCGCAAAACGACAATCGCGAAGCGCCGCCTCCAAACCCTCGGGGGCAGGCGGCCCCAACAGTTCAAGCCCGGGCTAAACAAGCGCCCCGCGGCTGCAATTTCAACCGGCGCGCTCTTGAGCGCGTGGCATATAGTCATAGAGGAGAAAGAAATGCAGGTAGATAAGACCATCTGTCCTCATTGCAATCGGAAGATGCGAAAGTGGAAAACCCCGCCTCTTTCCACCTGGAGTGCGGAATATTTTTACGTCTGCTTCAATGATGAATGTTCCTATTACGTGGAGGGCTGGGAGCACATGCAAAAATCGACCGAGGTAGCATGTTCGTACCGGCACAGGTACGATCCTGATTCCGGCATGTGCGGTCCGCTCCCCGTTTGGTCTCCGGAGGCCGGCAAAGACCAGATCATCGAATAAGGGCTTGTCCGCAAATAGGCCTTTTAGGGACCGCGCCGGATTTTGAGACCGATTTTGGTCGCGACGATTGAGCAAAACCGCAGGCGTAGCCGGCCTAGGTTGAGGATTTTGCGATTGAGGAGCGGCCGAAGCGATCCAAAAGCCGGATGCGGGCACAAAGGATTTATTTACGGACAAGCCCTTGGCAAACCTGACTGCATCGGAGGTTGGCGGGCCGGCAGCGGCTTATATTCTCGGGTGAATTATCGGTGATCCCTTTCATCGGGATCGCTCAAAGACAAGAATCAAGGAGCGACAGAATAATGAAGAAGGGTGAAGAAGATTGGATAGCCCACCGCCGATATTGTGCCACCTCTCCTTATTAAAACCATTCTCGATCGTTATCCACAATAAACCGCAGAACAGGAAAGCCAGAAACAAGGGCATCAAATGCCATGCCTTCCAACGGTCCCCTGTTATCTTTACTCGTCGTGCGCCGGAATAGTGGAAGAACGACTCGATCTGCTGGAAACTTAGAGGCGTTATATGACCCAGATCGACTTCATCATTGGAAATGGGGCGAGCAGCGTCGGGGGCAAACTGGAAAAAGTATCCCTTGCACAAAAAATGGAGTCTGGAAAAGCAGTTTTGAATGTTTGGAATTGAAACTATTACGTGGCCGCCCGACCTGCAGACACGGCACAGTTCGCTCACGGTAAATAAAGGGTTTATGAGATGCTCCAGGCCTTCAAGGCATATTACGGTGTCGAATTCGCCATCAGAAAATGGGAGCTTATTTTTCATGTTGGCGTACACATAATCCTGGCATTTGCCGTTTATATCGGCCTTAACAACTGTATGTCCGTCGTGACGAAGCGTATCCGAAAGGACCCCGTCTCCAGCCGGGATATCAAGAATGCGCTGCTTATCGCCATACCGGGAAACTGCTTTGTAAACCTTTCGCATATAGCCTGGGAAATACCCTGGAACATTGCTCGTGTTACTGAAAAACCTGATTCGCATTACACCACCGCGTGAATTTCGAG